>ENA-OQCD01000046-OQCD01000046.1-human-gut-metagenome-genome-assembly--contig:-NODE-46-length-25400-cov-4.410992_pt1 | contig 25400 bp, 27 predicted proteins | sample MGYA00242755_ERZ504571 | MGnify/ENA primary metagenome ERZ504571 (study PRJEB26092, sample SAMD00036274) | human gut metagenome | host: Homo sapiens | study: EMG produced TPA metagenomics assembly of...
ACGAGGAGATGGAGCTGACCCCTGAGATGGTCAAGTCCATCCGAACTCTCTGCGGTACCTGTCTGCGGCACTTTGTGGATGCAAAGCTTTCAAAATCGCGCTTGTACCCAGCCCAGACCGGAGCATGGACACATGCACCGTCTGCCAGATGCGGCGCGGCTATGATTATGTGGTCATGCACCGCTGACCCAACCATACCACCATACCTTGAACGAAGGCTCGTTGCGGAACATCCGGCAGCGGGCTTTGCACATAACAACATGGAGGTACAATTTTGCAGCAAAACTGGAAATTCCAACGCGGAGACATCTTCTTCACCCATTTCGGGGCGAGCACGGCTCGGAACAGCACGGTGACCGCCCGGCGGTCATTCTTCAGAATGCGTGGGCAATTATCACTCTCCGACCCTGATCGTTGCGACCATGACAAGCAAGGCGGAAAAGAAAGTAAACCAGCCGACCCACTGCCTGTTGGAAAACGCAGGGTTGAATATGCCGTCCGTTGTGCAGGCAGAGCAGATCTTCACCATCGACAAAAGCCGGGCACTGAAGTATCTGGGGCATCTGACCCCAGAGGAGATGCGCCGGGTGGATGATGCGGTTCGCATCAGCCTTGCGCTGAACCCTATGGGCAGCATCCAGCAGATAGAGCCTATCCGGCGCTCTACGGCGGTTTATGCGCCGCCTGAGGTGGTGGATGGCAAACCGCCTGTCTACCCCTATACGCCCATCCGGTCGTCCTTTGAGAACGCCGGAAGCATCGAGGAAATGATGCTGTACACCGAACTGCAATCCGCGGTTCATGCCATGATCCAGCGGCTCGAATATAGCTTCACCTTCAATCCCAGCCTGCTCACCAGCCCGAAGCGGAAGCAGCAGGTGACTGAGATCTTAGAGGAAGCCGAGAAGTACATTTGGAGAATCAAGGAGGAAATGCGATGCGCCTGAACGACAACAATACTTTCATTGGTATCAACCCGCCGTACCAGCTTTCGGTCATCCACAGCAGCAAGCTGATCTATCCCCGCGAGATCTACCAGCGGGGCGTAGAGCGCAAGAGGGTGGAGCTGATTGCAAGGGACTTCAACGAGTACATCGTTAACGAGCCGAAGGTCAGCTTCCGCAACGGCAGGTACTATGTAATGGATGGGCAGCACACCATCGAGGGCTGCATCCTCCTCAACGGCGGCGAGGACCGCCCGATCCTCTGCAAGGTCTACACCGGTCTGACGATGGAGCAGGAAGCCCTGCTCTTTGCCGAGCAGAACGGTCACGCCGCACCCCTGTCGGCGGGCATCAAGCTGCGCGCCAAGGTGGTGGGCGGCGATGCGCCTTCCAAGGCGTTTGTCGCAGCCACTAACCGGGCGGGGCTTTCCCTCAACTACGACAGTATGCAGCTGAGCGACTACCGCATCGGCTGCGTGGGCACGGCGCTGAAGCTGTACGACCAGCTGGGCGAAGAGATCTACTGCGAAGCTCTGCGGCACATCGTGGAAGCGTGGGAGGGCAAACCGGATTCCTTCCGGGCGGCTGTCCTGCGGGGCGTGATGTACTTTGTGCAGCTGTATCATGGGCAGTACAGCGAGGAGCGGCTTGTCCGTGCGCTGAGCGGCGTCCATCCCATGGAGCTCTACCGTGTCAGCCGGGATAACCCCGCCAAGCTTCCGGGCTGGCGGCGGTACGTTTACCCCATCTACACCACCTACAACGGCAAGTGCAGGAAAGACGCACTGCGATGAAGTTCTAAGCTCAAATATCTCCTTTGGCAAGTGAGATGGTCCCCGAAAAAGACCATCACACTTTACATATAGTATTTTTTGCTGAATAATCGACATATTGAACTAGAAAGAGAGGACAGGAATGAGCGAGATCGCAGCCTGCACTTTGATTCAGGAAGAGCCTGACCGAAAGACGGAGAGGTATCTGACGATGTTCAAGGACTACCCGGATGTGGTGACGGTGGAGCATCTTCAGGAAATGCTTGGCATCTGCCGGAAGAATGCGTATCTGTTGGTCAAGCAGAATAAGATCCACTCGGCGCGTGTAGGACGCAGCTATAAGATACCAAAACTCTGCGTGGTAGAGTACCTGCTCGATCAGGATCGGCAACTTGGAGGGATGCACCTTTCAAACTCCCTTGTGCCATCCTTGCAAAACACTCCAGAATCTTCTAAACTTATGATGCCTAAGCAAAGGACGTTTGGCTGCGAACAGAAAGGAGCATAACTATGACAAATGTGGCCGGACATTTTAAGAGAACAAAAACGGTATGTATCAGATGATTCTGAGCTGGAAAGACACAGATGGAAAGCGCAGAACCAAATCCATCAGCACAGGACTTCCTGTTAAAGGAAACAAAAAAAGAGCTGAATCTCTGTTGCGTAAAACACAAAAAGAGTTTAACCCTGAAACGATGCAGCAGGTTTCCGACCTGCCGGTATCGGAATATCTGAACCGCTGGCTTCGGGAAAGCGTGATGAACCTTCCGCCCGAAACCTATGGCAGATATGCTTATGATCTGGGAAGAGTAGTTGTCCCATACTTTGAAAAGAAGCGGCTGTCTTTGAAAGCACTCTCTCCGCGCGATCTGGAAACGTTCTTCCGCTATGAGCGTCAGCAGGAGGAGGCCAGTGTACAGCAGCTTCTGGATTGGCACAAGGAGTTGACCGATGCCCTACAATATGCCGTTGACAATAATTGGCTGAAGGTCAGCCCCATCAAAGAAGTTGACCCCTGCCTTGATAACTCCCCGGTACTTTTCACCGACTTCATCACGGACTGGTTGAAAATGATGAAGTCACGAGTGGAAATCACAACCTATACCAGCTATGAAAGAGCAATCGTTCACAAGATCGTCCCATATTTTGAACCGCTCCACTATACATTGCAGGATATGGAACAGCATCCCAAATACATCCAAGACTTCTACCAGCATGAGTTGGATCGTGGCCTTACGGCAAACACCGTCATTCACTATCACGCCAACATCCGCAAATGCTTGCAGTACGCTTTTCAAATCGGCATGATCCGTTCCAACCCGGCAGATCGCGTTGAACGTCCTCGTAAGGAAAAGTTCAAGTCGGAGATTTACAGCGGTGAAGAACTGGAGCAGCTTTTCAAAGCGATTCAAGGTGACCCTTCGGAGTTTGGCGTTATCATGGCTGCATTCTACGGCCTGCGGCGCAGTGAAGTTGTTGGCTTGAAATGGGATGCCATTGACTTTGAAAACAAGAAAATCAGCATTCAGCATACGGTTGTGACCGCAAAGGTCAACGGAACGCTAACAGAAATCGCACGAGATAAGACAAAAACAAAGTCGAGCTGCCGGACACTTCCCCTAATCCCTGCCTGTGAGCAGATGCTCAATAAAATGAAAAAGGAGCAGGAGCAGAATCGGAAGGTCTGCGGCAAAAGCTATTGCACCGATTATCTTGACTATATCTATGTAGACCCGATGGGAAAACGGATTCGGCCCGATTTCCTGAGCCAACATTTCCCGGATTTTCTGGTCGCACACCAGATGAAGCGTATCCGCTTTCACGATCTGCGCCATAGCTGCGCCAGTCTGCTCTATGCCAATGGCGTGAGCCTGAAGGAGATTCAGGAGTGGCTGGGGCACAGCGACATCAGCACGACAAGCAACATTTATACACATCTGGATTTCTCCAGTAAGGTATCTTCGGCGAATGCAATCGTCAATATCTTCCCAGAAAACGCCAAAGTATAAAAAATGGGCAAAAAAGAAAAACAGCCTAAAATCTTTCGATCCTAAGCCGTTTTATGATGAAGTGCCGATGGTGGGACTCGAACCCACATGGTTTCCCGAACGATTTTGAGTCGTTTGCGTCTGCCATTCCGCCACATCGGCTGATATTCAATTTTGAGACATTCGTACCGGTTTCTGAAGATTGGAGGGATGTTCAGGAGGGATGTAAGAAATCCTGCTTCGACAAACCTTCAAAATTCAACGCACACTCGTGAATTTCTCGTACAGACAAGAAAAATCACGAAGCGGATTTTGAGTCCCCCTCGTCTGCCATTCCGACACACCGGCTGATATGCAATTCAAAAGAACGTTACTATTATAGCGGATTCTGCGCACAAAATCAAGACTGAGTTTCCGGCGGAAACACGTGGACTGTTCCCGGGCAGAGCGGGCAGCAGACGGCCGGAAAACTGCACTCCCCAATTTGCGTCACTTTGTGCGGCACAGTACGGTGTCTGATGAGGAAATTTGGCAAAAATAAAGAGCTTACGTTGATTTTACAGAATCAAAACGACACATTCCGCACCGCAGGCTGCAAGGGGTGAAGATTGACGTATTCTGGTAAAAAATAGTATAATGTTATTCGTGAAGGAATGCCGTGCGGCCCAAAAACGCGCGGTTTTGCAGCGGGGGATATGCGATGATGAGCAAAAAAGACAGAACACGCCAGCAGATGGAAGAGGAAATGCGCCAGCTCCGCAAGGTGTTCATGACAGTGCGCCTGATGAAGGCGGACGAGGTGCAGGGCGGCAAAAAGGGCAGCGCGCCCTGCTATGCCCAGTGGCGGCGCAGCCGTCCGTGTGAAAACTGCGTGGCAAGGCAGGCGCTGGAAAAGAACACCCGGAAAACAAGGCTGGAATACTTTGGGCAGGAGCTGTACGAGATCACGGCCAGCTGTGTGCAGGTGGATGGCCAACTCTGTGTGCTGGAGCTGACCCGCAAGATCGACCGCAGTGTTCTGCTGGACCCGGAAAACGGTGAGCGGCTGCTCAACAGTATTACCGACGAGCGGGAAAAGCGCTACCGCGACCCGCTGACCGGTGCCTACAACCGCACCTATTATGATGAAAACTACCGCTACCGCAGTATTACCGCCGGTGTGGCGATGCTGGATATGGACGATCTGAAGTTCTCCAACGATGTTTACGGCTCCGGTGCGGGCAACAGCGTGCTGGAAACGGCGGTAAGCACCATCCGGCGCGGCCTTTCGGAAAAAGACCGCCTGATCCGCTACGACGGCGGCAGGCTGCTTTTGCTGCTGCCGGACATCCGGCAGGAACAGCTCAGCCCGCGTCTGGAACAGATCCGTCTGCAGCTGCAGGCGGCCAGCGTGCCGGGCTACTCCCGCATCCGCATGTCGGCCAGCATTGGCGGCGTGTGGATCGACGACGAAAATGTGGACGATGCGGTGCAGCACGCGGAACGGCTGATGCACTATGCACGCATCCAGAAAAACACCGTGATCACCGAGCGTCAGCCGGAGCCGCACGCCCTGCAGCCCACCCACAGCCGCCAGAGTGTGCTCATCGTGGACGACTCGGCCATGAACCGGATGCTGCTCAGCCAGATGCTGAACAGCCAGTTCGACACTGCCGAAGCGGCTTCCGGCGAGGACTGCCTGCGCCTGCTGGAACAGAACCCCACCGGCATTTCCGTTGTGCTGCTGGATGTCCACATGACCGGCATTGACGGCTTTACCGTGCTGGAAGCCATGAGCCAGCGCGGAATGCTGGAAGAGATCCCGGTCATCATGATCTCCAGTGAGGACAATGTGGACACGGTGCGCCGCGCCTTTGATCTGGGTGCGTCCGATTATATCAGCCGCCCCTTTGATGCAAGGGTGGTGTATCAGCGCATTACCAACACCATCCGCATGTATGCAAAGCAGCGCCGCCTGAGCGCCATGGTGGCGGATCAGGTGTCGCAAAAGGAAAAGCGCAGCCAAATGATGATCGGCATTCTGAGCCGGGTGGTGGAGCGACGCAACGGCGAGAGCCGCACCCATGTGCAGCACATCAGCACCCTGACCGGAATGCTGCTGGACCATCTGGTGCAAAAGACCGAGACTTACCCCCTGACGCAGGAGATGCGCCGTACCATCAGCATGGCCTCGGTGCTGCACGACATTGGCAAAATGGAGATCGGGGAGCAGATCCTGAACAGCCCGGAGCCGCGCACGCCGGAGGATGAAGAAACCATGCGCCAGCATACCCTGCTGGGTGCACGGATGCTGGAAGAGCTGGATGCCTACCGCGACGAAGATTTTGTGCGGGTAGCCTATCAGATCTGCCGCTGGCACCACGAGCGGTACGACGGCAGCGGCTACCCGGACCAGCTGGTTGGCGAACAGATCCCCATTGCGGCACAGGTGGTCGGCCTTGCGGATGCCTACGAAACGCTGACCACTGGCAGCGGAAGCCAGCCGCCGGTACCCTGCGCGGCTGCAGTGCAGATGCTTTGCACCGGCGAGGCCGGGGCGTTCAATCCGGTGCTGCTGGACTGCCTGCGGGAGATCGAGAACGAGATCGACGATGCCATGCGTCGTCGGCCGGAGACCTTATAAATCAGACCGGAGAGCTGCCCGAACGGGAAAGGCCCTCCGGTTTCTTCTTTGTCCAGATGTGAAAACGAAAGTCCAGTCCTTGCCCGCAGGCGCAGGCTGTGTTACACTGTAAAAAATACAGTCAGAAATCTGCAAAAAACAGGAGGAGATCACTTTTGAAACATCTGCATCGGTTTGTGCGCCGCGCGGCGGCGTTTGTGCTGGCAGCAGCGCTGTGCGTTTGCGTGCTGGCCCCGGCGGCTTCGGCAGCCACCACTATGGGCGGCGCGGACACGACCCTGATCCCTGCCGAGGAGGAAAACTGCCTTGCATGGCTCTTTGGCACCAGTGATACCATCACCATGCCTTACCTCAACATCAAGGGAAAAGGCCTGCAGCGCAATGTCACGCTGAACCTTGTGGACTGCCTTGTGGGCATTACCTACACGGAGCTTGGCTCCATTGGCAGCTATGTCAGCGCCAGCGCCGCCCAGCAGGCGTGGAAGGCGCAGGCGGTGGCCATCCATTCCTATCTGGAATACCACAAGCAGTACGGCTCCTCTTCCAATGCGCTCATCTACACTCCGGTGGATCAGATCCCGTCCTCGGCACGGGAAGCCATCCGCAGGGCGGTGGAGCCGGTGAAGAACGAGGTGCTCACCTATAACGGCAGCGTCTGCGACGCCGTGTGGTCGGCCAGTGCGGGCTATAACACCCAGACCGGCGTGTACGGCACCTGCTCCAGCCGGGACGCATGGGGCACCGATGTGCCGTATCTGCAGAGCGTGGAGAGCCCCTACGAGGAGCAGTACCACAACAAGCTGCGCCGGGTCATCGGAAAAGACTATACCTATAAAGAGTATAACGACAGCCGCACCGGCGAGCCCTACGTCAGCGCCGACACCACCCACAAGGATCTGGGCGGCTTTGTGCAGTACAACACCTTTGTTTCCAATGGCCGCAGCTACCGCTATATCGGCCAGTTCGTTTCCTCCCGCTACTGCTTCGACTTTGGCGCGGACGAAAGCGGTACCCCCTGCATGACCTATTACGGCTTTGGCCATGGCGTGGGCATGAGCCAGTGCGGTGCTGTGGGTTACGCACAGGAGCAGGGCATGGGCTACCGGGAAATCCTGAGCCACTACTACACGGGTGTGAGCATTTCCACTTCCGGCAGCTCCGGCGGTGGGTTCTTTGGCTGGCTGCACAGCCTGTTCCACTGGTAAGCAGTGGAAAACTGCAAAGAAATGCGCGCAAAACCTTCTCAAATCATGCCGGATTTGGTATACTATAAATCGTGTGATTTTTTGAGAGATCATTTTAAGATAAAAAAGTTCCATAGGAGCGGAGATCGGAATGGATCAGGAAAAAGAAACCAAACGACAGGCCGAGCGCTGCCGTGCACTGGCGCAGCGCATCGTGCGGGAGCTGACCCCTGCCAGCATTCAGGTGCTGGGCGGAAGCGGCGCACTGGCCGAAGCACTGGAAAAGGCCGGCGCACAGCTGCTGCCGGAGAATGCAGAGCAGGGCACCGCTGCCCTGCTGGTGGTGGAGGACCCGGAATGGGTGGATCTGCCCGCACTGCAGTGTGCACAGGTGCTGCTGGTATGCACCGATGCATCGGCCATGGCTGACTGTGCAAAGCAGCTGGCCGCACAGGGTCTGTACCGGGATTTTGAGTGGAAGAACCGCGGCAAAGCCCAGCAGACCGCGCTGTTCTGCCGCAGCGCCGCTGTGCAGGATGCACAGCAGCTGCTGGCAGGCTACGAGATGACGCTGGACGATCTGCGAGAGCGGATGCAGCAGGCCGAGCGCACCGGCGAAGAGCAGACGGCTCAGCTGGAACGCCTGCGCAGCGATCTTTCGCTGAGCCGCAGCCATGAGCAGGATCTGGAAAAGACGCTGAACAATGTGACCAGCTCCACCTTCTGGAAGATGAGCTGGCCGCTGCGCTACTTTGTCAGCAAGGGCCGTCAGCTGGCACACACCTTCCCGCCGTTCGTCTTTCTGGGCCAGCTGCGCCGGGTGGGCATTTCCGGCGTGCGTGCGCAGGCAAAGGCCAAAAAGGAATATGCGAAGCTGTTCCCGGGCAGGACCATGCGCGCCGACCGCTTTGCCAGCGCAGAGCTGCTGGTAAGGCAGGCGGCCGACCAGCCCGCCGCGCCGCGCATCAGCATTGTGGTGCCGCTGTACAATACGCCGCAGCAGTTTCTGGTGGAGCTGCTGGACTCGGTGCAGAACCAGACCTATCAGAACTGGGAGCTGTGCCTTGTGGATGCCGGACAGGACGAGACGGTGGGCCAGACCGTAGCAGCCCGTGCTGCGGAAGACCCCCGCATCCGTTACCAGAAGCTGGGAAAAGAACGAGGGCATTGCGGGCAACACCAATCAGGGCTTTGCGCTGGCAACGGGCGAGTTCATCGCCCTGCTGGACCACGATGATATCCTGCACCCCTGTGCTCTGTGGTACGTGGCACAGGCCATTGCCGAACAGGGCGCAGACTTTGTGTATACGGATGAAGTGACCTTTGAGGGCGACATCGACCATCTGACCGTTTACCATTTCAAGCCGGATTATATGCTGGATAATCTGCGCTCCAACAACTATATCTGCCACCTGAGCGTGTTCAGCGCAAAGCTGCTGGCCGCTGTGGGTGGCGATGAGCGTGCAGCCTACAACGGCAGTCAGGACTATGACCTCTACCTGCGCCTGACCGAAAAGGCACACAAGATCGTGCATATCCCGCACCTGCTGTACTACTGGCGCTCCGGCCCCACCAGCGTGGCAAGCAACATTTCGGCCAAGACCTACTGTCTGGAAGCTGCGGTCAAGGCCCTGTATGCCCACTACGAGCGTGTGGGTGTGCCGGTGGATGAAGTTTCCATGATCCCGGGTACGCCGGGCTTCTATAAGACGGACTATACCATTACAAAGCCGGGCCGGGTCAGCATCCTGATCCCCAGCTGCGACCATTCTTCCGACCTGCGCACCTGCGTGGAGTCCATCTACCGCAGGAGCACCTATGAGGATCTTGAGATCATCGTCATCGAGAACAACAGCAGGGAGCCTGCCACCTTCCGCTGCTATGAAAAGCTGCAGAAGGAGCACAAGAACCTGAAGGTGATCACATGGCAGGGCACCGGCTTCAACTACAGCGCCCTGAACAACTTTGGCGCAAAGGAAGCCACCGGCGAATACCTGCTGCTGCTCAACAACGATACCGAGGTCATTTCTCCGCGCTGGATCGAAGAAATGCTCATGTACGCCCAGCAGGACCGTGTGGGCTGCGTGGGCGCAAAGCTGCTTTATCCGGACAACACCATCCAGCACGCGGGCATCGGCTTCGGCTTTTTGACCCTTGCGGCCCACATGCACAAGAACTTCCCGGTGGGCCACCCCGGCTATATGGGACGTCTGGTCTATGCACAGGATGTGTATGCGGTCACTGCCGCCTGCCTGATGGTGCGCAGGAGCGTCTACGAGCAGGTGAATGGTCTGGACGAGAGCTTTGCTGTGGCCTTCAACGACGTGGACTTCTGCGTGCGCGTGCGCGAAGCGGGCTATACCAACGTGTTCACCCCGTTTGCACAGCTGTACCACTACGAGAGCAAGAGCCGTGGTCTGGACGAGAACCCGGTCAAGCGCAAGCGCTTTATCTCGGAGGTGGAGCGCTTCCAGAAGCGGTGGGCAAAGCAGCTGGCCGCAGGCGACCCCTGCATGAACCCGAACTTTGACCTGATGAAAGAGGACTTCAGCTTTGACATCAAACCGCTGGAGTGAACGACATGGAACTTTCTGCTTGTATTGTAGTTTATAACGGCGCGGATGAAGCGCTCAGGGCGGCACAGACCGTGCTGGACTGCACCCGCCGCCACCCGCTGACGCTGTATCTGGTGGACAACGCCAGCCCGGACGGCAGCGGCCAGTGCCTTGCAAAGGCCGCGAAGGACGGCACCCTGCACATCCGCAAGGACCAGAAGGTGGAGGTGCTCTGCCGCACAGAGAACGGCGGCTTTGGCACCGGCCACAACACGGTGCTCAGCCTGCTGCAAAGCCGGGTGCACTTTATCCTGAACCCGGATATCCAGCTCACTGCGGATACGCTGAGTGACCTTGCGGACTGGATGGCACAGCACCCCGCGTGGTGATGGCGCGGCCCGCGCTCACCTTCCCGGACGGGCGGCCCCAGCGCCTGCCGCTGCGCCGGTGCAGTGTGCGGGCCATGGTGTACCGCCAGCTGCCCTGCCTGAAATTCTGGGCAAAGTACAACGAGCGCTATCTCATGGCGGACAAAGACCTGACAAAACCCACCGAGATCGAGTTCTGCACCGGCAGCTTCTCGGCGGTGGACACTGCGGTGTTCAAGGCTGTGGGCGGCTTTGATGAGGACTACTTCATGTATGTGGAGGACGCCGACCTCACCCAGAAGATGCGCACCCGGGGCAAAGCGTATCTGGTGCCCCAGTACACCGCCATCCATGCATGGCACCGCGCGGCGCACCGCAGCCTGAAGCCCTTTTTGTGGCAGCTGCGCAGCTGCTGCGCTATTTCTCCAAGTGGGGCTTTGCGTGGTAACTCCCCCAGTTAATGCCTGCGGCATTGCCAGCCCCCTCGGAGAGGGGGCCTTTTGGGCGGAACAAATGCGAGACTGAAGGAGTTTCAGAACGCTTTTCCGGAAATATTTTCGGGAAAGCCGTTCTTTCTTGCTTTTTGTGTGATTTGATAGTAAAATAAAGTGAACTGTTATTCCCATTTTGCCATTTTGGGCAGGGGGAGCGGCTCCTGAATTTGTTTACAGCGGACGCAGCTCCGCTTTGAATCCATACGTCATCCGGGCGGTCTCCCGTCTGGGCGGCGTACAGCTGCACAACTTTTCAATCTATTTTAAAGGAGTGCACAAATATGAAAGGTATCATTCTTGCCGGCGGTGCCGGCACCCGGCTTTACCCGCTGACTATGGTCACCAGCAAGCAGCTGCTGCCGGTCTACGACAAGCCGATGATCTATTACCCCCTGTCCACGCTGATGCTGGCAGGCATTCAGGACATCCTGATCATCTCCACCCCGACCGATACGCCTCGCTTTGAGGCGCTGCTGGGTGATGGCAGCCAGTACGGCATCCATCTGCAGTATAAAGTTCAGCCCTCTCCGGACGGTCTGGCACAGGCCTTTATTCTGGGCGAAGAGTTCATTGGCGACGACTGCTGCGCCATGATCCTGGGCGATAACATCTTCTACGGTAACGGCTTCTCCAAGATCCTCAAGACCGCCGCCGCCAATGCGGAAAACAAAGGCCGCTGCACCGTGTTCGGCTACTATGTGCAGGACCCGGAACGCTTTGGCATCGTGGAGTTCGACAAGGACGGCAAGGTGCTCAGCGTGGAGGAAAAGCCTCAGCATCCCAAGTCCAACTATGCCATCACCGGCCTGTACTTCTATAACAAAGAGGTCGTGAAGATGGCAAAGCAGGTCAAGCCCTCTGCCCGCGGCGAGCTGGAGATCACCACCCTGAACGACATGTATCTGAAGAAGGACGAGCTGGATGTTCAGCTGCTGGGCCGCGGTTTTGCATGGCTGGACACCGGCACCATGGACAGTCTGGTGGAAGCAGCCGATTTTGTGCGCATGATCGAGAAGCGCCAGGGCATCAAGATCAGTGCGCCGGAAGAGATCGCCTTCAAGTACGGCTGGATCGACCGCGACACCCTGCTGGAAAGCGCTGAGCGCTACGGCAAGAGTCCTTACGGCCAGCACCTGAAGAACGTTGCAGACGGCAGCTGCGCTATTAAGCAAAAGAAAGGCATACCCATATGAAAATCATTGTTACCGGCTGCAAGGGTCAGCTGGGCACCGAGATCCTCAAGCAGCTGCGCGAAGGCCGCAGCGAGATCGGCCCCATCCCCGAAAAGCTGCTCAATGCCACGGTGATCGCCGTGGACCTGCCGGATCTGGATATCTCCAACTACAAAATGGTGGACGAGTTCATCCGCCGCAACCGCCCGGATGTCATCATCAACTGCGCTGCCTACACCAATGTGGATGGCTGCGAGGTGAACCATGACGCCGCCTTCAAGGCAAACGCCCTCGGCCCCCGCAATCTGGCACAGGCAGCGGAAAAGACCGGTGCACGACTGGTACACGTCTCCACCGATTATGTGTTCTCCGGCCGTGAAAACGGCGGCGTTGCACAGGACGAAGCCACCATTCCCGGCCCCATCAGCGCCTACGGCTCCACCAAGCTCATGGGCGAAAAGTACGTGGAACAGTTCTGCCACCGTCACTTCATCGTGCGCACCGCATGGCTCTACAGCTACTACGGCAAGAACTTCGTCAAGACCATCGTGAACGCAGGCAAGAAGTTTGGCAAGCTGGAAGTGGTCAATGACCAGTGCGGCAACCCCACCACGCGGTGGATCTGGCCCACGAGATCCTGCAGCTGTGCGTGACCCACGAGTACGGCCTGTATCACTGCACCGGCGAGGGCATCTGCTCGTGGTATGATTTTGCGTCCGAGATCATCCGCCTGTCGGCGTGGATGCCGCTGTGGCACCCTGCACCAGCGAGGAATACAAGGCAAAGCACCCGGAAAGCGCCGACCGCCCCAAGTGGAGCGCACTGGACAACCGGATGCTGCGCTGCACCGTGGGCAACGATGTGCGCGACTGGAAGGACGCTCTGGCCTGCTTCTTCGCCCACTGGGACGGCGACAACGGGATGAAAGACTGAAAAGAGGAAATTGAACCTATGAAAACCTATCTGATCACCGGCTGCGCCGGTTTTATTGGCTCCAACTTTGTGCATTATATGCTCAAGAAATACCCGGAGATCCTGCTGGTCAATCTGGATAAGCTGACCTACGCCGGCAATCTGGAAAACCTGAAGGATGTGGAGGGCGACCCCCGCCATGTGTTCGTGCAGGGCGATATCTGCGACAAGGAGCTGGTGGAAGGCCTGTTCCAGAAGTACGATTTCGATTACGTCATCAACTTTGCCGCCGAGAGCCACGTGGACCGCTCCATCAAGAACCCCGAAATTTTTGTGCAGAGCAACGTGATGGGCACCGTCAACCTGCTGCAGCGCGCAAGGAAGCATGGTATGATGCCGATGCCAAGACTGGAAAGAGGGCAAGAAGTACCTGCAGGTGTCCACCGATGAGGTGTACGGCGCACTGGGTGCGGACGGCTACTTTATGGAGACCACCCCCCTGTGCCCCCACAGCCCCTATTCTTCCTCCAAGGCCAGCGCCGATATGTTCGTTATGGCATTCCACGATACCTACGGCATGCCCGTGAACATCACCCGCTGCTCCAACAACTACGGCCCCTACCAGTTCCCGGAGAAGCTGATTCCCCTGATGATCAACAACGTCAAGCACCACAAGCAGCTGCCCATCTACGGCGACGGTATGCAGATCCGCGACTGGCTGTATGTGGAAGATCACTGCAAGGCCATCGACATGGTAGCCAACGGCGGCAAGATCGGTGAGGTGTACAACGTGGGCGGCCACAACGAGCGCCCCAACATCTTCATCGTCAAGACCATCATCAACCAGCTCCACGACCGCCTGCAGGACGAGGGCATCAGCGAGGACCTCATCAAGCACGTCGCCGACCGTCTGGGCCACGACCGCCGCTATGGCATCGACCCCACCAAGATCAAGAACGATCTGGGCTGGTACCCCGAGACCCCCTTTGAAAAGGGCATCGTGCTGACCATTGACTGGTACCTGAACCATCAGGAGTGGATGGACCATGTCACCAGCGGTGATTACCAGAACTACTATCAGGATATGTACAAGAATAAGTAACAGCCTGTAAACCAAGCAAAACCAAAAGCCGGACAGCCCGCAAGCTGTCCGGCTTTGTTTGGTTCAAGGGGTGTTCTTCCGCTTTGCTATATGGCACCTTGGTCTTGCCGGCGGCGCGGAAGCCATTTCAAATCGTCCCGCCTTGGGTGGTGTCTACCACAAAATCCGCCGTCTCCGCAATGTGGTACTGGGCAAAATAGCCCTCCTCCAGCGGCACCCACCGGGCGGCAAAATTGGCATATCGCTCCCCCTCCCGCGCCTGCAGGCGGCGGGTCTGCTCTTCTTTTGCGCAGGTCAGGAACACCCGCAGCGTTTCGTAACCGGTCAGCAGCGGGTGGTGGCTGTAGCTGCCCTCCAAAATCACCAGCGGCTGCGCAGCCAGCTCCCGCGCGGGCAGGTACGCACCCTCGCGGCAGGAATAGGCACGGTACTGCACCGGCTGGCCCTCGTAGGCTGGGCGCAGGGCTTCGTCCCGCAGGCGGGCAAGGTCCATATTGGCGCAGGGCGTTTTCTCCCAGCCGCGGATGCGCTGTGCAGGCGGCAGGTAAAAATCATCGGTGTGCAGGGTGATGCTGGCCGGGAACTGCCGGGCCAGCGTATTTGCAAGGGTGGTCTTGCCGCTGCCGCAGCGGCCATCCAGCGCCAGCACCAGCGGCTTTGTGGGCTGCTGTGCCAGTGCGGCGGCAAGAAGGGAGATCAGGCCCGGCGGTGCAATGTTCTGTGGCATGGATGCGTGCTCCTTTTATAAGATAGAACCCTCTCAGTCATTGCTGCGCAATGCCAGCTCTCCCGAAGGAGAGAGCTTTTGAATGCGCTGACTCTATAAAGAGCTCCCCCTTCGGGGGAGCTGGCGCGTTAGCGCCTGAGAGAGTTTTCCTTATTATACCATACCGTATCTCAAAACGGTAGAATGCACAAAAAGCGAGGCGGAGAAAACTGCGGTTTGTCACGAATAACTTTTTTCAAGAAAAGTGTTGACAACGGCCCACCGCTGTGGTAAGATACAGTCACGTTAGAAATAACTAACCGCAAGAAACAGATCGGCAGGCCGAAGCCTTGAATGCTCCGCGCAAAGCTGCTTCTTTTTTGGAATCGGGGTTAGAAATATCTAACTTATAACCACGGCGCATCCGGGGAACAATAGCCCGGAGAAACAAGGCGGGAGGGCGCAGACATGGAGCGTAATTTTGAAACGGTCATGATCGAACAGTGTGCCCCGGTGCTGGCAAGCCTGAAACCGGCAGGCCTGTTCCGCTATGAGACCCGCGACTGCGCCGACCTTGCGCGCCGGGTGAAAAACTGGAACACTCAGCTGAACCCCAAGGGCCTGCGTGTGCGGGTGCTCAAGGGCTGCGTGCTCAACCACCGGTATCTTGTGTATGTCTACCGCGAAAGCAAGCTGGCTGCCGTGCTGGCAGATAAAAAGGTGCAGAGCTTTCTGCGGCAGGAGGGCTACCGCCTGCCGGAAGCGGGCGAAGCACCGGATGTGGGCAATATGCTCACTCAGCTTTCCCGCAAGCTGTGCTGTTCGGCAGAATTTCCGCATGAGATCGGGGTGTTCCTTGGCTATCCGCTGGGCGATGTTGTGGGCTTTATCGAGAACCGTGGCAAGAACTTTACCTGCTGCGGCTGCTGGAAGTCCTATGGCGACCCGGATGCAGCGCAGAAGCACTTTGACCAGCTGAGCAAGTGCACAGCAGTCTATCTGCGGCTGTTCCACAGCGGAACGCCCATTCTCCGCCTTGCCGTGGCGGCTTAAAAATTGTCATTCTCTTTTCAAATACTCTCTTTTTATCCTGGCACCTGCTGGTGTCCACGCACTGGCAGGAAAGAAATCCTCCTTTTGACACGCGGCCGCGCGGTGCAGACTGACCACTGTACCACGCGGCTGTGTCATTTGCAGCAAAAGAGCACAGCAGAGCAGAGAAAAAGCTTTGTGATAGTTTACAAGATGCCGCCAAAAAAGAACAAGAAAATGTAAACAATGGCTAACTTTGATTCAATAATTTGAGTTAGTTGTTGTTGATTGTGGTGAAAAAACGGAAAAAATCGGGCAGAAAAATTGTTTGTTCATATGAACTAACTTTTAATTATGAAAAAACTATTGACATAAAAAGGTTAGTGAGCGTAAACTATCCACGTTGGTAGTTGCGGCTGACTAACCGCAGCGATATCCCAGATTCAAACAGGAAGGGAAGCGGAAGTATGATGCCTTTGACAATGGCAAAAGCAGGGGAGACCGTCACCATCAAAAAGATCACCGGCAAGGACGAGATCCGGCTGCATCTGGCAGAGCTGGGTTTTGTGGTGGACAGTGAGGTAACGGTCGTCAACGAGATCGCAGGCAACCTGATCATTCAGGTCAAGGAGAGCCGCATCGCGCTGGACAAGACCATGGCAAACCGTATCATGATTGGCTGAACAGTGCCCAGGCGCTGTTTGGGAGCTGCTCCGAAACTGGAATAGTCTCTCTATAAAGACAAGCAGAGGAGGATGGTTAAGTATGAAAACTCTGAAAGACGTAAAGGTCGGCGAGACCGCTACTGTGGCAAAGCTGCACGGTGAAGGCCCGGTCAAGCGCCGCATCATGGACATGGGCATCACCAAGGGTGTTGAGATCTATGTCCGTAAGGTGGCACCTCTGGGTGACCCCATGGAGCTGACCGTGCGCAACTACGAGCTGAGCGTGCGCAAGGCCGATGCTGAAATGATCGAAGTAGTCTGATCCCAAAGGGAGGAAGGATTAAGCAATGAGCATTAAAATTGCACTTGCCGGCAACCCGAACTGCGGTAAAACGACCCTGTTCAACAATCTGACCGGCTCCAACCAGTATGTCGGCAACTGGCCCGGCGTTACGGTGGAAAAGAAGGAAGGCAAGCTGAAGGGCGATAAGGATGTTATCATTCAGGACCTGCCCGGTATCTACTCGCTGTCTCCGTACACGCTGGAAGAAGTGGTTTCCCGTACTTATCTGGTCAAGGAGAAGCCCGATGCCATCCTGAACATCATCGATGGTACCAACATTGAGCGTAACCTGTACCTGACCACCCAGCTGATCGAGCTGGGCATCCCGGTGGTCATGGCTGTGAACATGATCGATCTGGTGCGCAAGAACGGTGATAAGATCGACCTGAAGAAGCTGAGCGCAGAGCTGGGCTGTCAGGCGGTGGAGATCAGCGCACTGAAGGGCGAGGGCACCGAGGCTGCTGCAAAGGCTGCTGTGGCTGCTGCAAAGGCTACCAAGCTGCTGAGCTGCCCCATGTGTTGCACCGGCAGCGTGGAGCACGCCATTGCCCACATCGAAGAGTCCATTCAGGGCAAGGTGGATGACCGCTTCCTGCGCTGGTATGCCGTCAAGCTGTTCGAGCGCGACGAGAAGGTCATGGACGAGCTGAAGCTCGACAAGAGCCTGACCGACCACATCGACCAGCACATCAAGGACTGCGAAGCTGAGATGGACGATGACGCTGAGAGCATCATCACCAACCAGCGCTATGCATATATCAACACCGTCGTGGGCAAAGCTGTTAAGAAAAAGGCCCGCGTGGAGCACCTGACCGTTTCCGATAAGATCGACCAGATCGTGACCAACCGTATTCTGGCTCTGCCCATCTTCGCACTGGTCATGTTCCTGATGTACTCCCTGTCCATGGGCACCTCCATTGCAGACGGCGGCTGGGCCATTGGTACCTTTGCCACCGACTGGACCAACGATGTCCTGTTCGGTGAAATCGTTCCCAATGCTCTGGGCGGCTTGCTGGAGAGCATCGGCGTGGCAGGCTGGCTGTACGGCCTGATCATGGACGGCATCGTTGCCGGTGTCGGCGCAGTTCTGGGCTTCGTTCCCCAGATGCTGGTGCTGTTTTTCCTGCTGTCCATTCTGGAGGATGTGGGCTATATGTCCCGTGTCGCCTTCATCATGGACCGTATCTTCCGCAAGTTCGGCCTGTCTGGTAAAAGCTTCATCCCCGTGCTGGTCGGTACCGGCTGCGGCGTGCCCGGTGTTATGGCTTCCCGTACCATCGAGAACGAGCGCGACCGCCGCATGACCATCATGACCACCTGCTTCATCCCCTGCGGCGCAAAGATGCCCATCATCGGCCTCATCGCAGGTGCGATGTTCGGCGGTTCTTCTCTGGTGGCTGTCTCTGCTTACTTCATTGGCATGGCTGCCATCATCTGCTCCGGCGTGATCCTGAAGAAGACCAAGCTCTTCGCAGGTGATCCCGCTCCCTTCGTGATGGAGCTGCCCGCATACCATGTGCCTGCATGGGGCAACGTGTTCCGTGCAACCTGGGAGCGCGGCTGGTCCTTCATCAAGCGCGCAGGCTCCGTCATTCTGGCCGCTACCGTTGTGCTGTGGTTCCTGCAGGGCTTCGGCTTCGAGAACGGTGTCTTCGGCATGGTCGAGGATCAGGACAACTCCGTGCTGGCTGCGATCGCTACCAAGGTCGCATGGATCTTTGCACCTCTGGGCTTCGGCAACTGGCGTGCAACTGTCGCTTCCGTCTCCGGCCTGATCGCAAAGGAGAACGTGGTTGGTACCTTCGGTGTTCTGTATCACTTCGGCGGCGAGCTGTCTGAGAACGGCGATGAGATCTGGGCTGCTGTTGCGCAGGACTACACCGCTCTGTCGGCTTACGCTTCATGATCTTCAACCTGCTGTGCGCTCCCTGCTTCGCTGCTATGGGCGCCATCAAGCGCGAGATGAACAACGGCAAGTGGACCGCCATCGCCATTGGTTATATGTGCGCTCTGGCTTACTGCGCCGCTCTGGTGGTGTACCAGCTGGGCGGCCTGATCACCGGTGAGATTGGCTTCAACTTCTTCACCATCGTGGCTGCTGTTGTTCTGGTTGGCTTCATCTACCTGCTGGTCCGTCCCAACAAGTATGTTGGCGACAACGAGGTCAAAATCGACGTGACCAAGATCTGATCGAACCGCATGACATTGTGAAAGGGTGTGTTTTGTATGATGGAATTCCTCGCTGCAAATTTTAATCTGCCCACGATCATTGTGGCAGTCATCGTGTTTGGCGGTGTGGGCTGGATCACATGGCACTCCCACAAGCATGGCGGCGGCTGCAGTGGGTGCAGCGGCTGCGGCGAAGGCGGCTGCAATGGCAGCTGCAGCGGTTGCAGCGGCTGTCACTGAGCATTGAAATGATCCGCAAAGGGCGCGGGCTGGAAGTTTCGGCTCGCGCCCTTTTTTCAAAAGAAAAAAGTTAGCCTTGAGTAACATCAAAACGAAAGAGAGTGATCGGGATGGAACTTACGTCGGCGCATCTGCGCTATCTGCTGGCGATCTACGAAGTCTCACAGACCCATCTGGATATCAGCTCCCGCAGCATTGCCGAAAAGCTTGGCGTGACCAAGCCCTCGGTGGTGCGTATCATGAATCTGCTCATGGAGCGCGGCATGATCGTAAAGGAGCACTACGGCAAGATCTATATGACAGACCGGGGCATCTGGGTGGCAAAACAGGTGGATCGGGAGCTGAAAACGATCCTGACCCATTTCCCACCGGTCAGTGAGCCGCTGAGCGAAGAAGAGCGCTTTACCGCTGCCCTTGCCATGACCAGTGCACTGCCGGAGCGCATCTTTACCGGCGAATATGAGCGTCTGTTTGGCAGTGATGCAGAAAAAGCAGAAAACGGAGAAAGCCCAGTGATCAACAAAAATTGCTGTCCTTTGACCGCGGTGCGCTGCGGTATGTGGGAGCCAATGTGGCTTTCCAATGGCTGGGGATGCTGTGCAACGTGATCTTTGTGCGGGCCATTGCCCGGCTGGTGGGCGAAGCCTTTGCGGGCAGCCTGACCAGTGCACAGCTGTGGCAGAACCTTGTGCTCTGCCTTGCCACGGTGCCCATGCGCTTTGCCTTTACCATGCTGGCATCGGCCATGAGCGATCAGGCTTCCAAGGATGTCAAGCGCACCCTGCGCAGCAGCATCTACGCAAAGCTTGCCCGCCTTGGCCCCAACTACACCGAGACGGCGGCCACCAGCGAGGTGGTGATGCTGGCCAGCGAAGGTGTGGAGCAGATCGACACCTACTTTGCAAAATACCTGCCGCAGCTGTTTTACAGCCTGCTGGCACCCGTTACCCTGTTTGTGCTGCTGGTGGGTGTGCACGCACGGTCGGCCATCATCCTGCTGTGCTGCGTGCCGCTGATCCCCATGTCCATTGTGGCAGTGCAGAAGTTTGCCAAAAAGCTGCTGGCAAACTACTGGGGCGAATACACCACCCTTGGCGACAGCTTCCTTGAGAACATTCAGGGCCTGACCACCCTGAAAATTTATCAGGCCGACGGCTGGAAGCACGAGCAGATGAATGCGCAGGCCGAGCGCTTCCGCAGGATCACCATGAAGGTGCTCACCATGCAGCTGAACTCGGTGACACTGATGGACCTGATGGCTTACGGCGGTGCGGGCCTTGGCATCATCAGCGCGGTGGCTGCATTTGCGGCAGGCCGGCTGACCCTGACCGCCACATTGACCATCGTGCTGCTGGCGGCGGACTTTTTCCTGCCGCTGCGGCTGCTGGGCAGCTACTTCCACATTGCCATGAACGGTGCCGCTTCGGCAGAGAAGATCTTCAAGCTTCTGGCAGCGGAAGAGCCTGCCGATGGTGACCGCGTGCCCGGAGAGAATACGACTCTGAAGCTTGAGCATGTCACCTTTGGCTACGAGAAGGACCGCACCATCCTGAACGATGTCTCCTTTACCATTCCGCAGGGGAGCTTTGTCTCGCTGGTGGGTGAGAGCGGCTGCGGCAAAAGCACCATTGCGGCGCTGCTGTCCGGCAGCCGCACCGGCTATACCGGCAGCGTGACGCTGGGCGGCGTGCCGGTGCAGGAGCTGCAGCAGGAACAGCGTCTGCGCACCCTGACGCTGGTGCCCCACAACGCCGCCATCTTCAAGGGTACGGTGGAGAGCAACCTGCGCATGGCAAAGCCGGACGCGGACGAGGCACAGCTCTGGGCGGCATTGGAACAGGTGAATCTGGCCGATTTCTGCCGCAGCCAGAACGGCCTGCAGACCGCTCTGCATGAGGGCGGCAGCAATCTTTCCGGCGGTCAGCGCCAGCGCCTTGCCATGCGCGGGCCTGCTGCATGATACGCCCATCTACCTGTTTGACGAAGCCACTTCCAATGTGGATGCCGAGAGCGAGAACGATATCATGCAGGCCATCCACAGTCTGGCCGGAAAAAAAGACGATCATCCTGATCTCCCACCGTCTGGCAAACGTGGTGCACAGCGACTGCATCTATGCAATGAGCAATGGCCGTGTGATCGAGCAGGGCACACACGCCGAGCTGCTGGCAAAGCAGGGGGCTTACAGCCGCCTGTATCTGGCACAGCGGCAGCTGGAAACACTGGAAGAGGAGGATGCCTGAGCATGAACAAGAGCAATCATCGCAGCCCCTTTGCCATTGTGGGACGGCTGATCGTACTGGTAAAGCCCATGCTGCCCGTTATGCTGGCAGCGATCGTGATGGGGGTGGCAGGCCACTTCTGCGCCACCTTCATTACCATCTTCGGCGGTTTTGGCATCCTGCGTGCGCTGGGGCTTGCAAGCCCGGTGAGGACCGTGGGCACGGCCTTTGCCTGCATTCTGGTGTTTGCCCTGCTGCGCGGCGTTCTGCGTTACGCAGAGCAGGCGTCCAATCACTATATCGCCTTCAAGCTGCTGGCCCTGATCCGCGATAAGGTGTTCGGTGCCTTGCGCCGTCTGACCCCGGCAAAGCTGGAAGGCCGTGACCGCGGTGACCTGATCTCGCTCATCACGGCCGATATCGAAGCGCTGGAGGTGTTCTATGCCCACACCATTTTCGCCCATCTGCATCGCGTGCATCTGCGTCATCGGCATGACGGGCTTTGTGGGCAGCTGGCACATCCTGCCTGCGCTGGTGCTGCTGGCGGGCTATCTGCTGGTGGGCGTGGCCCTGCCGGTGTGGAGCGCAAAGCGCGGCGACCGTGCGCCCGGGAGTACCGTCAGGCACTGGCCGATACCAACAGCTATGTGCTGGAAAGCCTGCGCGGCCTGAAGGATACCCTGCAGTATCAGGACACTGCAGCCCGCGCCGAGGGCATCACGGCCCACAGTGAGATGCTGGGCGAAAAGCAGAAGGCGATGAAATACCGCGAGGGCCTGACCGTGGCCATCACGAACACCTTGATCCTGCTCACGGTGCTGGCCGTGCTGGGTGTGAGCCTGAACCTTTACCAGAGCGGTAAAATGGGCGTGGAGGGCGTACTGGTGTGCACCCTTTCGGCCCTCAGCTCCTTTGGCCCGGTGGTGGCGCTGGCAAACCTTGGTGCCAGCCTGACGCAGGTGTTCGCCAGCGCAGACCGCGTGCTGGACCTGCTGGACGAACAGCCCGTCACCGCCGATGTGACCGACGGCACAGACACCGCATTTGCAGGTGCTGCGGCAGAGCATGTGAACTTTGCCTATGCCAATGAGGAGGTGCTGCATGACCTGAGCCTGACCATTCCGGAAAAGAAGATCGTGGGCATCACCGGCCGCTCCGGCAGCGGAAAGTCTACCTTCCTGCGGCTGCTGATGCGCTTCTGGGATGTATCCAGCGGCAGCATCCGCTTTGGCGCAGAGGATATCCGCCGCGTGAACACCGCCGCCCTGCGCGAACAGGAAAGCCTTGTGACGCAGGAGACCGAGCTGTTCGACGATACCATTGAGAACAACATCCGCATTGCAAAGCGGGATGCCATCCGGGAAGAGGTGGAAGCAGCCTGCAAAAAGGCTGCGCTGGACGGCTTTATCCACAGCCTGCCCAAGGGCTATGATACCCCGGTGGGTGAGCTGGGCGGTGCACTTTCCGGCGGTGAGCGCCAGCGCATCGGTGTGGCGCGTGCCTTCCTGCATGATGCACCCTTCCTGCTGCTGGACGAGCCTACCTCCAATCTGGACAGCCTGAATGAGGGCGTGATCCTCAAGGCTGTGCGGGCAGAGTGCAAAGACAAAACGGTGCTGTTGATCTCCCACCGCAAGTCTACCATGGCTGCGGCAGATATCAGCTTTCGGTGGAAAGCGGCCGGCTGAGCTGAAAACAGAACAGCGCAAAAAAGCCTGTCTCGTAAATGAGACAGGCTTTTTTGATGGAAAGCTCACTTCAGAGCATTCAAAATCTGGTTTGCAATGTACTGGTGGCCCTTAACGGTGGGGTGGCCGTCGGCAGCGGTCTGCGCACGGGGAATGGCAACATAGGTCAGGCCTTCCTGTGCGGCAAGGTCTTTGGCAAAGCGGTTCAATTTGCTGAAATAGCGGTTCCATGCGGGCAGCAGCGGCACGGGATTGGTGTAGCCCAGCAGCACGATCTTTGCGTCCGGGTTCAGTGCGCGGATACTGGCCACGATCTGCGGCAGGCTGGCGGTCACATTGGTATAGGCCTGATCGCAGATCTCATCCATGCCGCGGAACAGCAGGCGGTTGGTGGCGCGGCTTTCGTCAAAGGTAAGGGTCATACGGTTCAGCGCTTCGAGGAAGAGCCCCAGCTTCTGGAAGTTGAAATCACGCAGGGCACCGCTGACCATCAGTGCGGCAAGCTGCTCGCTCTTCCAGTTGGTGGCCTCGCCCAGACCTACGATGCAGGGCACCAGCGCGTCGTTGGAGCCGATCTGGATGGAAATGATATCGGCCTTGCGCAGATACTCCTGATATTCCGGGTAGACGTAATATGCGCCGGAAGCCTGATTCATCTTGGGCATGGCGCTGTTCTGCACCATATCCAGCATGTCAGGGCTCATCAGGCCGGGCAGGCCCAGATTGATGGCGTGCTGGCGGTCCAGCCCAAGGCCCTTGCCCACAAGGGCGGTGTAGCATTGGGAAGGGTAGCCCTCAAAGTTCGGCTGCAGATCGTAGCCGATCTGGGCGATGTTGTATTTCATATCGGCAAGGCCGACACCGGAGGTGATGCTGTCGCCCAGCGCCACATAGGTGAGCTGCTGCTCCGGTTCGCCGGCTGTCTGGGCATCGGCGGGCAGGGCGGTCTCCTGCTCGGCAGGCGCTGCGGTCTGCTCCTGCTGCACCTCTGCTGCTTCGGCGGCAGGCAGCTCCGTCTGTTCGTCGGCAGCAAATGCAGGCATGGCCAGCAGCACAAGCGCTGCCGCTGCGGCCAGAAAGCTGGCAAACTTTTTGTTTTTCATTGTAATTCCTTCTTTCTGGAATGACTGCACCTGTGCGGCACAGCTGTTGTCTCTATGATAAAATGGAAAGTAAAAATTGTCAACTGACAAAATTCAAAAAATTGCGGCCATCGCTGTGTCCGTAATTCTGCGGTTCCTTCCATACAAAAAAGCTCTCCCTTTCGGGAGAGCTCAGTATCAGAAAAATTACAGGGTGAAGTTCAGGATCAGTAATCGCGGGGAGTGATCTCTTCTTCCAGCTTGCGGTAGTCCACCTTGCCAACAGGGGTAAAGGGCATTTCGGAGATGAACTTGTAGCCCACCGGCTGCACATACTCCGGCAGCTCTTCATTGCACAGCTGGCGCAGTTCCCGCACGATCTGGCGCTTTTTTCTTGTCGCCTTCCGGGTCCAGCACCACGTAGACGAAGGCAGGCGGCCCTGCACATGGTCCTTATCGGTGCAGCCCACCACCGAGCACTGATGCACGGCCGGGTGGCGGCTGATGACGTTCTCGATCATGGACGGGAACACCTTGAAGCATCGTGACGGATGATCATGCGCTTGATGCGGGAATCCAGATACACAAAGCCGTCCTCGTCCATGTAGCCGACATCGCCGGTGTGTGCCCAGATCTGGCCGTCTGCATGGCGGCGCAGGATCATGTCGGTCTCCTCGGGCTTATTGTAGTAGCCCTTCATGACGGTGGGGGTGCAGATGCAGATCTCGCCGCGCTCACCGATGGGCAGTTCGGTCTCGGTGCCAGGCTCAAAAATGGACACCACCGTGTTCAGCATGGGAATGCCCACGCTGCCGGGCTTGGTCACGTTGCCGGCGGCAACGGTAGCGGCAGAGGCGACCTCGGTCATGCCGTAGCCCTTGGCCAACGGATATTCCACGTTGTGCGCCTTCAGGAACTCGTTCACAGTCAGCTCAGCGCCCAGCGGCAGCGAGTCGCCGCCGGCGGCATAGTTGCGGATGAAGGAGAGATCCTTCTTCTTCTTGAGCAGCGGAGAAGCTGCCCATCTGCTGGTAGTGGGCCGGAACGCGAACATGTGCTCGGGCTTGTGCTTCCAGATCAGTGCGCCCAGCTTGTCGGGGTCCAGATTGGGGATGGATGACGACGTGGCAGGCCCATGAC
>ENA-OQCD01000047-OQCD01000047.1-human-gut-metagenome-genome-assembly--contig:-NODE-47-length-25381-cov-3.696325_pt1 | contig 25381 bp, 37 predicted proteins | sample MGYA00242755_ERZ504571 | MGnify/ENA primary metagenome ERZ504571 (study PRJEB26092, sample SAMD00036274) | human gut metagenome | host: Homo sapiens | study: EMG produced TPA metagenomics assembly of...
GTCATGCGCAATGAGTGCAATCGTCATCCGTTACCCTCTCCTCTTCCTAAACGATTGGAACGCTTTTGTAAAAAAGTCCTTCGCCTAAAATGATATCACAAAATCCAATCTTTTACAACTGTTTTTTATACAGAATATTCAATTTGAAAAGTAAAGCATTAAATGCAACAAATTTTCGGCTCTGTTTTGTGGATTTTAGCGTAAAGCAAACAAGTCGCCAAGCGCACCCCGCTTGCGGTTATCCCTTATTGTTCATTTTTACCAGTGATTTTCTGCTTTCTATGTGCTTTATGCTGTCAAACCAAGCTCCCCGCAGGCATTCGCGGAACATTGTGCCGGCGCTCTTTATAGCCGAAAAATTTTTCTAGGATAGCTGTTAATCCAGTTCTCCGTGGCTGCGATTTCTTCCGCCGTGAGTTTTGAGAAGTCCGTGCCTTTCGGATGCCGGCGGCGGATCATGCCGTTCACATTCTCATTGCTCCCACGTTCCCAGGAAGAATACGGGTGGCAGTAATATACCTTCGTCCGCTTATCCCCGGTGATGCAGGACTGTTCCAGCTGGTCGGCCAATGCAAACTCACTGCCGTTATCCACCGTAATGCTCTTATAAATGATGCCGAACTTCTCTGCGCCCAACTTCCGTTCCAGCGCATTGATTGCCTGCACGGTCGTCTCTGCACGGCGATCTGGCACCATTATAATATTTTCGTTCCGGGTTTTGCGCTCGGTCAGCACCAGCAGTGCAACCGTGCTTTTCTTCTTGCCTGAATACACTGTGTCCATTTCCCAGTGTCCAAATTCTTCACGGTCTTTTACTTCCGCCGGGCGCTTTTCAATACTCTCACCAGCGGCGCACGGGCAGGATTCTTTGTTTTGACCTTTTTATAGTCACCCTTATGCACACCATGTCTGGGCAGCGCCTTTTGTGTCAGATTCAGGAACACGCCCTTTTTGATGTAGCTATATATGGTAGGCACCGATATATGCGTTTTGAATGTCCGTCCTTCTTCCAGGGCATAACCGTACACAGCAGCCGGTGAGCAGTCCTTATCTATTATGGTCTGCTCGATATAGCTTGCAAGTTCATGATCCTTGCCGATTTTAAGGTTTGGTCCCTTTTCCCGAAGATGTGCCTGATACCTTGCTCTGCAATGTCCGGGCTGTATGTAGGGATCAGCTTCCACGTCTTACCGTCCAGCTTGTCATAGCTGCCGCGCTTCAGTTCCCGGTACACCGTGGACGGGTCCACTCGTAACCTGTCTGCGATTTCCTTTACTCTCAGCCCATCTTTCAACCACTTTTCGATACGGATTCGGTCTGTAAGCGTAAGCTGTTTGAACACTCGCACGCCGTTTTCCTCCTTCCGACTATGGCGTTTATTTTCGTTTTAAGCGTAAATTATACGGTGTACCGTTGTCAATTCGCAAACTTTCCACACTTTGCACATTTCCTTTGTGCAAAACTCCCAGACAAACAAAAAAATGCCCCGCCAGCAATCCGTCAGGATGCCAGCGGGGCATTGCTTTACTTAGTGGAGATACCTTGCCAATTCAGATGCAACAAAGCCTGCGATCACTGCCGCAATGACTGCCCACCAGAGTTTGTTTCCAAATACTCCGGGGGCTTTTTCCAGCGCGGTCAAGCGGTCGTCCTGCTTCTTGTTCTGTGCCGTCACAACTTCAAGGCTCCGGTTTGTGGTTTCGAGTTGCTGGATGGTCAACTTGATATTGGTGTTCATGCCGTTTACTGCATCGGTCAGCTTCCCCAGCTCGTCCAGCCGGTGGGTGTTGCTCTGTGCACGGTTTTCGACCGCTGTCAGGCGATGTTCCAGTTCCTCGTCAGTCATTACGCTTGTTCTCCCCCACGTTACCGAAATGGGCCACAGTAGTGGTTTCTGCGGATTTCTTTGCCATGTAATCTTCGAGCTTCTTCTTGGTAAAGTCGAACACAAGCTGCACGATCCAATCCAGCGTCCGCTCATTGATTGCCCAGTCCAGCCAGTCCGGGGTGTACCCACGCAGTACGGCAATGACATGGGCTTTCTTTTCTGCACCCGCGCCACTGCCGAACTTTTCCTCTGCGTTGACGATCCACTTGTACACAGTCTTTGCGACCACAAGGCCGTAGCCCAGACGTACCGCCGCTAGCGCCGTGACCACAAGGCCGACCACCATGAAGATACAGGCCAGCCATTCAGGGAATGCCATCAGAAAAAACTTTCAGAATTGCCGTTGGTGGAGCTGGCGGCGGTCTTGGTTGCGCCCTCGGAGATGCCCTTCAGCTTTTCGCCCTCGGTATCGGTCATCAGACGCTTGCCAGCCTCGGCGGCTACGAAGTCGGCAGGCTTCTTGCCGCTGTCGGTCAGATTGCCCTCGCCGTCCAGCGCAGCGAGGTTGCCGGTGGTAGCGCCAGTGACCTTATCGGCCTTGCCGGAAATGTCCACTTCCTCCGGGGTGGGGACATACAGACCGTCGTCCTTCAGGGTCAGAGCGTTGCCCGCAGCAGCGGAAACATTGACCTTGACATCCACCTCATAACCAGCGATGGTAACGGTGGTGGAAGCATCCTTGCCGACGGCCTTAGCCTTGTAGGTATCCACCAGCGCAGCCATGCTCAGGAAAGAGTAGGTGCAGGAGTCAGGATTCTCACCCTTGACGGCCAGCACCATGACGGGCTTGCCGTCCAGCTTGGGGTCGGTAGCGCCGGGGTAGGTCGCAGCATCGAACTTGAACTTGGCCACGAAGGTGGTCTTGGTCTGGTCGAGGAACAGCTCAGAGGGGAAGTCAACGGAGAAAGCAGCAGTGCCGCTCTTGTCGGTAGAGGTGTAGAAGTTCACGGTATTGCCGTCAACGCCAAGAGACTTGATAGCAGCGTTGGCTGCGGTCTGCACAGGGGTAAAGGCGTCCTTCTTAACGAAGGTCTTCTTGATTTCAGCGGTCAGGTTGCGGATGGTGGTCTTGGTAGAAATCTGCTTAGACATTGACGATTCGATAGGCAACAGCTCCGTAGTTTGCGAAGCCCCCCCACTTGCCATGTTGGAGAATAGGCTTATCTGCTCTACCTCCGGCAAATCCTCTGATACGAAGTAGTTCATTGATGACCGTTTCAAAGTCCTTCCCTCCATTTGACGAAAGTGCACCGGGCACATTTTCCCAGATCACAAAGCGCGGATATTTGCCATTTGTTGCAACCAGCATTTCTATGATGATTCTGATTGCTTCCCAGAATAGCCCAGATCTTCCGCCACCCAGGCCGGCGCGTTTTCCAGCAATGCTCAAGTCCTGGCAAGGAGATCCGAACGTAATAATATCTACTGGCTCGATTTTGTCTCCCCGGACATCCTTCACGCTTCCTAGGTGCTTCATATGCGGCAGGTGCGTTCTCGTGACGGCAATAGGGTACGGCTCCACCTCACTTGCCCATACTGCCCGTCCACCGCACATTACCGCGCACAGCGGCATCGTTCCGCTGCCGTCAAACAGGCTTCCCAACTTCACGTCCTCGGCTGGTTTGCCCAGTTCCCGGAAAGCATTTTTGACAAAGAACAGTGCGTTCGGCAACGCCATACCATTGCCCCACATGGCATACTCTGCTGCCATGCTATGCAGGCCGTCATGCCAGCGCATCAATGCCTTGTCGCTTTCAGTGCTGCCGCCCTGCATAATTTTTCTGCTCGGTCTTTTCCTTTTGATTTCGCAATCCCTGGCATATACTTCACGCCAGAATGGAAACTCTTGTGGAGAGGTCAGCGGTGCGATTTCTGCCCACCCATCAGGGAAGCCCTGCAATCGGCCGCATTCCAATGGGATAAGACGGCGGACAATCCAGTCCGGTGAACCCTTTTCGCCGGCTTGAATCACTTTTGGCCCACTCGTTGCTACGCCATTCACTTTTGTAAGCGTTGCCGCCACCTCTCCGGTAACAGTTCCATTATAGGTATCCGCTCCGGTTGCTTCCGGCAACGGTTGAATTACCGGATTTATGTAGTTTAGGCTCCATCCGCCTTCCCCTTTAGCCTGCAATGTCCCGCTCACATTGCCGTTCAGGCAATGGTGCCTTGCGTCATAGGCTACCGCGTGACGGTCAACGGTGTTCAGCGTGAATGTCACATTCTCGTCTACTCCCGTGCGTTCATCCCGGTGTTGCGGTCTATCATATTCCCCGCCAAGCAGTATGATCCGGCAACAATAGGTGCTTCATGGTCACACGTCAGACAAGGGCAGGTGTTATCCAGCGTATCAGCCGATGCCTGCCCTGACGCTCTGCAAATCACCGGCTTACTTTCGCATATTTTCATGCTGCCCCCCCGCAGACCAAAAAGCCTTGCGATCTCATGGCCGAAGCGCTATTGAGCAGCGACGGTGCCACCCCGTCCACGCTGTAAATTCTCGCTCCTTGCGGAAACTCCGGCGTAAGCATTCCAGTTCCATTCATTTTTCCTCATTTCTTTCTTGTACGGACGCAGCATCGAACTGGCTCACCTGCTCATGGGGGATAGTCAGAAGCAGGATCATCCTCTATGCGTCCGCATATCAGACCCGCCCGGCAAGAGAGCGCCGGACGGGGGCGGCCACGGCAATGGCCTACTGCTATTGAACAGGGCATTTCTACGCTCATGCTGCGGCGCACCCGTTCCCGTCGATTCCATGCGGGTGCGGCTTTTGCGGAAATGGCAGCCCGGTTTTGCACCGGGCTTTAACGGAAAGGAGGACGCTGCTGTACAGCACCATTCCGCTATGCCGGTCGGCTGATTTCCTGACCGTACCGGCTTCCATGGAAAACTCAACTCGGCGCATACAAGGTCCGGCCCTGCTTGCAGCGCTCAATGCCTAGAAAAAGCGCCATGCGCCATATAAAAGCAGCCCCGCTTCTGCGGTGCAGGGCTGCTTATTTCACGTTTGAGAAGAACCATGCTTTGTATCAGCAGCATTGTTTTTCTCGTAGTGCTCGCACTCCACGTTGTAACCACTGCAAGGCGCGCACCGGGCAGCGGTTATCTTGAATGTGTGCTTGCACTGTTCTTCAGTACCCTTTTGTTTTCCCTTGTGCAGGGATACTCTGGTATGTGTACTTCTTGCCAAGCTCTTGATCTTCCTTGCTTTATATAAATAGGTGTTTCGGCCCAAAGGCATTGGGTTGCGACGCTTGTCCTGCACCGCTTCCCCGGCGCTCCGGTGGATTGAAGTTTTTCCGCAATTTCATCCAGATTTTGAAACTGCTGAAGTCGCTTTCCCATGTTCCGAATGTTTCATCCATCCACTTGAACATTTCTTTTACGGCTTCTGGCAATTCAAATTTTCCATCACATAGGGGTCCCGGCACTTCCTCAACATCCGGCATGGTTGTCGGCAGTTCTATTCGCTCACCATTCGGAAGATCATAGTAGGCGATGCCTCTGCTCACTCTTCTACCTCCATGATGTGCGTTGCGATCATGTCAGCCATGTGCAGGCACATGCTTCCGGCAGCGGTCGTATACTTTGCTGAGCGTTCCCCAGTCCTGCTCTCCGCTATATGCTCCCATGTGCCACCTGATTGCCAGGGCTTCCGTGTCGGTCAAGAAAATCCAGTCTTTGATAATGCTGACAGATGCTTCACCGTGTCCCATCAAGTGACTATCTTCATAACGGTAACTGCCATCCGGCCTTTTGATGTACTGTCCAGCCTTGCAAAACGTCATGGAGTAACGCGGCGGTCAAGACTGCGCCCCTATTGCATTTTGCAAACTGCGGCATCTTGTCGCATAATTCCAAGGCGGTTCTTGCGACATTGAGCGAATGCAGCACCAGACCGCCGGGGACATTCAGGTGGTGCTTCGCGCTGGCCGGAGAATTGTAAAAGTCCAGTTCTTCCAGCACCCGCATCAGCGCCATACCACCGCGCCTGCCCTCGATAGCATGAACTAAAAGGCTGTTGAACTGATCTTTCAGCGAGATTCTTGTTGCTTCATCCATAGGTTGTTCCTGCCTTTCAATCCCAATCCCGGACTTCGTTGTTCCAGTCGTAAGCCTTGTTGACCAATGTGTCCAGCAGCACCGGCACTGCCCATGCAACGGCAATGAGATCTGGGTCGTAATTGATTTTGAACAGCCAGCATACGCCCCAAATCAGGGTTGAAAAAATGCCATACAGCACACCGAACACAAGCAGGCTCTCCCCCAGGTGCAACGCATCGCGGCGGAAGCGCCGCCAGTTGAACGCCTTGTTGAAGTTGTTAATTGCTCTGTGAAGTTTTTCAAGCACCATTTTGTCCTCTCTTTGCATTTAGCCTTTCCTGTAGTACAATGAGCACGGAAAGGAGGTGATTTCTTTGAAGCGTTCTGAATATAACCAGATTGTCCTTGCTATTGTCGAAAAGACAGAATCCGAATTGAACAAAGGTGTAAAGGAAGCATACCAATCCGGCGGTCAAAATTCCGCCCTTGCCTATCTCTCAACTTCGATTCCCGACACCGTTGCTCACATGGTTTCCGATATCCTCAAACAAAGTGGGGTTCTGCGTTTTGAGGATGACAGTTCTCCAGATAGCGAGTAAATTCTCGCATCTGCTCTTCTGACAACGCTTCCTTATTGGGGACGTGAATGGTTGCGGTCTTTGCAGTTCCAGTGCAAGGACCGCAATTTCTTTTGCCTCCCCGGTAATTTCAATTTTCATTTTGCGTTCTGCCTCTCTCCATGTGAAACAGGCTAGTTTGACTTGTGTACTCTGCAAACCGTTCTTCTTCCAGCTGGAAATAGAACGGGTCAATTTCAAAGCCTATAAAATCAAGCCCGGCCTCATATGCTGCTATGCGGCTGCTTCCGCTTCCGAGGTGGGTGTCAAGGATCTTCTGCCCCGGCTCTGCATAGTTCTTGAAGATCCAGTCATACAGGACAACTGGTTTCTGCGTTGGGTGAATGCGCTTCTCGTTCAAGGATTTGTTTCCCTGCATGGTGCCGCCCTCTGCAATGCTCTTGCCCTGCATCATGCCGGACCACATATACCGGAACATTCTCACTGAAGAAAATAAATCTGTCGCCGCAATCTCGCAATCTGAAAAGCTAGAGTTTCCATTGCACTTGTCCCACACGATCCGTCCGGTAGCAAACTGGTAGTCAAAATAGTTGCAGCCCCATACAATATAGTGGCGGCACACTCGAAACAGCTCCCTGAAATACTCCGGCTCTGGTTTACTCCAAGCAGGAGAGACGGGGGTAGTCACGGTGTACGCCTATTTTGCTGACTTTGGATCCGTAAAAGCCTCTGCGTTCCGGGCCAGAGAAATACGGCGGATCCACAACCGCCAGATCAAAATAATTATCCGGGAACAGTTCCATCGCTGGCAGGCAGTCCACATTGTAGCAATGGTTCAGCTTAAACACTTCTCCCATGTCTTACTCCGCCGGGCAATCCGCCCGATACCTGAACCGCTGCTTTGCGTTGTATAAGCGTTGCTGCCCAAGCTCTGCACTATATCCTGCGCGACCATTGGTATCCATCTTTCCAGTGTCGCCGCGCTTCAGTTCCTTGTAGATGGTGGAATAGTTGAAGCTCATCGCTCTGGCGATTCCGGCAACACTCTGTCCGGCATTGTACCGGGCTTCCAGCACCTTGCGGTCATCCTGCGTCATGTGTTTTGCCATTCCTGTTCCCTCGCTTTCCTGAAAAATGCGCAAAAAAATAACGCAAGAGAATCCGCTAAGATTTCTCTTGCGTTTTCTCTTGCGTTTATTTTACAAATTCAGCGAATTTTTTGGATTTTTTGTGCCGAAAGCAAAAACACAAAAGCAAAAGCCGCCCAGAAATCAACGTTCCTGAGCGGCTTTTTTGGAGCTGGTGACAGGAGTTGAACCTGCAACCCACTGATTACAAATCAGTTGCGCTGCCATTGCGCCACACCAGCATGGACCAAGCGGTCTTTTGATAGAATACCAAAACGCGCGGCTTGTCAATATCTTCTTGGCGCGCAAAAAAACAACCCATTCCCCAAGCAGTATACTATACCGTTTAACAAATGAGGTGTCATTGCCATCAGTTCATGCTTTCGTCTGCTTTTAGCATTCTTTTCTGTTGCATCACGTTTTGATACCCGTAATTTTCAACGCAATATATCGATAATAAAATCGAACCATTCGATTCTATTATCATAAAAACCCCACAGGAAGCGCGGACGGCTCCTGTGGGGTTCAAAGTCTGTTGTATTCTTTTTTGAGCAGCGGGCTGCTTCAGCGGGCAAGGGCCTGCTGGATCTTTGCAAAATCCTCCAGTGTGAGGGCTTCCGGGCGGATGCGGGCATCAAAACCGGCGGCTTCAATGGCGGCTGTCACCGCGTCCTTGGGCATCCCCAGACCGCTGGCAATGGCGTTTGCAGCCGTTTTGCGGCGCTGTCCAAAGGCGGCACGCACCAGCGCAAAATAGCCTTCTTCGTCCTCCACCTGCACAGCGGGCTGCGGACGGATCTCCATGCGCACCACGGCGCTGGTCACCTTGGGGGCCGGGTAAAAACTGCCGGGCGCAGCGGTGAACATCATTTTGGAGGTGGCATAGTAGCTCACCGCGCAGCTGATGGCGCTGGATGCACGGGTGCCGGGCGCAGCAGCCAGACGGTCGGCAGCTTCCTTCTGTACCATGACGGTCAGGCTTTCAATGGGCAGGCGGTCGCCCAGCAGCTTCATGACGATGGGACTGGTGATGTAGTAGGGCAGGTTGGCGCACACAGCCACCGGCATACCGGGGAACTCTTCCGCAATAAGAGCCTTCAGGTCAACTTTCAGTACATCCTGTAATACCAGTTTAAAATTGTCCACTCCGGCCATCGTTTCGGCCAGCAGCGGCGGCAGGCGTTCGTCCACTTCAATGGACACCACCTTGGCGGCGCGCTTTGCCAGTTCCCGGGTCAGCACACCGATGCCGGGGCCGATCTCAATGACACCATAGCGCTTATCCACGCCGCTGGCATCCACGATCTTGGGCGGCAGACCCGGGTTGATGATAAAGTTCTGTCCAAAACCCTTGGAGAGTGCAAAATCGTATTTTTCACACAGGGCGCGGATCACCGAGAGGTCGGTCAGTTCGGGCATAGATTCCATCCTTTTTCATAGTACGATTTGAATGCCCTCCGCGTCGCTTTGGGCATATTCAACGGAAATATTATTATAATATGGCAACCCAGCCAGACCTGCGGGTCTGGCTGGGTTGCATTTTCACGAGAAGGGGTCGGTACGGTAAACAGCACCGCAATAAACCGGGTTCCTTTTTACAAGAAGAAGCCCATGCAGCATTTCTACCGGTTTTACCCTTTATTCTGCGCTGGATGCTGCTTCACCGCCGGCTTCTGCTTCGGTGGAGGAAGCCGTTTCCTCAGAGGAAGCGTTCTCCGGCTCAGTGGCAGCGCTGTCGGCTTCTTCGGAAGCAGCAGCCGAAGAAGCTGCTTCGTTGACACCGCCAGAGTCGTGGTACCGCTCAGCTGCTGTGCTGCGCTGACCGCACGCTGGATCTGCGGGTCATCCTCGGGGGTATAATCGTAGAAATTCGTGGTCTCTTCGGCACTGAGGGCACGCTCCACATCCACGCTCAGGCCGGTGCCATCAAAGCAGGAGCCGTCGCCGCAGATGAGCTTTGCCACCGTGATGCTCACGGCGCTGCCATCCGAAAGGCGCTGCGGGCTGCTCTGGATGGTTCCCTTGCCCATGGTGGTGGTGCCCACCAGACGTGCGCCGTTCATGGTGCGCAGGCTGGCAGCAAACAGCTCTGCTGCGCTGGCAGTGTTGCCGTTGACCAGACAGACGATGGGCAGCTCCACCTTGCTCTCATCGTCGCTGCTGCCAATGATGGTGCGGTTTCCGTTCTTATCCTCGGCATAGGCCACAGTGCCTTCCGGGGCGATCAGGTCGATGCAGCTGATGGCATCATCCAACACGCCGCCGCCGTTATCGCGCAGGTCGAACACAAGGCTCTGGGCACCGCTGGTAGTGAGAGACCGGATGGCATAGTCCAGCTCGCTGGGCGTGCTGCCGTCGAACTGGCGGATCTTGATGTAACCCACGCTGTCCAGCATCTGGTAGTCCACGGTGGTGCTGGTGTAGCCGGAGTGGGTCAGATCCGTCGTCCGGGAAGCAGCCTTGCTGTCGAGCCATGTAACATTGACGATGGTACCGGCTTCGCCCTGCAGGCGGGACTGCACGGCATCCACCCCGGAAAGGCTCTTCACATCGGTGCCGTCAATAGCAGTGATGTAATCGCCCACCACGATACCGGCTTCCTGCGCAGGCGAGTCCTCATACACCCTGGTCACTCTGGCATAGCCGGTCTGGTCCATGCCAAGTTCCACGCAATGCCCATCACCTTGCCGCTCTGCTGGTTCATCAGCTCGGTGTAGGCGTTGGCGGTGTAGTAACGGGCGTACTTGTCGCCGGTGCCCAGCAGGTAGCCTGCGGTCAGGCGGTCGTACAGCACCGTTTCATCAATGGTGTAGTAGTCGTTGCTGCGCACATAGCGGTCCACCTCGGCCACTTTGTTGTACATGCTTTCCTTTTCCTTCACGCTGCTCACCGTGCTGTCAAACAGACGCATGGCAATGAGCATGGTAATGGAAAAGGTCACGGTCATGGCAAGGATCACAATGGTGACAGCCATGCCCACAGAGATTTTACGGTTCATGCTTGCCCCTCCCTGTTAATACAGCAGCATCATGATCACACTGCTCAGCAGCGAGAGTGCAAACACGCCTGCCAGAACAAGGCAGCCGATACGCAGCCAGCGCTTGTGTTTTTGTTCGTTCATAGAATACCAGACTCCTTATAAACACACTCAGTTGTGCGGGAACGGGATATAACCGCGCGGATTGACCGCATTGGCCTTTTTGCCGCCCTTCCAGACCTCCAGATGCAGGTGGTTGCCGGTAGAGTTGCCGGTAGAGCCAACGTAGCCGATCAACTCGCCCTGCTTGACATACTTGCCTGCGCTGGTGGCGACCGACCTCATGTGGCCGTACAGGGTGCTGTAGGCATTGCCGTCCGACATGCTGCCGTGATAGATGATGACGTAGTTGCCATAGCCGCCGCTGGACCAGCCTGCCACCTGCACATAGCCACTGGCGGCTGCGTAGATGGGGGTACCGCCCGGCGCAGCCAGATCGATGCCGGCATGCAGCCTGTTGACGCCGGACACCGGATTCTTACGCCAGCCGTACTCGCTGGAAACGCGGGTATAGCTCTTCAGCGGGCAGGCAAAGCCGGTAAAGCTCAGCTGCGGCTTACTGGATGCAGCCGCCGCGATCAGCTTCTGGATCTCTTTCTTGACGGCCTCATAGTTCAGCTCGTCCGATTCAATAGCGGCCTGTGCCGTCTGCTGGGCCTTCTGGGCATCCTGTGCAGAAAGCTGCGCCGCAGAAATGCTGCTGTTCAGCTCGCTCTGCTTTGCCTTCATCTGGTAGTTCTGGGTATCCAGCTCCGCCTTCTGGCTCGTCAGCTCCTTGCGCTGGGCTTCCAGCTCCACCTTATCTGCTTCCAGAGCGCTCTTGGCGGCCTTCATATTGTCCATGATCTCGGTATCTTTGATGGAGATATCCTGCATGACCTCGTTGAAGGTGAGCAGCTCATACAGGTCATTCACTGCGCTCAGCATGGCCACGCTGCCGCCGTCGCGCAGCTCCTGCATGGCAGCCATGTGCTTTTTAAAATCGCCCCACTGGCTGTCGATCTCGGCCTGCTTCTGGGTGATTTCGCCTTCCTTGGCGGTGATCTTCTGCTCGGTCTGGCCAATGTTGTTCTGCACAGCAGCGATCTGGGTGCTCAGCACGCTGATCTGAGACTGAATGACGCCCACGCGCTCCTTTAGCTCACTTTCCAGCGCTTTTGCAGCAGCTTCCTTTTTCTTTGCGTCCGAAAGCTCCTTCTTGTGCTGGTCGATGGATTTGGAAAGGCTGTTCAGCTTGTTCTGCAGGCTGGCCATGCTGGTGGCTGCCGTGGCCGGCTGGAGCTGACGCTTGCCGCAAGGCATACCGCCGCCAGGCACAGACTCACGCCGCGCAGCAGCTTGCTGCGGGCAGGCTCCGGCCGTGCATGGCGCGGCGTATGGCCGGGCATCTGCAGCCGGAAGGGCTTTGCATGAAGTGCTTTTTTCATGTGCGGCTCCTTTCGATCATACATTCAGGTGCTTGCGGATGGAGAACATACTGCCCAGACCACCCACAACGGCACCGCCGATGAGGCTGTACGGGATGATAGTGGACCAGACGGCGCTCACCGGCACCAGTGCCTGACCCATGATCATTTCCCACACGCCGCCCAGACCGTCGGAGGCCTGCACCATGTAGGAGTAGCCGCCCAGACTGATCGCTGCAGTGAGCACGCCGGAGATCAGGCCCATGGCCAGACCTTCCACAACGAAGGGCAGAGTGACCAGACCGTTGGTGGCGCCCACGTACTTCATGATCTCAATTTCGCGGCGGCGCGCAAACACGCTCAGGCGGATGGTGCTGCCCACCGTGATGATGCTGACGACCATCAGCACCAGCACGATACCGCGGCCCACTTTGGTAACAGAGCGCTGCACCTGCACAAAGACGTTGGTCATTTCCACCGGGGCGGTAACGCTGTACACGCCCTGAATGGCCTGCATCTGCTTGCTCATGCTCTCCATCTGGCTCAGATCCGCGATGGAAACGCGGTAGTTGGCCTTGAAGGGGTTGTCATTTTCAAACTCATCCCACAGGGAGGAGTAATCTTCCATGTAATTGCGGTAGGTGTTCAGCACATCCTGCTTGGAGACGAACTGCACATTGGTCACGCCGGGCATTGCCGCCAGCTTTTCGCCCACGGCCTGCGCAGTGGCATCATCACACTCCGGGTCCAGATAGACCACGGTCTCGTTCTGGCTGCCCAGATAGTTCACCATGCTGTCCACGTTCACCTCGGCAAGGCTTGCAAAGGTGTTCAGGGTCATACAGACACTGAGGGACAGGATGCACACAAAGGTCATGGCCCAGTGCTTGCCCAGATTGCGGATGCCGCGCCGGATCAGAAAAAAGAAGGTAGAAGGTCTCATCATACGGTGGCCGCCTCCTTTTCTGCGGTGTCAGCGGGTTCCAGCTCGGTCTCGAACAGGCGTTCTTTGCGCTCTGCGCGTGCGCGGATGGCTTCCTTGTCGGCAGGCACATCCGAAATGATGCGGCCCTTTTTCAGGGTGACGACGCGCTGGTGGAACTGGCGCACCAGCTCGTGCTCATGGGTAACGACCACCACGGTGATGCCCGTTTCGCTCACCCGCTCCAGCAGCTCCATCATTTCCAGGCTCAATTCCGGGTCGATGTTGCCGGTGGGCTCGTCCGCAATGACCAGCTTGGGGCCGTGGGCAAGGCGCGGGCCACAGCCACGCGCTGCTGTTCACCGCCGGAAAGGGTGTCCGGATAGGCCTTGGCCTTATCCTCCAGATGCACCAGCTCCAGCATGTACTCCACACGGTCGCTGATCTCCCGGCTCTTGACGTTGGTCACATGCATGGCAAAGGCGATGTTCTCGTACACAGTCATGGTGGGGATCAGCCGGAAATCCTGAAAGATAATGCCCATCTGACGGCGCAGATACGGCACCTGATGGCGGTGCAGGCTGGCAACATCCTTGCCCAGCACGGTCACCTTGCCCTCACTGGGCAGCTCTTCGCGCAGCAGCAGCTTGAGCAGGGTGGATTTGCCTGCGCCGGAATGGCCCAGCAGGAACACGAACTCGCCGTCGTCCACATGGAGGTTGATATCGTCCAGTGCCAGCGGTCCGCCCCGTTTATATTCCTTGGAAACGTGTTCTAAATCGATCATAGGGTAATATTAGCTCCTGACATTAAAATCTGTTTTCACAGCAAAAAGAACCGGCCAGCATCGGTTTCGAGCGGCCGGTTCTGCACTGCAGGCAGAGCCTGCAGCTTATTAGTATTTGGCCGGATTGTTGGACAGGTACTTCTTGACCATCAGTGCTACCTTAAAGACGATAGCATCGTCGAACTCACGCAGATCCAGGCCAGTCAGCTTTTTGATCTTTTCCAGACGATACACCAGCGTGTTGCGGTGCACAAACAGGCCGCGGCTGGTTTCAGACACATTCAGGTTATTCTCGAAGAAGCGCTGGATGGTGAACAGGGTCTCCTGATCCAGCTTTCGATGCTGCCCTGCTTGAACACCTCGCGCAGGAACATCTCGCACACGGTGGTGGGCAGCTGATAGATCAGGCGTGCAATGCCCAGATTATCGTAGCGGATGATCTGCTTTTCGGTGTCGAACACCTTGCTCACTTCCATGGCGATCTGTGCTTCCTTAAAGGAGGTAGCCAGATCCTTCACGTTGGAGATGGGGGTGCCGATGCCCACCACAGCCTTGATGTAATGCTCGCCGGACAGGGTATCCACAATGCTGGCAGCCAGCTTTTCCATATCGGTGCGGTCGATGCCCTTGCGGATCTCCTTGACCAGCACGGTATCCGTCTCGCTGATATTGAACACAAAGTCCTTCTGCTTGTCGGGGAACAGGCTGCTGACCACATCGTAGGCGGAGATATCGCCGCCGCTGGTAACACGCACGATGAACACCACGCGGGAAACATCGGTGGCAAAGTGCAGCTCACGGGCCTTGGCATAGATATCGCCGGGCAGGATGTTATCCAGCACCACATTCTTGATAAAGTTGGACTTATCAAACTTTTCGTCGTGGTACTGCTTGATGCTCTGCAGGCTGATGGACAGCATAGCGGCAAACTGACCAGCCGTCTCGTCCACGCCTTCCACGAATACTGCATAATCATTATGCTTGGCGCTGGAGAACTGCTGATAGGTGTAGCCATCGCGCACAAAGCGGTCGCCTGCGGTCAGACGCTCCGCCATGAAACCCTCGCGCACCTCGCCGATCAGGTTCAGTTCCGAGCAGGAAATAACAGCGCCGGTCTCATCCACCACGCCGACCACCCGGTTGATCGCGTCTTTCATCTGGTAGATCACGCTTTGAAATACTCTATTGGCCATAATGGATACCCCTTTTCCTCGTTTGTGCAAACCGCAGCGGCAGCCGGTCGTGATTTTTAACAATTTAGCTGCATTTACATTTTTATTATTTTACAACAAAAGAATTTTACTTTTGCAACATTATTTCAAACAAAAAAGATAGTTTTTTTCTTGTGAATATTATCTTTAGGGGCCATTCTGAACCAAAAAAAGTGCCTTTTTGCGTGGTTCTGCCCCCTATTCTACCGGAAAAATGTGTTGCTTTTTTGAAATTCGGGTGAAAAGCCGACCCTGTCAGCTGGAAATTTTTTGACACTTCTTCGGCAGAAAGCTCCCGCCACTGGCCCGGTGCAAGGGCCGGGTCGAGTGCAAGGCCGCCGATGGCATCCCGGTGCAGGCCGTTCACACCTGCGCCGTACACGCCGAACATCCGCTTGATCTGGTGGTATACGCCCTGCTTGAGCACCACCCGCACAGTGCAGCCATCGGCCGAAAGGGCTGTGACCTCCGCAGGCGAAAGTGCTGTGCCGTCGGCAAGGGTCACGCCCGCCGCAAAGCCGGTGCGCATCTGCTCGGTCAGCGGCGTGTCCAGCACCACGGTGTAGGTCTTGGAGACGTGGCGCTTTGGAGCAAGGATGTCGTGGGCAAAGGTGCCGTCATCGGTCAGCAGCACAAAGCCGGTGCTGGTCTTGTCCAGCCTTCCCGCCGGGAACAGCTGCGCCGCGGGTAGGCATCCCCCACCAGATCGACCACGGTGGTGTCACGCTTGTCCGTGGAAGCGCTCACCACGCCTCGGGCTTGTTGAGCATGATGTACACGAACTGCTGATAGCTGAGCGCCCTGCCATCCACAGCCACAGTGTCACTTTCTTTGAGCTGGGTGTCCCCTTTTTTGCAGACAGCACCGTTCACCTGCACGCGGCCCTTTGAAAGCATCGCCTTAGCTTCGCTGCGGGTGCACTGGGCCGTCTCGGCTAAGTATTTATCCAATCGCATACGCGGTTCTCCTTTTACATAGGTTTGGAGTTTTAGTGTAACATGATAAAATGATTTGCGCAAGAGAACTCCTTCCGTCATCGCTGCGCAATGCCACTGTTCCCCTTTTTGTCACCGAAAGGTGACAAAAAGGGGAACGGCTGACGCACGAAGTTCAGCTGAAGGAGTTTTTCTTTCCGGCCCTTTTCGTGAAAAAGCAAGAAGGAGAAGCCCACAGGCTTCTCCTTCTTGCAAAACAAACTGTAACTTCCGCTGTTTATGCTCAGAGCGTAAGCGGAGAGCATTTAAAATCAAACACTCAAAGATGCGTGCTGCTCCACGGCATCGGGGTTAGCATCGAAGATGGGCTTGAGCACATTGGCGATGAACTCCTCCACCTGCTGCGGTGCACGGCCCACAAAGTTCTCCGGCACAAGGCCCGCCACGATCTCCTCGCGGGTCAGGCCAAAGGCAGGGTCGGCAGCAATACGGTCCACCATATCGTTGGGCAGGCCCTCTTCCTTGACCTGCTTGCCGGCGGCGATGGCGTGCTGGCGCAGACGCTCGTGCAGCTCCTGACGGTTGCCGCCCTTTTCCACAGCCTGCATCATGATGTTCTCGCTGGCCATGAAGGGCAGCTCTGCCATCAGACGGCTGCGCACCACCTTGGGATACACCACGATGCCGTCGGTGACGTTGAGCATGATGTTCAGGATAGCGTCGGTGGCAAGGAAGCCCTCAGCCATGGCGACACGCTTGTTGGCGCTGTCGTCCAGCGTGCGCTCAAACCACTGGGTGCCGGTGGTGAAGCTGGGGTTCAGCACATCTACCATCAGGTAGCGGCTCAGCGCGCAGATACGCTCGCAGCGCATGGGGTTGCGCTTGTAAGGCATGGCGGAGGAACCGATCTGGTTCTTTTCAAACGGCTCTTCCATCTCCTTGAAGTTAGCCAGCAGACGCAGGTCGGTGGCAAACTTCATGCAGCTCTGGCCAATGCCGGCAAGGGCGTTCAGGATGAAGGCATCCACCTTGCGGCTGTAGGTCTGGCCGGACACCGGAATGACGGCCTTGGGGTCAAAGCCCATCTCCTTGGCGATGGAAGCATCCACGGCGCGGATCTTATCGGCATCGCCCTTGAACAGCTCCATAAAGGAAGCCTGCGTGCCGGTGGTACCCTTGACACCGCGCAGCTGCAGAACAGCAAGACGGTGGTCGATCTCCTGCAGGTCCATCACCAGCTCGTTGGCCCACAGGGTGGCGCGCTTGCCCACGGTGGTGGGCTGAGCGGGCTGGCAGTGAGTGTAGGCCATGCAGGGCATGTCCTTGTATTCCTCGGCGAAGCGGCCCAGCTTTGCCAACACACCGATCAGCTTTTTGCGCACCAGTTCCAGACCCTGACGCATCACGATGATGTCGGTGTTGTCGCCCACATAGCAGCTGGTGGCACCCAGATGGATGATGCCGGCAGCCTTGGGGCACTGCTGGCCGTAGGCGTACACATGGCTCATCACGTCGTGGCGCACCAGCTTTTCGCGCTCGATGGCCACTTCATAGTTGATATCGTCCACATGGGCTTCCAGCTCAGCCACCATATCGGGGGTGATGTTGGTCAGGCCCTGCTCCATTTCGGCCCGGGCCAGCGCCACCCACAGGCGGCGCCATGTGCGGAATTTGTTATCGTCCGAGAAGATATACTGCATCTCGTCCGAGGAATAGCGGGTGGAAAAGGGGCTGATATAACGATCATGCTGAGACATTGATTGTTTCCTCCTGAAAATAACCCTCTCAGTCTCGCTTTGCTCGCCAGCTCCCCCGAGGGGGGAGCTTTTTGCGCTCTGCCGGTCAGCACCAGAAAGCCTCCCCCTTTTTCGGGGGAGGTGGCACGCCGCAGGCGTGACGGAGAGGGTTTTTCTCTATTCTACCATCAAATCTTGAAATAGTCCACGCCGCCCTCAAAGATCGGCTGATATTTGTCACCGGTAACGTTCTTGTACAGGTACTCGCCGCTGCGCTCCGAGTGGCCCATCTTGCCGAACACACGACCATCCGGGCTGGTGATGCCTTCGATCGCCAGCACAGAGCCGTTGGGGTTATAGCTCTGATCCATGGTGGGGTTGCCCTCGATGTCCACATACTGGGTGGCGATCTGACCATTCTTCATGAGGGTGTCCAGCACCTCCTGCGGAGCCACGAAACGGCCCTCGCCATGGCTGATGGCAACGGTGAACTGTTCGCCCACCTCGCACTTGGACAGCCACGGGCTGCCGGTGGATGCAATGCGGGTGCGCACCAGCATGCTCTGGTGGCGGCCAATGGTGTTGAAGGTCAGGGTGGGGTCATAGGGAGTGATGGGGCGGATATCGCCGTAGGGGACCAGACCCAGCTTGATGAGGGCCTGGAAGCCGTTGCAGATGCCCAGCATCAGCCATCGCGCTGCTGCAGCAGACGGCGCACCGCCTCGGTGATTCCGGGTTGCGGAAGAAGGATGCAATGAACTTTGCACTGCCGTCCGGCTCGTCGCCGCCGGAGAAGCCGCCGGGCAGCATGACGATCTGGCTGTTATCGATGGCCTTGACCAGTGCCTTGCAGCTCTCGGCCACGTCGGCGGGGGTCAGGTTGCGGATGACCAGGATCTCCGGGTCGGCACCGGCGCGGGCAAAGGCCTTGGCGGTGTCGTACTCGCAGTTGGTGCCTGGGAACACCGGAATGATGACCTTGGGCTTTGCCACACCGATCTTGGGTGCGGCGGGTGCGGTCAGCTTGCCGTTGATCTTTTCCACGGTGGGGCCTGCCTTGCGGTAGGGGTACACCGGCTCCAGCTTGCCTTCCCAGATCTCCTGCAGCTGGGCCATATCCAGCTTTTCGCCGCAGGCTTCAAAGACGTATTCCTTGGTGGTCTCGCCCAGGATCTCACCGGCGGGCGAATCGGACACCATTTCCAGAACGATGGAGCCGTACATAGGCTGGAACATCTCATGGGTGGTCTTATCCGCACGCATCTTGAAGCCGATGTGGTTGCCAAGGCCCATCTTGAACAGAGCCTCGGCAATGCCGCCGTAGCCCACAGAGCAGGCGGATGCCACCATGCCCTCTTCGATCATGTCCTCCACGATCTTGTAGTTGGCCTTCAGGGAGAAGAAGTTGGGGCAGCCGGTCTCGGGGTCGATGATGGGCCGGATAAGCACCACCGTACTCTCCGGCTTCTTGAATTCGGTGGACACCACCTTGTTTGCCTTGCCGATGGCGGTTGCAAAGGAGACCAGCGTGGGAGGCACATCCAGCTTTTCAAAGGAGCCGGACATACTGTCCTTGCCGCCGATGGATGCAATGCCCAGACCCATCTGAGCATCCAATGCACCCAGCAGAGCGGCCAGCGGCTTGCCCCAGCGCTCCGGGGCGGTGCCCAGACGCTCGAAATATTCCTGGAAGGTGAGGTAAGCATCCTCATAGCGGAAGCCGGAGGCCACCAGCTTGGTAACGCTCTCGATGACAGCCATCTGAGCGCCCTTGTACTGGTCTGCGCTCATCAGGAAGGGGTTGAAGCCCCATGCCATGCCGGAGCAGGTGCTGGTCTCGCCGTCCACCGGCAGCTTTGCCACCATGGCGTTCTGCGGGGTCAGCTGATAAGCACCGCCAAAGGGCATGAGCACGGTGGCGGCACCAATGGTGGAGTCGAACCGCTCAGACAGGCCCTTCTTGCTGCAGACGTTCAAATCGCCCACCATGTTCTTCATCTTCTGGCTGAAGGTCAGGCCCTCCCACTGGGGCTGCCAGACCGTGGCCTTTTCCACATGGACCTTCTGGTGCTTCTCGGCACCGTTGGAGTTCAGGAACTCGCGGCTGATGTTCACAATGGACATGCCGTTCCACACCATGTTCAGGCGGGGCTCAGCCGTCACCTTTGCCACAGGAGTGGCCTCAAGGTTCTCTTCGTTGGCGAGGGCAATGAACTTGTCCACGTCCTCGGGGGCCAGCGCCACAGCCATGCGCTCCTGGCTCTCGCTGATGGCCAGCTCGGTGCCGTCCAGACCCTCGTACTTCTTGGTGACCTTGTTCAGGTCGATGTACAGGCCGTCGGCCAGCTCACCGATGGCAACGGACACACCGCCTGCACCAAAGTCGTTGCAGCGCTTGATCATCCTGCAGGCATCCTCGCGGCGGAACAGGCGCTGCAGCTTGCGCTCGATGGGAGCGTTGCCCTTCTGCACCTCGGCACCGCAGTGCTCAAGGCTGTCCAGCTTGTGGGCCTTGGAAGAACCGGTAGCACCGCCCACACCATCACGGCCGGTGCGGCCGCCCAGCAGCACGATGACATCGCCGGGGGCGGGGCACTCGCGGCGGACGTGGGAAGCGGGAGTAGCGCCTACAACGGCGCCGATCTCCATGCGCTTTGCCACATAGCGGGGTGGTAGATCTCGTCCACCTGACCGGTAGCAAGACCGATCTGGTTGCCGTAGGAGGAATAGCCTGCGGCAGCAGTGGTCACCAGCTTGCGCTGGGGCAGCTTGCCGGGCAACGTCTCACTGACCGGCTTGAGCGGATTGCCTGCGCCGGTAACGCGCATGGCTGATAGACGTAGCTGCGGCCGGACAGCGGGTCACGGATAGCACCGCCGATGCAGGTAGCTGCACCGCCGAAGGGCTCGATCTCGGTGGGGTGGTTGTGGGTCTCGTTCTTGAACAGGAACAGCCAGTCCTCGTCCTTGCCGTTCACATCGCACTTGATCTTGACGGTGCAGGCGTTGATCTCGTCGGACTCGTCCAGATTTTTCAGGATGCCCTGCTTCTTCAGCTCCTTGGCACCGATGGTGGCAAGGTCCATCATGCAGCGGGGCTTGTTCTCGCGGCCCAGATCGGCGCGCATGGCCATGTAGCGGTCAAAAGGCCTTCTGCACCACGGCATCGTCGATCTGCACATCGTCCAGAATGGTGCCGAAGGTGGTGTGGCGGCAGTGATCGGACCAGTAGGTGTCGATCATCTTGATCTCGGTGATGGTGGGGTCGCGGTGCTCAGAGCGGAAATACTTCTGGCAGAACTCGATATCGCCAAGATCCATGGCAAGGCCGTTGTCCGCAATGAACTTTTTCAGCTGCTCTTCGTCCAGCTGGTTGAAGCCCTCCAGCACCTTGACCGGGGCGGGCACGGGGTACTCCATTTTCAGGGTCTGCTTGGTGTCCAGCGAAGCCTCGCGGGCCTCCACCGGGTTGATGACGTATTTCTTGATCTCGGCCACCTGCTCGTCGGTCAGGGTGCCTTCCAGCAGATAGACGCGGGCAGAGCGCACCAGCGGGCGCTCGCCCTGACTGATGAGCTGGATGCACTCAGCAGCGGAGTCGGCGCGCTGGTCGAACTGGCCGGGCAGATACTCCACTGCAAAGGACACGCCGTCGCTGGCGGGCAGCTCGGCATAGGTGTTATCCACCGGCGGCTCACTGAACACGGTGTTTGCACACTGGTTGAACAGTTCTTCGTCGATGCCTTCCACATCGTAGCGGTTCAGCAGACGCAGACCGGTAAGCGACTGGATGCCCAGCAGGCTGGTGAGCTCATTTTTCAGGCCCGTGGCTTCCACATCGAAGCCGGGCTTTTTTTCCACATAAATACGATAGACCATTGGGTAGGTTCCCCCTTTGTATTCTTTGAACCGACCCTCTCAGTCACGGCTTACGCCGTGCCAGCTCCCCCCGAAAGGGGGAGCTTTTTCTGCTGGCGGAAAGTACCGCGTTCGATGGCAAACCTAGGCTTGCCCATTTTCCCGCATAAAGCTCCCCCTTCGGGGGAGCTGTCGCCGTCAGGCGACTGAGAGGGTTTTCTTTCTTACTGCTTCTCTGCCAGTGCCTTCAGGGCGCGCAGGCCGATATCGCTGCGCTTGTGCAGCTTTTCAAAACTGATCTTCTCTGCCGCCTCATAGGCATGGCTCAGCGCATTGGTCAGCCGCGGGCCGGTGGCGGTGACACCCAGCACACGGCCGCCGGCCGTGACAAGGGTGCCGTCCTCGGTGATGGCGGTGCCGGAGTGGTAGACCGTCACATTTTCCTCGCCGGGCAGCTGGCCGTCCACAAGGCCTGTGATGGGCTTGCCCTTCTCGTAAGCCACCGGGTAGCCGCCGGAAGCCAGAATGACGCAGGCGGCAGCACCGTCCGAGAACTTGACCTTCTCGTTTTCCAGCGTGCCGTTGGTGCAGGCCTGCATGATGTGCAGCAGGTCGCCTTCCAGCAGGGGCAGCACCACCTGCGTTTCGGGGTCACCAAAGCGGCAGTTGTACTCGATGACCTTCGGGCCGTCCGGGGTGAGCATCAGGCCGAAGTAGAGGCAGCCCTTGAAGGGGCAGCCCTCGGCGTTCATGGCCTTGATGGTGGGCAGGAAAATTTTCTCCATGCACTCAGCGGCCACTTCCGGGGTGTAGTAGGGGTTGGGAGCAATGGTGCCCATGCCGCCGGTGTTCAGGCCGGTGTCGTGGTCGTTGGCACGCTTGTGTCCATGCTGGACACCATGGGCTTGACCACCTTGCCATCCGTAAAGCTCAGCACACTGACCTCGGGGCCGGTGAGGAATTCCTCCACCACCACATGGTTGCCGGATGCGCCGAATTTCTTATCCAGCATGATCTCCTTCACGCCGTCCGCAGCCTGCTGCTCGTTCTCGCAGATGAGCACGCCCTTGCCCAGTGCCAGACCGTCGGCCTTGATGACCACCGGGTACTTGCCCTCGGCCTTGATGTACTCCATGACCTTGGCGGGGTCGTCAAAGGTCTCGTACTTTGCGGTGGGGATGCCGTATTTCTTCATCAGGTCCTTGGAGAACACCTTGGAGGCCTCGATGCGGGCAGCGGCCTTATCCGGGCCAAAGGCCGGGATGCCCACTGCTGCCAGCGCATCCACCATGCCCAGAGCCAGCGGGTCGTCCTGCGCCACCACAACGTAATCGAACTTTTCTTCTACGGCAAAGCCACCATGGTGTCCACATCGGTAGACTTGATGTTTTTGCACTTTGCGTCATAGCTGATGCCGCCGTTGCCGGGTGCGCACCAGATCTCGCCGCAGTCAGGGCTCTTTTTCAGTGCCTTGATGATGGCGTGCTCGCGGCCGCCGCCGCCCACTACCAGAATTTTTTCAGCCATATCATTCACCTTCCCGTTTTTGAATGTCCCTCTCAGTCATGCTGCGCAATGCCAGCTCCCCCGAGGGGGGAGCTTTTTTTCTGCTGACGGCAGGAGCTGCATTCAACGGAATGCTTGTTTCTGTCCGTTTTCTCGCATAAAGCTCCCCCCTCGGGGGAGCTGTCGCCGTCAGGCGACTGAGAGGGTTCGTTCTTTTCCCTTAGTGATGGAACAGCCGCAGGCCGCAGAAGGCCATTGCGATGCCGTACTTGTTGCAGGTGTCAATGACCTGCTGGTCGCGGATGGAGCCGCCGGGCTGCACGATGGCGGTCACGCCGGAGCGGCGGGCACGCTCGATGTTGTCGCCGAAGGGGAAGAAAGCATCCGAGCCAAGGCACACGCCGGTCACTTTGCTCAGATATTCCTTCTTTTCCTCAGCGGTCAGCGGGGCGGGCTGCTCGGTAAAGGTCTCGGCCCACACATCGTCGCCAATCACATCCTCGGGCGTATCGCCGATGTAAACATCAATGGCGTTGTCGCGGTTGGGCTTTGCCACATCGTCGCGGAAGGGCAGGTTGAGCACCTTATCCATGTGGCGCAGCTGCCAGTTGTCGGCCTTCTGGCCTGCCAGACGGGTGCAGTGGATGCGGCTCTGTTGGCCTGCGCCCACGCCGATGGTCTGGCCGTGGTAGGTGTAGCACACGCTGTTGGACTGAGTATACTTCAGGGTGATGAGTGCAATGACCAGATCACGCTTCTGCTCCTCGGTCACGTCCTTGTTCTCGGTGACCCAGTTGTTCAGCATGGTGTCGGCGTTGATGACCAGCTCGTTGCGGCCCTGCTCAAAGGTGATGCCGTACACCTGCTTGTGCTCGATGGGAGCGGGCTTGTAGGCCGGGTCGATGGCGACCACATTGTAGTTGCCCTTTTTCTTGCCGGACAGGATAGCCAGTGCCTCCGGCTCGTAGCCCGGGGCGATGATGCCGTCGGACACCTCGTGCTGGATCAGCTTTGCGGTGGGCACATCGCAGATGTCCGAAAGGGCGATCCAGTCGCCAAAGGAGGACATGCGGTCCGCACCGCGTGCACGGGCATAGGCATTTGCCAGCGGCGACAGCTCCATATCCGGGGCAATGTGGTACATCTTGCGTTCCACATCGGTGAGCGGCAGGCCCAGAGCTGCGCCTGCCGGGGAAACGTGCTTGAAGGAAGCTGCTGCGGGCAGACCACAGGCAGCTTTCAGCTCCTTGACCAGCTGGATGGAGTTGAGCGCGTCCAGAAAATTGATGTAGCCGGGCTTGCCGTTCAGCACAGTGACCGGCAGGTCAGAGCCATCTTCCATATAAATGCGGCTGGGCTTCTGGTTGGGGTTGCAGCCGTACTTCAGTGCCAGTTCGTTCATTGGTGCATCCTCCTTATTTCTCTATTGTTTAGTCCTGTTTTTCCTCTGCGTCAAGCTTTTTGAGCAGTTCCAGCTCTTCGGGCAGCAGCTCCGGCTCCTCGGGGTCGTCCAGATCGCTGCACACAGCATCGTACTTGTTAAAGATCATGTCGCCGGTCTCGCCGGAGTCCAGATCAATGACCCGGGCAAACAGGCTCACCTTGTTGTCCGGGTTCAGGCTGCTCCACAGACCCTGTGCAAAATCGCCGATGGTGCGGGGGCAGGCAAAGCGCAGCGGCTCACCCTCAAAGCTGGGGATGGGATTTCCGTTGTGCTTGTAGGTGCTGATGAAATGGCCCTCGCCTGCAACGGGCTGCGGGTAATCAAAGAAATAGCGCTGCACGCTGTCGCCATTGCCGTCCGCAGACTTGAGAATGCTCATCTGATAGCTGCCGTCGGCGTACACCACAGCGGAGATGCGGGGGGTGTAGTTGGGGCCGTCCGGCTCAAAGGTGCGGGTGCGCAGGCATCGGCAAAGCTCTTGCCCTGACTCATCAGGTCATAAATGGTATCGGTCTGGTCGCCGTTGGTCACGATATGGGTCTTGCCCAGCGTCAGCACCGGATTGTAAATAATGAGGCTGGGGTCCTCCAGCTTTGCGGGGTCCGCTGCGATGGTGCAGATGCCGCCGCGCTCGGGCACGGGGTCAAACACGCGGTTGCGGCTGTTCTCGCTGCGGCCCATGATAAAGTAGCCAATGAACATCTGGCGGCCATCCGGAGCCATTGCCACAGCAATGCCGCGGCCGGGATACTCGTTGGATGCCAGATACTCGTTCAGGTTGATCTTTTCCATGTCAAATTCTCCTATTACGGAACTCCCCCAGTCGCCTGCGGCGACAGCCCCCTCGGAGAGGGAGCCTTGCCTCCCTCCTTGAGGGAGGTGGCACGCCGTCAGGCGTGA
>ENA-OQCD01000048-OQCD01000048.1-human-gut-metagenome-genome-assembly--contig:-NODE-48-length-25258-cov-3.899328_pt1 | contig 25258 bp, 27 predicted proteins | sample MGYA00242755_ERZ504571 | MGnify/ENA primary metagenome ERZ504571 (study PRJEB26092, sample SAMD00036274) | human gut metagenome | host: Homo sapiens | study: EMG produced TPA metagenomics assembly of...
TTGACAACGCCCTTTCTCACCCGGATGCAGAAGATCTGGAACGGTTAAAGCAGGCAGTAAATGATCAAAAGGCAGCGGTTTTCCTCAAACAGAGGAAGCCGTTGCCTTTTTTGCTTAGCGGATAATCCTACGCTCCTGCCTGCGGCTCCGCGGTTCTATCCCACGCTCTTTATAAAAGAACAAGGTACTGCTGCACGATGCCTGCTTCCAGCCCCGAACTGCGGGAACGGGTCCTGCCCGGCAAACTCGTCCCGGATGAGCCGTTCGATCCAGACATCCACCGGCACACGGCCCACACGGCCATAGCCGAACAGACACACGCAGTTTGCCACTTTTTGCCCACACCGTCCAGTTCCATCAAACGGGCAAAAAGTGCTTCATCGGGCAGGGAAGCCAGCTTCTTCAGGTCCAGTGTGCCCTCTGCCGCCTGCTGCGCCGCATGCAGCACGTAGCGGGTGCGGTAGCCAAGACCGCACTCCTGCAGCGCCTGCTCCCCGGCACAGCAGAGCGCTTCTGCTGTCGGGAACGCATACACCGGCCCTTCGCTATCGCTGCCCAGCCGCTCGCCAAACCGCTCCGAAAGCAGCTCTACCGCCCTGCGGATAGCCGGGATGCTCTTTCGCTGCGAGATGATGAAGCTGACCAGCATTTCCCACTCATCCTGACGCAGCACCCGGATGCCCCGGCCATATTCCATGGCACGCTGCAGAAAGTCGTCCCGGCTGTCCAGCTTTCCGCGCAGGGCGGCATAGCTGCGGCCAAGGTCGAAGTAACCGTGCCAGAAGGTTCCCATGCGCCCGGCTCACACCGCACCGTGTAGGTTCCGCTGCGCAGTGGTCTGAGGTAAAGCAGCTGTCTCCCGGAAACAAACCGATACCAGCCCTCCGCCTGCTTCCGGGGGCGAAAGCACTGGCCGCTTTCCAGAATTTTGTCCGGGTCGAAATCATCCCGGATCTGAACCGTGTTCTCTTCCAGCTCCATTGCCCCCATCACAGCTCCAGCTCCCGGTACACTTCGCCTTCCAGCGTTTTCCAAAGGAAAGTCTCCCCTTCCAGTGTCATATAGCTATGTGCACTCCCCTCCTTCGGGATGCTCACAGAACCGGGGTTCAGGTAGAGATTGCCTTCGCCGAACTCTGTCCACGCCGGAATATGGGTGTGGCCATGCAGCAGGACATCCCCCGGAGCCAGCGGCGGCAGGTTTTCAGGTTGTGCACATGACCGTGGGTAGCGTAAACGAGCCGCCTGCCCACCGGCAGCACCGCATAGTCGGCCAGAATGGGAAAATCCAGCACCATCTGATCCACCTCAGCGTCACAGTTGCCCCGCACGCACAAAAGCGCCGGCTTCAGCCCGTTCAGGAGCGGGATGACCTCCTTCGGGGCATAGCCCTCCGGCAGGTCGTTGCGGGGGCCGTGATACAAAAGATCCCCCCAGCAAAAGCAGCCGGTCTGCTCTCTCCCGCTCAAACGCTTTGATCATTTTTTTGCAATAAAACGCCGACCCGTGCAGGTCGGATGCGATCATCCATTTCATGGCAGGATTCTCCTTATTTTATAAAGTATCTATTTTTATTTTAGCCTCCCGGTGAAAAATGGTCAAGTCTATAAAAGTCATACTTTATCTGTTTGACCTCTTGACATCTGCCGGAAGCCGTGTTATCCTACAGTTAATAAAATTCGTGTGGATTTTTACAGCAGTATGCTACTTTTCGCCACACAATGACTTCAAAAAAGCCATTGTGTGGCTTTTTTGCGTCTGCTTTTATCTTCGAGCAGTCTCGCCCTGACGATTCCGCGGCTGCAGTAATTCATTCCTTTTCTCTACAGGAGCAATGCAAACACTATGAACGAGACCTTTATGAAAGAAAAACCGGTGCTGCCGCTGTTGGTATCCATGGCGCTGCCCAATGTTATTTCCATGCTGGTGAACAGTCTGTACAACATCGTGGACAGCCTGTTCGTGGCCCGCATCAGCGAAGACGCCATGACTGCGTTGTCGCTGGTGTTCCCGATCCAGAATTTTGCCAACGCCATCGCCATCGGCTTCGGTATCGGCATCAATGCCATGATCGCACTGTACCTTGGCGCGGGCGACCACAAAAAAGGCCGAGACTGCCGCCACCCACGGTATGGCGCTGAGCCTGATGCACGGCATTCTCATCACCATTGTCAGCATTGTCATCATGCCGGGCTTTTTGCGCCGGTTCACCAGCGACGCAGGCCTGATCGCATCCGGCATCACCTACTCCACCATCGTATTCCTGTTTGCCACCATCAACATGGCGGCACTGGCCTTTGAAAAGATGTTTCAGGCCGTGGGCCGCATGAAGGTGACTATGGCGGCGCTGATCTTTGGCTGTGTGTGCAATATCCTTCTGGACCCCATCCTGATCTTCGGCCTTGGCCCGGTGCCTGCCATGGGCATTGCGGGTGCGGCCCTTGCCACCGGCATCGGCCAGCTACTGAGCCTGTGCGTTTACCTCTTCGTTTACGTCCGTACTGAGCTGCCTATCCGACTGCGCCGCAGCTGCCTGCGCCCGGATGCCGCACTGGACGGCAAACTGTATGCCATCGGCGTGCCGGCCATCCTCAATCTGGCCCTGCCATCTCTGCTGGTCACCTTCCTGAACGGCCTGCTGGCGGGCTTTTCCCAGAGCTACGTGGTGGTGCTGGGCATTTACTACAAGCTGCAGACCTTCCTGTATCTGCCCGCCAACGGCATCGTGCAGGGTATGCGCCCGCTCATTGGCTACAATTACGGTGCCAAACAGCACGCCCGCGTGAAAAAGCTCTACGAACTCACCCTCATCATGAGTGCTGCCATCATGGCTGCGGGCACGGTCATCTGCCTGTTCGCTTCCCGCCCGCTGATGCAGCTGTTCACTTCCAACCCCGAAACCGTCGCCATCGGCCAGACTGCCCTGCGCATCATCTGTCTGGGCTTTGTGGTTTCTGCCGTATCCACCACCTCTTCCGGTGCACTGGAAGGCCTTGGCAAGGGCGCAGAATCGCTGGTCATCTCGCTGTGCCGCTACATCGTATTCATCATGCCGCTGGCCGCTGTGCTGTGCCATTTCCTTGGTGCCAACGGCGTGTGGCATGCATTCTGGATCACCGAAGTGCTGTCCGCCATCGTGGCTTACCCGGTGTACCGCAAGGCAGTTGGAAAGTGCTGAGCCTTCTTGAAAGCGCTGGACGGCGAAGGACAAGTAAAATAAAATAGTTTCAAGCAGTTGAGGGAGAGTTTCGCCAAAAATCCTCCCTCTTTTTTGTGCATTTTATTTGACAGTACGCAAAAACTGCGGTAAAATAAGGTGTTTGTTTTCCGGCATTTCGGCTGGAAAAGCGCAATTTAACAGAGGATGTGGGAAAAATATGATCGAGACGATCACGGCCGTCAATCAGGCGGTCAACCAATTCATCTGGGGCGTGCCCGCCATGGTGTGCATCATCGGCGTAGGCCTGCTCCTGAGCGTTCGCACGGGCTTTTTGCAGATCCGCAAATTTCCCTACGCCATCAAGATCACCATTGGACGCATGTTCCGCAAAAAGACGCTTCCGATGGCGCCATGACTCCCTTTCAGGCAGTGTGCACCGCGCTGGCCGGCACCGTGGGCACCGGCAACATTGCCGGTGTGGCAGGCGCGATCGCCATTGGCGGACCGGGTGCCGTGTTCTGGATGTGGTGTTCTGCCCTGCTTGGCATGTGCACCAAGTTTGCCGAGGTCACGCTGGCGGTGCACTACCGTGAGCGCAGCGAGGCGGGCGAATGGGTAGGCGGCCCCATGTACTACATTAAAAACGGCCTGAGCAAGCATTGGCAGTTTCTTGCTGTGCTGTATTCCCTGTTTGGCGTGCTGACCGTGTTTGGCACCGGCAATGCCACACAGGTAAATACCATCGTTGCCGCTATCGATACCGCTCTGCTGGAGTACGGCGTGGTGGGCGGCGGTGCGCTTTCTATCCTGAACCTCGTGGTTGGCATCGCAGTGGCCATGCTGGTGGCCATGGTGCTGCTGGGCGGCATCAAGCGCATTGGCAGCGTGAGCGAAAAGCTGGTGCCCTTTATGGCTCTGTTCTACATCGTGCTGTCCGTGGGCGTTATGGTGCTGAACTTTGAGCGCCTGCCCTATGTGTTCGAGTCCATCATTGCGGGCGCGTTCAACCCGGCAGCGTTCACCGGCGGCACCATCGGCAGCCTGTTCGTCAGTATGCAGAAGGGTGTGTCCCGCGGCATTTTCTCCAACGAGGCCGGCCTTGGCACCGGCTCCATTGCCCACGCCTGCGCCGACACCAAAAAGCCGGTCAAGCAGGGCATGTTCGGCATCTTTGAAGTGTTTGCCGATACCATCGTCATCTGCACCCTGACTGCCATGGTCATTCTGTGCAGCGGCACCACCGTGAACTACGGCACCGCTGCCGGTGCAGAGCTGACCATCAGCGGCTTTACCACCACCTACGGCGGCTGGGCTTCCATCTTTACCGCCGTGGCCCTGTGCTGCTTTGCTTTTTCCACCATCATCGGCTGGGGCCTGTATGGTTCCCGGTTCCTGGTGTTCCTGTGCCGCAGCGATAAGGTGGCAAAGCCCTTCTTTCTGGTCTACTCCTTTGTGTCCATTCTGGGCGCAACGATGGATCTGGGCCTGCTGTGGAGCATCGCCGATACCTTCAACGGCCTGATGAGCATTCCGAACCTGCTCGCGTTGCTGCTGCTTTCCGGCACAGTGGTCAGGCTGACCAAAGAATTTTTTGCATCGGAGGGCTGATTGCCCACAACAAAAAGAGGCTGCTGCACTTTCGGCTAAAACGATGTGCAGCAGCCTCTTTTGTTATTCGGGCAGGTGTACCGGTACCCGCGCCACACAGTGCACCCAGCAATCGCCGTCCTTGCGGGTATTTCCTGCCGCGTGAGCGGGTGGTGCGCCTGTGGGAGGGCTTCAAAAAGCGTCTCGGCCTTTGCCGATAAAAGCATCCGAACATGCGAAAAAGCTGTTGCAAGACAGCTCTCCAAAACATTGTACGAAACCCGGAACTTTTTCAGGGCCAAAACGGCTCCAAAAAGGTTCCGGGTCTTTGATTCTTCGCAATTTTCCTGCGCAGGCTGCTACCGCATTTTTTCAATCCCCTTATTCTGCCCGCGTCCGGCTCTTTTCAACCCGGACAGTTCATGTTACAATATACATTAGAAATAAAAAATGAATCGAGGGAATGAACCTTGGATTTTTATGGTACCATCGGCCCGGCCTGCGCACAGCCGGCGATCTTGCAGCACATGGTGGAAGCCGGCATGACCGGCATTCGCATGAACCTTTCCCACGGGCCGCTGGCGGCGCACACCGACTGGCTGGCCATGATCCGCGCAGCCGGCATCCGTCAGCTGCTGATCGACCTGCAGGGGCCGGAACTGCGCATCGGCACGCTGGCAGAGCCTGTTGCTCTGGTTGAGGGCAGCTCTGTACGCCTTGGCGCAGACGGCGTACCTTGCCCGGCAGCTCTGGTACAGGCGGCTGCGCCCGGGCAGCAGCTTCTGCTGGACGACGGCAAGCTTCTGGTGCAGGTCACACAGGCATTGCCGGAAGCCCTTTTGTGCACCGTGGTGCGCGGCGGCACCCTGCAGAGCCGCAAAAGCATTGCTGCACCGGGCCTTGCGGTGCCCTCGCCTACCCTGACGGAGGAAGATCTGCAGAACCTGAAAATTGCAAAGCAGTGCGGTGTTACCGGTGTGATGCTGCCTTTTGTGCGCGGCAAAGCAGATATTCTGGCCCTGCGCCATGCGCTGGAAGAAGCCGGGGCTGCGGATATCCGTATCTTTGCCAAAATTGAAAACATGACCGGTGTGCGTGCCCTGCCGGAATTCATCCACCTTGTGGATGAGGTGGTGATCGCCCGCGGAGACCTTGGCAATGCCATGCCGCTGTGGGAGCTGCCCCGCTGCCAGAAGCAGCTTTCCGCCGCCTGCCGGGCTGCAGGCGTGCCCTTTATGGTAGTGACCCAGATGCTGGACAGCATGTGCACACGCGCCGTGCCCACCCGTGCCGAGGTGAGTGATATTTACAACGCCGTGCTGGACGGCGCGGCCAGCGTGATGCTGACCGGTGAGACTGCTGCCGGACAGTACCCGATGCAGGCCATGGAATATCTGGTGCGCACAGCGCAGACAGCCCTTGCCTGACCTTTGCGGAGTTTTTGCGCAAAAGGGATGGCGCATTGTGTCAGAATACGGTATAATAGACGTAAATATTTCTTGTTCAGAAAGGTTTTTTGCTATGGGAATCGTTGTGCTCGGTGCTGTTTTTGTGGATATCAAAGGCTATCCCCTTTCCGCCTATATTCCGGGCGGGCGCAATGCCGGCCGCATTGAGCAGGTACACGGCGGAGTGAGCCGCAACGTGGTGGAGGATATCGCCAATGTAGAGCTGCGCCCTACCTTTGTCAGTCTGGTGGACGACACCGGCATGGGACAGGATGTGATCAACAAGCTGGAGAACCACAAGGTGAACACCAAGTACATCCAGCGCGTGCCGGACGGCATGGGCACCTGGCTGGCCATCTTTGACAACGACGGCGATGTGCATGCAGCCATTTCCAAGCGGCCGGACACCACTCCCCTCACCGGCCTTTTAAAGGAAAAGGGCGACGAGATCTTTGCCGACTGCGATGCCATTGCGCTGGAGCTGGATCTGGAAAAAGATACTGTAAAACAGGTGCTGCACTACGCCAAAAAAGTACAACAAAAAGGTTTTTGCGGCCATTTCCAACATGAGTATTGCCATGGAGCGCCGGGATTTCCTGCAGCAGATCGATTGCTTTGTGTGCAACCAGCAGGAAGCCGGGCTGCTGTACTCCGATGATTACGGCCATCTGACTCCGGACGAGATGTGCAGGGTTCTGGCCGCCAATGTGCACAGCGCCAACATTCCCAGTATGGTGATCACCATGGGCGGTCAGGGTGCCGTATATGCCCGCGCCAACGGCGAGTGCGGCGTGGTGCCTGCCAAGAAGGTGGATGTGATCGACACCACCGGCGCAGGCGATGCCTTCTTTCGCCGGCACCACCATCGGCCTGACCTACGGCAAAACGCTGGCCGAGTCCTGCGAAATCGGCAGCCGACTGGCCGCCTCGGTCATCTGCATCACCGAGAACGTCTGCCCCCGCTTCCGCCCGCTGGAATTCGGGCTGAACATTCCGGTGGTGGATTAAAGTAATATCAGAAAGCCGGGCAGACTGCGGTCTGCCCGGCTTTCTTTTTAGGATTCGGGGAAGAGGTTTATATCATGCTTCCAGCACCTTTTTGCCGGTAACTGGATCAGGGATATCAAGCAATGCCAGAATGATGGCCATGCGGATATACACGCCATTGTGCACTTGATCAAAGTAGGCGGCACGCGGGTCGTCATCCACATCCTTTTTGATCTCGTCGATGCGGGGCAGCGGATGCAGCACCGGCATATCCTGCGGTGCCTTCTGCAGCAGCGCTTCGTCCAGCTGGTAGCAGCCTTTCAGGCGCAGGTATTCTTCCTCGTTGAAAAAGCGCTCTTGCTGGATACGAGTCATGTACAGCACATCCAGATGCGGCAGCTCGGCTTCAAGGTCAGCCGTTTCCTTATAGATCTGATGGGTCGGCTCCAGCGATTCATTCTTCACATACTGCGGCAGGCGCAGATCTTCCGGCGAGATGAACACGAACCGGGTTGCCCTCAAACTGGCTCAGCGCAGCGGTCAGGGAGTGGACCGTGCGGCCAAACTTGAGGTCGCCGCAGAAGCCGATAGTCAAATGATCCAGCCGCCCCTTGCGCTGGCGGATCGTCATGAGGTCGATCATGGTCTGGCTGGGATGCGCGTGCCCACCGTCGCCTGCATTGATCACCGGCACACGTGCAGAAAGGGATGCCCGCAGCGGTGCGCCCTCTTTGGGGTGGCGCATGGCGATCACATCGGCGTAGTTGCTCACCACGCGGGCGGTGTCCTCCACCGTCTCGCCCTTGCTGGCGGAAGAAAGCTGTGCCCCTGCAAAGCCCAGTGTCTTTCCGCCCAGCCGCAGCATGGCCGATTCAAACGAAAGACGGGTGCGGGTGGAAGGCTCGTAGAACAGCGTTGCCAGAATGCGCCCATCGCACAGGTGGGCATAGGGTGCCGGGTCGGCCTCCATCCGGTCGGCAAGATCCAGAAGGGCCAGCTGCTCTTCCAGAGAAAAGCTGTTGGGCTCAATAAAGTGTCTCACAGCCATTCTCCTTTCAGCACGAACTTCTCGCGCTCGGCTCCGGTAGAGACGAACTGGATCTCATGGCCCAGCTGCTTTTCCAGAAATTCCACGTAAGCCTTGGCCTCTTTGGGCAGCTCATCCCAGCTCTTGCAGCCGGAGATATCCTTGTTCCAGCCTGGCAGCATAGTGACCACCGGCTCTACACGGTCAAGGTCGGACAGCGGGTCGAAGCTGGGGACTTGCACGCCATCCAATGTGTAACCGGTGATCACCGGGATCTCTTTCATGCTGCTGAGCACATCCAGCTTCGTCAGGGCGATCTTGTCTGCGCCCTGACAGGTAAGGCCGTAGCGGCTGGCCACACAGTCGAAGGGGCCGACACGGCGCGGACGGCCGGTGGCCGCACCATACTCGCCGCCTGCCTTGCGCAGCTGTTCATTCCAGTCCTCGCTCATGGCGTTCTCGGCGGCAAAGGGGCCTGCACCCACGCAGGTGGAGTAGGCTTTCAGCACGCCCACCACATGGTCAAGACGGCAGTTCGGAATGCCTGCGCCCAGCGGCGCATAGGCTGCCAGCGTGTTGGAGCTGGAAGTGAACGGGAAGATACCGTAATCGATATCGCGCATGGCACCCAGCTGGGCTTCCAGCACGATGCGCTTGCCGCTGTCGTGAGCCTGCTTCAAAAATGCACCCACATCACAGATATACGGTGCAAACTGTCCGGCCTGCATCCGGCACCATTCCAGCAGAGCATCGTAGCTCATGGGTTCCTGATGATAGCAGCCACCCAGCTCCAGATTCTTGGATTCCAGGATCATGTGCAGGCGGTCCTGCACGCGCTTTTCGTCCAGATGCAGCAGATCGCCCAGACGCAGGGTCTTTTTGCGGTATTTGTCGCTGTAGGCGTAGGCAATGCCGCGGCGGGTAGAACCAAAGGCCGCACCCTTCTGGGCAAGGCGGTCCTCTTCCAAGCCGTCCTGCACCTTGTGCCACGGCATGGAGATGGTGGCCTTATCTGAAAGTTTCAGGTTTTCTGAGCCTACCTTTACGCCGCGCTCCTCAATGGCATCCATTTCTCCGGCCAGATGGTCGAGGTCGATCACCATGCCCGCACCCAGTACACAGACAACGTCCGGGTGCAGGATGCCGGAGGGCAGCAGGTTCAGGATGAACTTGCCCTGCTCCGTTACAACGGTGTGGCCGGCATTGTTGCCGCCCTGATAGCGGGCAACAACATCGGCATGTTCGGCTAACAGATCGATGACGCGGCCCTTGCCCTCATCGCCCCAATTGATACCAGTAACTGCGGTAAGCATAACTTCTTATTTACCTTCTTTTTCGTTATTTACAATAGCCTGTACCTTGGTGGGCAGACCATAGATGCTGATAAAACCGGTAGCATCACTCTGCTTGTAGTCGCCGCCGGCGGCAAAAGTTGCAATGTCCTCACGGTAGAGGGAATACGGAGACCAGACACCGGCATTGATCATGTTACCCTTGTACAACTCCAGACGCACCTTACCGGTAACGTTTTCCTGCGTGGAGGTGACGAAGGCGCTCAGAGCTTTGCGCAGGGGGCTGAACCACTGGCCGTCATAGACCAGCTCACCAAATGTGATGGCCAGCTCGCGCTTTTTGTGGGCAGTGAGCTTATCCAGAGTCAGAGTTTCCAGCACCTCATGAGCCTTATAGAGGATGGTACCGCCGGGCGTCTCGTACACACCGCGGCTCTTCATGCCCACCAGACGGTTCTCCACCACATCGTACAGGCCGATGCCATTGCGGCCGCCGATCTCATTCAGCTTGGCAATGAGGACGGCGGGCTTCATCTTTTCGCCGTTCAGGCTCACCGGCACGCCCTTTTCAAATGCCAGCTCCACGAACTCGGACTTGTCCGGTGCGGTCTTGGGGCTGACACCCAGCTCCAAAAAGCCCGGCTTATCGTACTGCGGCTCGTTGCCCGGGTCCTCAAGGTCAAGGCCCTCATGGCTCAGGTGCCACAGGTTCTTATCCTTGGAGTAGTTGGTCTCGCGGTTGATCTTCAGCGGGATGTGATGTGCCTCGGCATAGTCGATCTCTTCGTCACGGCTCTGGATATCCCACTCACGCCACGGAGTGATGATCTTCAGGTCCGGTGCAAAGTGCATGATGGCCAGTTCAAAGCGCACCTGATCGTTGCCCTTGCCGGTGCTGCCGTGGCACACGGCATCTGCACCCTCGGCACGGGCGATCTCCACCACACGCTTTGCCAGAATGGGTCGTGCAAAGCTGGTGCCCAGCAGATAGCCCTCGTAATCGGCCCCGGCCTGCATGGTGGGGATGACGTAATCCTCCACAAATTCATCGGTCAGATCTTCTACGTACAGCTTGGAAGCACCGCTTGCCTTGGCGCGCTCTTCCAGACCTTCCAGCTCGCCCTTCTGGCCCACATTGCCGCACACTGCAATGACCTCGCAGTTGTTGTAATGCTCTTTCAGCCATGGGATGGATAATGGAAGTATCCCAGACCGCCGGAATAGGCCAGCACGACCTTTTTGATCTCAGACATAAGAACCGCCTCCGTTCAAACCACTTTATACTTTTGAATTCCCTCTTGCAATTTTTGATTGCGGTGTTATTATACTAGCAAGCAGAGAATGTGTAAAAAGTATCCTGCACATGATCACGATACGAAATTGACATGAAAGAGGGCATGCCGCCATGTATGTGGACTGGGAATATTACAAAATCTTTTTATTATGTCGCGAAATATCAGAATTTCACCAAAGCCGCGCGGGTGCTGGGCAACAACCAGCCCAACATCACCCACTCGATGAACCGGCTGGAAAGCCAGCTGAATTGCGTGCTGTTCATCCGCTCCAACCGCGGCGTTACCCTTACCCCGGAGGGTGAACTGCTTTACTCCCGCATTGCATCTGCGGCGGTTCAGATTCAGGATGCAGAAGAAGAGCTGAGCGCCAGCGCCACGCTGGAACACGGTGCGATCAGCATCAGCGCTACCGAAACTGCGCTGAACATCTACCTTGCAGAAAAGCTGCGCGCCTTCCACACGGACTACCCCCGGCATCCGCCTGCGCATCTCCAACCACTCCACGCCGCAGGCTTTGCAGGCCGTGAAAAACGGCGAGGTGGATTTTGCCGTCATCACCACCCCTGCGAGGTGGAAAGTGGCCTGAAAATGGTGGAGCTGAAGCCCTTTTATGAGGTGCTTGTGGGCGGCAGGACCTTTACTGCCCTTTCCAGCCAGAACCTTTCGCTGAAGGAGCTGAACAATTATCCGCTGATCTCCCTGAGCGACGAAAGCATGACCCGCGCCTTTTACCGGCAGTTCTTTCTGGATCACGGTGCGGTGCTGAAGCCGGATACCGAGGCTGCCACCACCGACCAGATGCTGACCCTTGTCAAAAGTGAGCTGGGCATTGCGTTCCTGCCCCAGCCCATGGCACAGGATGCACTGGCCCGCGGTGAGATCGTGCAGCTGCATCTGCAGGAGATCATCCCTCAGCGCTCCATCTGCCTTGTGTACGACCATCACCGCCCGCTGAACACGGCAGCCCGCAAGTTCCAGCAGATGCTGACCAAGGCGGCCCCCAAACGCCCGGAACACAGATAACCGCCGGGCCTTTCCCTGCAAACTGATCTATACGGGACTGTTGCAAAATAGCTCTCTGAAAAAACAATGCACAAAACCCGGAACCTTTTCACAGCCAAAACGGCTTAAAAAAAGGCTCCCGGGTTTTTGATTTTGTGCTATTTCTTTGTGCAAGTTGCTATCGCATTTTTTATTTTGCAACAGTCCCCTGTTTTATTTTTTACTTTTCCTGGATCTGTTTGCCGGTGAGGTGTTCAATGGTGATCTCGTAAAGCTGCACAGCCTTGATGTCCAGCGCAATTTCCTTTTCCACCTCTTCCTTGCCGGGGTAATACTTCATGCCAAGCTCCCGCACGCGGGCCTCGGTAGCAGCGGCATCGTCGATCAGATGGCAGCGGCCAAACACCACGGTGCTCTGCACATAAGGTGCCCAGTCGCCCGGCTCAAAGTGTTCGTTGCCGTAAACGGTAAAGCATACCTTATCATTCTGTTTCAGCGCGTCCACCTTCTGGCCGGACTTTGCACCGTGGAAGTAGATTTTGTCGTGCTCCTGATCGTAGTAATAATTTACCGGGATCGCAAAGGGATAGCCGTTGTCGCCGTTCACTGCCAGCACGCCCCGCCGGGACTGCTGCAGCAGGTGCTTTGCAGCTTCTTCCGGGATGGCGCGGCTGGCTCTTCTCATGGGTCTGAACATTTTTTGTTTCCTCCATGTATCGCAGGTTTGCGGTGCGCACTCATGCACCCTTGATAATGCGGATGAGGGTCTTATCCAGCTGGATGGTGCGGTTCCACGGGTTCAGGATGATGCCGCTGATCTCCGGCACGGCAAGCGCTGCATCAAACAGCTTTTCCATATCCACAAGAAAGGTGGACTGCACCGGCTCGGCCCCCTTCATTTCCTCGTCAAAGCTGGTGAATGCATACCACCAGCTTGCGCCGTCGGCCGTCCGGATGGCCCGCAGCTGCATCTGTTCACTGCCCAAATTGGGCTCCACCGCCACGACAAGCTGGCCATGCTCCTTTATGCGCCGCCGGATCACGGTAAGGGTGTGGGCCAGCTGTTCCTGTGTGGGCTCCTGCTGCAGGGCGGCTACCGCCTGCTCGATCTTTTCGTTGCCGTTCAGGCCCTTGTCTCTGGGTTGATTCATTGAGGTTGGTTCCTTTCTATTGTATTTTGGCAGAGGGAATAAGCGCAGCTCATCACAGCAGCAGATCGAACAGGCCGATCATTACCGGCATAGACACAATGGAAAGCAGAGTGGTCAGCACATACAGCGCGCTGGAATGCGCCGCATCGCGGTCATAGAGCTGAGCCATGGAGGTAACAGTAGCACAGGCAGGGGTGATGGCGGCAAGGTAGACCGTCATCAGGATGTTCTTGCCGTCGGCCACCCAGCTGGATGCATGGCAGACCCACAGCAGCACCAGAACCACCAGCGGGCATACCACCAGACGCAGCACTGTGGGCAGATAGTTGCGGCGGGTGCAGAACACCTCCCACAGCGGCTTTTCTGCAATGGCCATACCGGCCAGCAGCATGCCCATCGGTCCCATCATGTTGCCCACTGTGCTCATGGTATTCTGCAGCGGTGCAGGCAGCACCACACGGAACCAGTACAGCAGTGCACCGGCTGCAATGGCGATCATGTTGATATTGGTGAGCACCTTTTTCCAGTCCAGCGCACTGCTGCCCTGCAAAAGGGAACTGGCGTGGGTCCACAGCAGCACCAGCTGCACAATGATGAATGCGCAGGAGTAAATGACATACGCATCGCCCATCAGAGCCTTGACCAACGGGATCACCAGTGCAGCGGCGTTGCTGTAGATCACATTCACCTGTTCCACGGCATCCAGCTTGAGCGGGCGGCTCAACAGGCGCTGAGCACCAGCAGCACTACATGGATAGCCGCAGCAATCGCCATGGAGTACAAAAGGCCCTTGCGGATCTCCGGCGTATCGTCGATCTGGAATGCGTTGATGATCACGCAGGGCGTGACCAGATACACCATGACCACTGAGAGCACCCGGCTGTCGCTGGCCTTCAGCAGCCCTACCTTGACCACAGCATAGCCCATGATCAGAATGAGGAACAGCTGTGCGATCTGCTGCATCAATAACAGACTTATCTCCATTGTTTTTTTCCTTTCCCCTTCCCTTTTTCAAAACCCAAAGGGAGAGCCGCCTTCCGCAAGGCAGCTCTCCCCTTTTTCTGATTTTATTTGCCGCTCGTCAGCCGCGCCACATGCAGCGCCAGATAGGCGGTTTCCTCGTTGGGCAAAAACACGCCGTACTTGCGCAGCACAAAGGTGCGTATTTTTTCCGCGCAGGTCACCGCTGCCGGATAATTCTGCTGCATCTGCTGGAACAAAAAGTCGTCTTCGCTGTCCATCAGTTTGCCGGAGAAGAACCGCTCGGCAAAATACTGCAGGTGGCTCACGAACCGCGCATAGTGGATGCTCTCGGTGCTCACCGGACAGTGCATACTGTAGGTGACAATGTTGGACAGCTCACCGATCAGCTGCGCTGCCCGCATGGCATCGTAGCCGGCCTGCGGGTCCTGCCGGGCGTGACGATATGGAAGGCGATGTTGCCTGCCTCTTCGTCCGGCAGCTCGATGCCAAGCTTTGCCTTTACCTTCTGCAGGCCGCGCTGGCCCACCGCGTACTCCTTGGGATAAAAAATGCTTGATTTCCCAGAAGATGCGGTTGGTCACCACAAGACCCTTTTGCTGGCGCTCCACTGCAAAATGCAGGTGATCGGTCAGCAGCAGATAGATGTGCGCCGAAAGCTTGACTCCCAGCGACTGCTCTGCGTCGTCCACAATGTCCTGCGTCAATTCCAGATAGGATGCCGGAATGCTGGAAAACAGCTCCAGCATAGGCTGTGCGTCCGGGTTGGACAATGGAAGGAACACGCGGTCTGAGGGCTGCCGTTCAATGGGCTCGCCCGCCTTGCGGCCATAGCCGATGCCCTTGCCCAGCAGGATGGATTCCTCGCCGCTGTCATCCTGCACCAGCACAACACTGCTGTTCAGCACCTTCTGAATGTGCATCGGTCCCTCCTCCTTCCGTTGAAACCTTAAGACTGCCGCTTAGTCCAGATCTTCGCCGTTGGAAGCAATGACCTTCTTGTACCAGTAGAAGCTGTCCTTACGGCTGCGGGCCAGAGTACCGTTGCCCATATCATCCTGATCCACATAGATAAAGCCATAGCGTTTGGACATCTGGTTGGTGGATGCAGAGATCAGGTCGATGGGTGCCCATGTGGTGTAGCCCCACATCTCAACACCCTCATCGATGGCCTTGCCCATTTCGCTGATGTGCTGGCGGAAGTACTCTACACGGTAGGGGTCGTGGATGGAGCCGTCGGCCTCCACCACGTCCTTGGCACCCATGCCGTTCTCCACCACCATCAGCGGCTTGCGGTAACGGTCGTACAGCTCGATCAGGCTGTAGCGCAGGCCCTTGGGGTCGATCTGCCAGCCCCAGTCGGTGGAGGGCAGATACGGGTTCTTGACACCCAGCACGGTGTTGCCGGGGGTACGCTCTGCGTTCGGGTCCACAGACTCGGTCATGGTCATATAGTAGCTGCAGGAAACAAAGTCCACACAGCCTGCCTTCAGGGTGGCGGCATCCTCGGGCAGCATTTCCACATGGATGCCCTTGCGCTCGAACATCTTGAGGATCAGGCGGGGGTACTCGCCCCAGACATGCACATCGGCATAGAACAGATTTTCCAGATTCTTTGCCTGAGTAGCCAGTTCATCATCGGGTGCGCAGGTGCGGGCATAGGTGGTGAGCTTGGTCAGCATGCAGCCCACCTTGCTGCCGGGGATGATCTCGTGGCAGTCCTTTACTACCATAGCGCTGGCCACCAGCTGGTGGTGCAGGGCCTGATAGCAGGTCTCCAGCATCTTATCCTCGGGCACGCGGCTGGGGATGATGCCGGCGGTGGTGAACGGGTGACGGATCACGCTGTCCACCTCGTTGAAGGTGAGCCAGTACTTGACCTGATCCTTGTAGCGCTCAAAGCACGCATGGCAGAACTTTGCAAAGCAGTCGATTACGCGGCGATCCACCCAGCCATTGTACTTGGTGGCCAGTGCCAGCGGCATTTCGTAGTGGCTCAGCGTGACCAGCGGCTCGATGCCGTTCTTGTGCATCTCAGCGAACAGGTCGCTGTAGAACTGCAGGCCCTTTTCGTTCGGCTCTGCTTCCTCGCCGGTGGGGAAGATGCGGGTCCATGCAATGGAAACGCGCAGCATGGTAAAGCCCATCTCGGCAAACAGCTTCAGGTCTTCTTTGTAATGATGGTAGAAGTCGATGCCGCGGCGCTTGGGATAATAGGTATCATCCGGGTCGGCCATGGCGGCAGCAATGTGTGCGTCGTCCATGGCAACATGGGACTTGTAATCCTTCACGTCGGTGTTGGGCTTGTAGGTGGCAACATCGGCCACGCTGGGGCCTTTGCCATCCACGTTCCATGCGCCCTCTACCTGGTTCGCGGCAACAGCGCCGCCCCAGAAAAAGCCTTTGGGGAAACTCATTTATTTGCCTCCAGTTTCAGCAGTGCGGCACCGGGCACCACAGCGCCCTCGGCCACAGTCTTGATGGTGAACTCATCGGCGTTGGTCACGACGATGGGGGTAGTTACATCATAACCGTCTGCTTTGATTCCGTCAAGGTCAAACTTCATCAGCAGCTGGCCCTTCTTGACAGTCTCGCCGTCCTTGACCTGCGGGTCAAAGCCCTTGCCATCGCGCTTGACGGTGTCCATGCCGATGTGCATGAGCAGTTCAGCACCGGCATTGGTCTTCATGGAGATGGCGTGCTTGGTGCCGAACACGGACTCGATCACGCCGTCAGCGGGAGCGTACAGCTCACCCTTCTCGGGCACCACGGCAATGCCGTCGCCCAGGATCTTCTGGGAGAAAACTTCATCCTTGACCTCTTCCAGAGCAATGGCCTTGCCCTGCAGGGGGCTGCTGATGGTGGAATCCGCAGCTGCTGCGTCTGCAGCAGTCTCGGGAGCGGGTGCAGCGGTCTCATCCTCTGCGGGGGTCTCGTCCTTATACAGGAAGAAGGACAGTGCGAAGGAACAACAACGGAGATCACCAGACCAACTGCAGCCCACAGGATGTTCTTGCCGTTATCCGGGTCAACGAACATGGCCATGCCAGCCAGACCGGGGCCCATGGCAACGAATGCCTTGACCTTCATCAGGCCAACGAACAGACCGCCGATGAAGCTGGAGGCCACAACGGACATCATGACCTTCTTGTGCTGCAGGGTAACACCGTACAGAGCAGGCTCGGTGATGCCGAACAGGCCGGAGATGCCAGCGGAAATTGCGGTAGCGCGCAGGTTCTCGTCCTTGGTCTTCAGTGCAACGCCCAGGCAGGCACCGCCCTCGGAAATGTTGTGTGCCAGAGAAGCAGGCATGTACAGCATTTCAAAGCCGGGGTCAGAAATAGAAGCAACTGCGTAGGGGACCAGAGCCTTGTGCATGCCCATGGAGATCATAAAGGGCAGCACGGCAGCCAGCAGAGCAACGGCCAGCCAGCCCAGCGTGTTGTACAGAGCCAGGATCACAGTGGTCAGCAGGGCACCGATGTTGTAGCCCAGAGGTCCGAGGACGACCAGTGCCACAGGGAAGCCGATGCCAAAGCACAGCATGGGCACAAAGAACACGCGGATGGCCTTGGGGCACCATTTGTTGGCCCACTTTTCAATAAAGGACATGAAAATGACGGTCAGGATGGCCGGGAATACCTGGCCGCCGTAAGCGATGTTCTGCAGCTTGATGCCGAGGAAGTAAGCACCGCCCTCGGTAGCCAGCAGAGCGGAAACGCTGGGGTGGATCATGGCAGCAGCCAGAGCCACAGACACCAGCTTGTTGCAGTTGAACTTGGTTGCAGTGGTGAAGGCGACCATGACGGGCAGGTAGTACAGAGCTGCATCTGCCACGCCGACGAACACCTTATAGGCGATATCTCCGCTGCTCATCAGGCCCAGAGTGCTCAGCAGCACCATCAGAGCCTTCAGAACGCCTGCACCTGCAATGGCGGGGACCAGCGGCTGGAAGATGCCGACCATGTAGTCCAGAATAATGCCGCCGATCTCTTTTTTGCCCTTGGGGGCAGCGGGAGCTGCAGCCTGACCTGCGTTGAAGGTGCCCAGCTTGAGCAGCTCATCGTACACTTCGATGACATCGTTGCCGATGACCACCTGACACTGCGGGCCGCTGGAAATAACACCCATAACACCGGCAGTCTTTTTCAGGGCTGCAGCATCCGCCTTGGAGGTGTCTGCCAGAGTGAAGCGCAGGCGGGTGGAGCAGTGCTCGACCTGCACAACGTTCTTCTCGCCGCCAACCAGACGCAGCACGTCGGAGGCAGTCTGCTTGTAGTTCTTCATTTTGTTCTCCTTTATCTTGTGTGTGGTGGCATTTCCCTGCCGCCCGGCCGAAGCGGACAAAAGAAAAAAGACCCAACAGAATGACCCCGTGTACAATTTCTCCCGGAATCATAGTATCTGGCTACAATTCACCCAAAAGAAAAGGTATTCGTCATTCCATCAGATCCTGCCTGCATTACCAGTAACATGTCCAACTGGATATTGTGGTATTAGTATATCAATCATCTTTTCGTTTTTCAATATGACTTTTTCACAAAATAAATCTTAAAAAATTATGAAGTTCGCACATTCATTTGTTTTTTCACATAGCTGTCGGTGTGTGCTCGTATACTCCTTTCACCGCCTGCACTGATGCCGGCCGCACATCTTGCGCACCGCGCCGCCGCTTGTTATAATAAGTGTAACGATCTGTTTATTACTTTTTACATACAGGAGGTACAATCCATGCGCATTGCTTACGAGACGATGCTGGCCGAATTTGAGCGGGTCCTGACCAAATACGGTTTCAGCCCAAAGCGTGCCCATGAAGCGGCCGAGATCTTTGCCCAGAACAGTCTGGCTGGCGTGTTCAGCCACGGGCTGAACCGCTTTCCCCGCGTGGTGGAATACCTGCGCAAGGGCGAGATTGATCCCGCCGCTGAGGCCGAGTGCATTGCCAGCTTTGGTGCCATGGAGCGCTGGGACGGCAAGCGCGGCTTTGGCCCTCTGAACGCCAAGCACGCCATGGACCGTGCCGTAGAGCTGGCACATCAGTTCGGTATTGGCATGGTGGCGCTGGGCAACAACAACCACTGGATGCGCGGCGGCACCTACGGCTGGCAGGCCGCAGACGCGGGCTGCATCGGCATCTGCTGGTCCAACACCTGCCCCAACATGCCTGCATGGGGCGCAAAGGACAACCACATCGGCAACAACCCGCTCATTCTGGCCGTGCCGCGCTCGAACGGGGAGCACATCATGGTGGATTGTGCCTGAGCCAGTTCAGCTACGGCAAGCTGGAAACGATGCGTCTGGCCGGCAAACAGCTGCCTGTGGTAGGCGGCTACGATGCAGACGGCAGCCTGACCACCGACCCCGCTGCCATTGAAGAGACCCGCCGCATGATCCCCATTGGCTACTGGAAGGGCAGCGGTCTTTCCATCCTGCTGGATATGATCGGTACTATCCTGACGGGCGCAAACTCGGTGGCAACGATCGGCACCTTTGGCGATGAAGTGGGCCTGACCCAGATCATGATCGCCATTGATCCGGCAAAGTTCCAGTCCGCCGACCTCACCGATGCCGTCATTGATGCCATTGCCGCCGATGTGGCATCCAGTGAGTCTGCAGAGCCGGGCCGTGAGGTGCGCTGCCCCGGCATGGGCGAGCACCGCAGCCGCAAGGAGAACATGGAGCTTGGCATCCCGATAGCCGAGGAAAAGTGGGCCGAAGTGCTGGCGATGTGATGCAATGTTAAAAGGGGTGTCTCTTCGGCAGACAGAGAGACACCCCTTTTCTTTTTATCTGTGGTTTTCCGCAAATAATCCGGCCAGCTGGGACAAGATATCATGCGGCAGCATTCCGTACTCGCCAAGCGCAGCAGCGGCACGGTCGGCAGCGGCACCGTGCAGATACACCGCGCAGGCCGCAGCTTCGTATGCAGGCAGGCCGCAGGCCAGCAGGGCCGCCGTCATACCGGCCAGTACATCTCCGCTGCGCCCCGGGCAAGGCCTGGGTTTCCGGTAGGGTTTGTGCACACGCGGCCATCCGGTGCAGCCACCACGGTACGGCAGCCCTTGAGTACCACCACAGCGTTCCATTTTTCTGCATACTGGCAGGCAGTATTTTCACGGTCCGCATTGATCTGCGCCACCGAAAGCCCGGTGAGCCGGGCCATCTCGCCGGGGTGCGGGGTCACGATCAGCTCTCCCGCCGGGTGCGGCAGCGTTTTGCCCTCGGCCAGCAGCTGCGCGGCGGCGTTCAGGCCGTCCGCATCCAGCACCGCGCTGCCTGCAAAGCCGGGCAGCAGCTTCTGCACCAGCGTGCGTGTTTCGGCCGCGCGGCCTGTGCTCTGGGCTGTACCGCCAAGGCCCGGGCCCAGCAGCAGCACCGTCGCCTTCTGGCGCTGGAGCTGTGGAATGCTCTCCGGTGAGATGCCGCCTTCGGCCCCCGCCACGCAGGGACACAGGCAGCATTCCGGCAGGCGGGCCACCGCAGCTGCCAATACCGGCTCCACGCTGGCCAGCATTACAATGCCCGCACCGGTTGCGCAGCGCACCCTCGGCAGCCAGCAGGGCCGCACCTCGGTAATATGCGCTGCCTGCCACAGCCAATACGGTGCCAAAGCTGCCCTTGTGGCTGTCGCGCGGGCGCGGCGGGATGTTGTGCCAGACAAATTCGGATGTGATCTCGGTTGACATTTTTATGCTTCCCCCTGCACCAGTTTGCGGATCTGCTTTTCCACATTCTGCACTTCCTCATGGAACATGCGGGCGGAGACACGCAGCGCGCCGTGGCCCAGAATGATGATCTGCTCCATGCCGTCGGAAGTAGCCACACGCACCCGCCGCCCCTTGCCGATCTCATGAGTAACGTGCTCGATGAACATATCGGCGGTTTCGGCTTCCTTGGTGTAGACCACATGGATGTTATGGTACTGCTCAATGCTGCCGGGGCTGCCCGGCACACGATAGGCATCGAATACAAGAATAAGATTGCACTTCTGGTAGCCCTGATAGTTGCACAGAATATCCATCAGCTTGTGGCGGGCCGCTTCCAGACTGTCCTTTGCAAGGGCGTTCAGCTCATCCCACGCAAAGATAATATTGTAGCCGTCCACCAGCAGATATTCGGGCAGAATTTCCCACTGTTGGGCATCAAAATCCGGGCGTTCCCGCTTTTGCACCGGGCGGAATGCCGCCAGCGGGTCCCGTTTGATGGGGCCATAGGTGCGCTCGAAGATTTTGAGCAGCTCGGCATCCTCTTCCAGTGTTGCGCGGTAAGCCGCTGTCCGGCGCTGGGGCACGGCCTGCGTCTCCTGCTCCGGGCTTTGCTTTTCCCCAGCCGCTGTCCACATGCATGTGGCTGCGCACCTGATCCCAAGGCACCACAAAGCCCGTGCCATGGGCACAGAACACCGAATCTGCCGGGTTGTCAAGGTCGTGCTCCGGCTCGTAGCCCACAGCTTCAATGATCTCCACCGCATTGTGGCAAGGCCGGTAGCCGTCCAGCGTCAGGGTCAGGTGTCCCCGGCCCCGGGTATAGCCCACCACCTCCATGGGGTAGCTGCGCATGGTGGCCACCGGTGCAAAACCGGTGAGCACAGCAGCCTCTTCCCCGCTTTCTGGCGGGTCAAAGCTGCCCTCCATGCGCTGGATATCGGTCATGGCACGGCCAAGGTTCTCCACCGGCACTTCCAGCCGAAAGGCATACCATGCTCCAGCAGCTGGCTTTTGGCCAGCATCAGGCCCTGCCGCACCGCGCGATAGGTGGCCTGCCGGAAATCTCCGCCCTCCGTATGTTTAAGATGGGCGCGGCCCGCAATGAGGGTGATCTTCACGTCCGTCAGCGGCGCACCGGTCAGCACGCCAAGGTGCTGCTTTTCTTCCAGATGGGTCAGCACAAGGCGCTGCCAGTTCTTGTCCAGCACTTCTTCCCGGCAGTCGGCGGCAAACTGCATCCCGCTGCCGCGGGGCAGGGGTTCCAGCTTGACATGCACCTCCGCATAATGGCGCAGCGGCTCGTAGTGGCCCACGCCCTCCATAGGCTCCGTGATGGTCTCCTTGTACAGAATGCCGCCGGGGCCGAACTCCACGTTCAGGCCAAAGCGCTCTGCCAGCAAACTGCGCAGCACTTCCAGCTGCACCTCACCCATGAGCTGCACATGGATCTCGCCCAAAGTCTCGTTCCATACCACATGGAGCTGCGGCTCCTCTTCTTCCAGCCGGTGCAGCTTGCCCAGTGCCGCGTGCACATCAGCCCCCTGCGGCAGCAGCACCTGATAGCTCAGCACCGGTTCCAGAACCGGCACATCGCTGTCGCGTTCCGCGCCAAGGCCCTCGCCCGGGCGCGCCTTAGTCAGGCCGTGACGGCGCACACCTGCCCCGGGCCGATGGCTTCCGCCAGCGTATACTTTACGCCGGAGTACAGCCGCAGCTGGTTTGCCTTTTCCTCCCACGGCTCACCATCTGCTTCGCCGGAGAGCTGGGCCTTTACCTTCAGTTCGCCGCCAGTCACGCGCAGCCATGTCAGGCGCGTGCCCTGCTCATCCTGCGACACCTTAAACACCTTGGCACCAAAGGCATCCAGCGCGGGAGCCGGACGGGTATAGCGGTCAATCCCGTCCAGCAGAGCGTCCACGCTTTCCAGTGCATCGTTTTCGGTACGCCGCAGCGCCGAACCGAACCAGCACGGGAACACATGCCGGCGTGCAACGGCCGGGATGATGTCCGCATCGGTCAACTGCCCGGCATCCAGCATCCGATCCATCAGGTTTTCGTCACATAGGGCCAGTGCTTCGTCCCGGTCGGCCTGCGGCACATCAAAGGCCACAAAGCCCTCGCCCAGACGGTGGTTCAGCTGGGCGAGCAGCTCTTCCCTGCTCTTGCCGGGCAGGTCCATCTTGTTCACGAACACAAAGGTGGGCACATGGTAGCGCCGCAGCAGCCGCCAGAGCGTCTCGGTGTGGCTCTGCACACCGTCGGTGCCGCTTACCACCAGCACAGCATAGTCCAGCACCTGCAGGGTGCGCTCTGTCTCGGTGGAAAAATCCACATGTCCGGGGGTGTCCAGCAATGTGATATCCGTATTGCCCGCCGTCAACAGGGCCTGCTTGGAAAAGATGGTGATGCCGCGCGCTTTTTCAAGCGTGTCGGTATCCAGAAAGGCATCCTTGTGATCCACACGGCCCAGCTTGCGGATCGCGCCGGAGCGGTAGAGCATGGCTTCCGAAAGGGTGGTCTTGCCGGAGTCCACATGGGCAAGGATGCCCAGAACGATTTGTTTATGCGTTGTTTCCATCCGCTTCTCCTACAATCAAAAATTCATTTTTATTGTAGCACGGATGGGGAAAAAAGAAAAGTTTTTGATTTAGAATGGGGTCGAAGCCCAAAAACGCAATTTATCTTATCGGCTTTTCGCGTGAAAAAACAGCTCTGGAAAATCCGCAGATTTTCCAGAGCTGTAAATATAAGAATAACAATTCCGCTATTCATAGCCAAAGCGAACGCGTCGGCCATTTTAACGGTCAATTACTCCACAATGATGCTCTTGCCGGTCATTTCAGCAGGCACGGGCAGACCGATATACGGCAGCATGGTGGGAGCGATATCTGCCAGGCAGCCGCCCTCGCGCAGCTTCACATCGCCGCAGCCAACAGCCACAAAGGGCACCACGTTGGTGGTGTGTGCGGTGAAGGGGGTGCCGTCCGGGTTCATCATCTTCTCGCGTTGCCGTGGTCGGCGGTGATGAAGGCGCAACCGCCGGCCTCAGCACAGCGGACACCACCTGATCCACAGCGGTATCCACAGCCTCAACGGCCTTGACCGCAGCATCGAACACGCCGGTGTGGCCCACCATATCGCAGTTTGCGAAGTTCAGGATCACCACATCGTACTTGCCGCTCTCGATGCGCTTGACGCACTCGGCAGCAACCTCGGGGGCGCTCATCTCGGGCTTCAGGTCATAGGTGGCGACCTTCGGGCTGGGGATCACGCAGCGGTCCTCGCCCTCGTAGGGAGCCTCCACGCCGCCGTTGAAGAAGAAGGTGACATGAGCGTACTTCTCGGTCTCGGCAATGCGCAGCTGAGTCTTGCCATTCTCGGACAGGTACTGGGCCCAGAACGTTTCTTCAGCTCCCACAGGCGATAGCGACCTCGCAGTTGGGCATGGTGGTCATCATATTCGGCCATGCAGACATAGTTCACCTGCTTGCGGCCGCCGCGGCGCTCAAAGCCGGTGAAAGCATCGTCGCAGAAGATACGGGTCATCTGGCGGGCACGGTCGGGGCGGAAGTTCATGAAGATGACGGTGTCGCCATCCTGCACGCGGCCGCCCTCACAGGTGACGCAGGGCAGAACGAACTCATCGGTCTTGTCTGCTGCATAGGATGCCTCGATGGCCTCGGCAGCGTTGGCGGCATGATTGCCCTCGCCGTAGACAAAGGCAGCGTATGCCTTCTCTTCACGATCCCAGTTGTTATCGCGATCCATGGCGTAGTAACGGCCGGAGACGCTGGCGATCTTGCCGATGCCCAGCTCGTCCAGCTTGGCCTGCAGGTCGGCCAGGAAGCCCTTGCCGGAGTGCGGGTCGGTATCACGGCCATCGGTGATGCAGTGCAGGTAAACGTTCTTTGCACCCAGATGTTTTGCCATTTCCAGCACGCCGAACCAGTGGTCAGCGTGGCTGTGCACGCCGCCGGTGCCCACCAGGCCCATCAGATGGATGGCCTTGCCGGCATCGATGGCAGCCTGCATGTTCTTGACCAGAACAGGGTTCTGGAGCATCTCTCCGTCCTTGATGGACTTGGTGATCAGGGTCAGCTGCTGGTACACGATGCGGCCAGCGCCCATGTTGGTGTGGCCAACCTCGGAGTTGCCCATCTGGCCGTCGGGCAGGCCGACTGCCATGCCGGAAGCCTCGATGGTGGTCATGGGGTACTTTTCCATCAGAGCATCCAGATGGGGGGTCTTGGCGGCCACCACGGCGTTGCCGTAGGTCTCGCCCGGCACCCAGCCGAAGCCATCCATGATGCACAGAAGAACAGGTTTCTTTGCCATAAAATTGAATCTCCTTTGAATTTAACAAATCAGCGCCCGGCACAGCGCTGGAAATGCGGCGCAGCGGCGCTGAAACAGCTGATTTAAACCGTCGATCAGCCCTTGGTGGCTGCGTTGACGATGACTGCAAAGTCAGGAGCCTTCAGGGATGCGCCGCGATCAGGCCGCCGTCCACGTCCTTCTTGCTCAGCAGCTCTTCGCAGTTCTTGGCGTTCATGCTGCCGCCGTACTGGACAGTGGTACGCCTCAGCCACAGCCTCACCGTACACCTCGCCGATGACCTTGCG
>ENA-OQCD01000049-OQCD01000049.1-human-gut-metagenome-genome-assembly--contig:-NODE-49-length-25045-cov-1.512521_pt1 | contig 25045 bp, 30 predicted proteins | sample MGYA00242755_ERZ504571 | MGnify/ENA primary metagenome ERZ504571 (study PRJEB26092, sample SAMD00036274) | human gut metagenome | host: Homo sapiens | study: EMG produced TPA metagenomics assembly of...
GCATTACGCTTCTTAGCTCTAAATAAATATTTCTGGATTGCAATGACTATTTGGACAATGCAAAATGTTATTGCTTGTATCACCGGTATCATTTTACCTTATTATTGTAAATATATCTTTTTTGATGATTCCTTATATGGCTTACTCTATTTAGTAGAAACTATTGTTATGATTGCTGTCATTCTCTTAGTTTGTCCTACATTACTAAGAAAATATGGCAAACGCAATATGTCTTTAGTTGGTATCATTTTAGCCTTAATTGGTCATTTAATATATCTAATCAATCCAATGGATTTCAACTGGGTAGTAGCTAGTTGTGTCATTCGTGGTATTTTCTTTGCTCCACTTTGCTCCGTTATTTTTGGTTTCCTTGGTGATTGTATTGAATATAGTCAATGGAAATTCCATGTTCGCCAAGAAGGTCTTTATTTTCTCTGGTGGCTCTGTAGGTACAAAAATCGGTTCTGGTGTTACTAGTGCAGCTTTAAACTGGCTTATTATCTTATGCTGGATATGTTTCTTCTGCTAGTGGCCTCATCACTCAACCTCAAAAGTGCTATTGATATGATTGTTTAGTCTTTATATGTATGGACCAATCTTAGTATGGATTGTTCTTATAATTGTTTTATTAGCTTACAACTTAGATAAAATATATCCTCAAATTATGAAAGATTTAGCTAAACGCGAAGCTGAAGGCAAATTATAATCATTCATTTGAAAGGATTGATTTTACAATGCTAAAAGATAATACGTATATTACAATAACTAGACAATATGGTAGTGGTGGCAAAGAAGTAGCTATATGTAGCTAAAAAATTAGGTATTAACTGTTATGATCGAAAATCGTACATTAGCTGCTGAAAGATTCCATAATTCCACAGAACCTATATCAATGAAGTTATGGCAGACTTAATTACTACTTCCTATTCAATGCCTGGTTCTTTAGGAGATTATTCTTTTGAAAGTATTCCCTTTTACAACAAAAATTGTTTTAAAGAGCAATCTATCGCCATTTTTAAAATTAGCACAAAAAGGAAGTGCTGTATTCTTAGGTAGATGTTCTGATTATATTTTTATGGATATAGCTGTTTACCTGGCGGATCAGGCTGCTTTGAGTTCCGGAAAAATTTTCCCGCAGCCGCAGATAAAGGGCAAGATATTTCCGCAGGGACTCATAGATGCCGAAAAAGGTTTTAGAGGTTTCGACGGTGGTATAAAAGCTTTCATCCGCCTTTTGCATCTCCCATTCGTCCATCATGTCCATCTGCTTGACATCCGCGGTCAGTACGGTATAAACCGACAGCATATTTTTCTTAAAGATATGAAACGGCTCACCGCTTTTGATAAACGAGGCGCAATAGTCCTCCAGCATCCCTAAAATGGTTTCAGGACTATCCGACCGCAAGGCCTCCGACAGGCTTTCTATCAGCTGCTGAATGGATGGAAGGACAGGCGAATCCGGTGCCGTCTGTAATTTTGGGGTCGAAAGCAGTTTACCCTGTTGCGGGAGTAAAACACGTTATTAAGCGCTAAAATGGATTGCTGATAGGCGGCCTCTAAATCCTGCATGCGGAGGTGCTCCCGGCTGACTCCGGCAACGCGCGGCCTTTAGATACTCCTCCACAATATGAATCGTGTCATGCAAGGCCTTCACTAAGCCGCCGGCCGTGTGCCTGGATTTATCCAGGAAGATAATTCCGCAGCACTGGCGGCTGGATAAGCCGATCATCACCGTGTCGTAATCCATCAGGGCGGTTCTGATAATATGAGGCTCAGCCATAGAAGCCGGACCGGAGGACGGGACAGGCCTGCGGACTATCGGTGACCTCAAAGGTCACGACGCAATAGGGCTCCTCATCCTTAAGATTGTCATAAGCGCGGGCCCCGTGCCAAGCGCCACGCTCCGCAGCAGGCTCTCCAGATGATAGCGCCGGTTCTGACGGCTCAGCTTTTCGGCGTCCAGCCTCTTTTTCTGCTCCTCCTGCTTTTGGGCGAGAAGAGCCTTGGCTTTCTCCACGGCCCGGGGCAGCCCCTCTGAGATGTCGCTTTTCAGCACAAAATCTGTTACAGAATATTCGATAGCGGTTTTTGGCGTAGGAAAAATCCGCATACGCCGTCAGAAAAATCACTTGGACTGGAATCTGGTTCTGCGATACATAGCGGGGCGATGTCCAGGCGTCGGCGCCGGCCATTCGGATATCGGATATGATGATATCCACCCCCGGAGGGGGAACTGCTCCAAAAAGCGGATGACCTCCTGGCCGTTGGCGCACCGCTCGACAATCGAGCAATCCAGCCCTTTCCCAATCCACTAAAAATTCGATTCCCTGGCGGATAATTTCCTCATCATCTGCGATCAGAACTCGATAAGCCATGATTTCCTCCTTTATCTACAGGCAGAATAACAACGGCCCGGCAGCCCCGGCCGGGTGCGGAATCTATGGTGACCCCATATGCGCCGCCGTAAATCAAGCGGATGCGTTCCTGAAGATTCTGTAGCGCGATATGGTTGGAATGGCTCGGCGGGGCGGATCCGTCAGGTGCTTCGGCAGGATCGAAGCCCACGCCGTTATCGGTGACGGTGATCCGCAGAGCGTCCTCTTTGAGCTCCATCGCGATATCAATATGGCCGGTAGCGGATAAGGGCTCGATTCCATGAACCACAGCGTTTTCTACCAGCGGCTGGATACAGAGCCGTGGGATCAGGAGAGTCAGAATTTCCGGCGATCCCGTAGAGACGGCGTATTCCAGCTTGCTTCCATAGCGGACCTTTTGGATGTACAAATAAGCGTTGATGTATTCCAGCTCCTGAGCGACGGTGATTTTAATATCATTTTTTGTATGAAGACTGGCCTGTAGCAGCTTGTCAGAGCCTGGACCATTTCAAACAGAAGATCGTCTCCGGACATTTTTAGCCCGGGTGCTGATGGTAAACAGGGTGTTGAATAAGAAATGAGGATTCATCTGGGACTGCAGAAACTCGATATCCATTTGCTGAATTAAGAGCTGCTTTTTATAGCCGTCCTCCACCAGAAAGTTAATGCGCTCCGTCATCTGGTTAAAGGTGTTGCTGATATGGTTTAAATCCGCGTCACGGTAGGGCGGAAGCTTAACGGTAAGGTCGCCCTTTCCAAATTTCTGAAGCCCCTCTGTAAAGTCATGGGTAAAAGCGGTCATACGGAGCGAAAGCAAAACGATCAGCGCCATAATAATCAAAGACACGACTACAGAAAGGAAGAGATAATCCCGCATGGCCTCATAAAGGGAGCGTACAAACAGCTCCTCCGGCATCATAACGGCCAGGAAAAAATCCTTGTCGTTCAGCCATTGGGAAAAATAGAGGTGCTTTGTGCCGTCAAAGTCCAAATGAGTGATTTTCCCCTGGGTATAGTTTCCGTCAATGCCGTCAGGAAGGGGCGCGCCCTCGTTTTCCTGCTGGTTGGAAAGTATCACGGTTCCCTTTTGATCCGCCAAATACACCACTGAGTTTTCATAATCCGTAATCGACTGGCACTTCGCCAGAAGCCCCTCCCGATTGATGGTGATGATCAGATAAACAGAACGGCTGGATTGGTCCAGGGAGGAAATCCGGTAGGCAAAATGCAGGAACGGATCATTGAGAGTAGAAGAAAAAATCTGCGGGTTTGCGCTGGATTTTTGCTGTATGGTGCGGTACACCTGCCGGACAGAGGGAGAGTCCTTGAGATCCAGGCTTCCGTTCCGGGAAAAAAAGGCGATATTGTGTTCATCCAGGTAAAAGTTGACGGATTCGATTAACCCCTCCTCTAAAATGGAGTTAAAGAGCATTTGATTGGAGATTTCCCGTTCGATGCTTTGGCGCAGGAGAACCTTGCCGCTCTCATCCATTTCCGCCAGGTTGCGCCCTCTCTTAGAAACTGGCGTACATTACTGCCTAAAATAATATTTTTTCGCGGTTTTATCGATGGCGGAAAGGGAGGAGGAGATGTTATCCTCTACGGCCAGCTGTAGGGATTCCAAATTGTTATATACGATATCCTCGTTAATTTTTTTTTACGGAAAAGAAAAAGGCGAGAGAGGAAACCACGATAGAAGAAAAACTGATACAGCAGATGATAAGCGCAAGCTTTGCGCGCAGAGAGATGCGGCGAACCAGCAAATTCCTCAGTCCTTTCACCAGCCGCCTAACGACAGCGCGGCCTTGAGGACGGCTGAGACGTTCTGGCTGAAAAATTGGAATACAGTAAGGGGCGGAGGCGGCTCTGCCCAAACAGGCCGGAGCTCAGGTCAAACCATACCTATTCAAAGACGCGAGAAAATCCAAGAATATTTAGGGAGGTATTTAAAATGAAATTAAAACAGCTCGCTTTGCGGTCTGGACGGTGGGAAGCGGCCGTCGCGCCTGATTTTTGGAGCTAAATTTTAACCAAGCTTGCTTATGACGGGTTTCCCATTTTGCGGTCGCCCGAACGGGAGGAGGAGCTTCTGTCAAAGAGCCGCTATGTCTATGGAAATCCCCTGCTGCTGCCGCCCAACCGGACAAAAGACGGAAGCTTCTGCTTTGAAGGCCGGAGCTACAGCCTTCCGGTAAACGAGCCGGAACGGAGCAACCATCTGCACGGCCTGTTCACAGACGCGCCGTTTCGTGTCGTGAAGCATACGGCTTCGGAGCTGATATGCTCCTATCGGAATAGGGGAGAGAGATTCCCTTTTTGTTTTACCATTGCTTTCTATTATACCATATCGGAAAGCGGACTGCTGGTAAAAATTGATATCCGCAACGACGGAGCGGAGCCTATGCCGCTGGCGATGGGCTTTCACACAACGTTTACAGAGCCTGACCGCTTTTCCGTGCCGTTAGGAAAGCGCTGGGAGCGGGATAAACGTTACCTGCCGACCGGAAGGCTGATGGAGCTTAACGGCAAAGAAAAGCAGATAACACAGGGCTGCCGGCCGGATGGCGCCCCTCTCACGGGATATTTCACCGCGGCCGGCCACAGGGTGGTAATCGGGGACTATCAAATGGAAACCTCCGGGCAGTTTGACCAGTGGGTTTTGTTCAATGGGGGAGGCGGTCAGGGCTACCTGTGCGTAGAGCCGCAGATCGGCGCTGTAAACGGTTTGAATCTTCCGGATGGGTGCCGCCGCCTTGAGTCGGGGCGGATTGAGCAATGCTGGCTGCGGTTTTCAAAAAATCTCTGAAAAAGCGGAAATTCAGATAGGATTTTTAGCTTTTCTCTATAAAACTTATATACTAAATATATCAAAAATACCGTAGTGATGCAAATAAAAATATCTGAATGGGTCAAAACTCACCGGCTGAAAGTGAACCGTTATGCTCTCAAATTAGAATGAAGCTCCCTTCCAACCCGTGGCTTCATGGATTCCGCTGACAGTTTTTTGCTTTTTATCTCCGGCTTTTTGCCGGCAAAGTCCGCTTATCAAAAAAGCTCTGATAAAGCCTTGAAGCGGCAAGAACGGGAACGCCGTTAAAATCCGCTGTTTTTATCGGCCTGTTCAGAAAACGGGAAACATAAAAGCGGATTCGCTTCATAGAAATGCTTTTTTTGAAGAAATGGCGCAATTTGTTATAGTTATCGTCGGTATTTTATTTTAACGAAGCGCGTATAGCAGTATAATACTATTAATTTCAAGCGCACGGAGTGCTGCGGCGCAATCGGGAGCTTTTAAAAATGGAATGTGGAAGGGAGATTAAAAAATGATTTATCATGTATCCGCAAGGGCTGGCAGAGGAGGAGACGGCACCCGGGAAAAGCCGTTTCAGACCATCACCGAGGCGGCGAAAAATCGCCTGTGCCGGAGACGAGGTATTGGTGGCTCCGGGGGTATACCGGGGAGTATGTGAATCCTGTGAACGGCGGAACAGGAGAGGACGCCCGGATTATTTACCGCTCAGAGGTTCCGCTGGCGGCGGTGATTACTGGGGCCGAGGTGGTGAAGGGCTGGAAAAAATATCAGGAAAACGTATGGCTGGCGAGAATTCCAAACGCCTTTTCGGCGGTTATAATCCATACACTACTGTGGTTTCCGGAGACTGGTATTACGCGGAGGAGCCGGTGCACACGGGCGAGGTATATTTGAACGGCAAGGCCATGTATGAGGCGGTTTCCCTGGAACGCGTCATAAATCCTGTTGTTTATCAGGAATCCTGGGATCCGGATTTTACCGTTTACCAGTGGTATACACGGCAGGAGGGAGGCTACACAGAGATTTACGCAAACTTTCAGGGCGCGGATCCAAACCAGGAGACAGTGGAAATCAACGTCCGCAGAAATTGCTTCTATCCGGATAAAACCGGTGTGAACTATATTACGCTGTCCGGCTTTACCGTGAAACAGGCCGCGACGACCTGGCTCCGCCTACCGCCTATCAGGAGGGCATGATCGGCCCTCACTGGTCGAAGGGGTGGATTATCGAGGACTGCGAGGTTTCTGATTCCAGATGCTCAGGAATTTCCCTGGGCAAGTATTTGCAGCCCAACAATGAAAACAAATGGAGCACCAAATTTTTGAAAGACGGCACCCAGACGGAACGGGACGCCATCTGCCAGGCGCAGGTGGAAGGCTGGTCTAAGGAAACCATCGGCTCTCATATTGTGCGCCGCTGCAATATTCATGACTGCGGACAGACCGGTATTGTAGGGCATCTGGGAGGGGTGTTCTCTGTCATAGAGGATAACCACATTCACCACATCAATAACAAGCAGGACCTGGCCGGCGCGGAAATCGGCGGAATTAAGATGCACGCGGCCATTGATGTAATGATCCGGAGAAACCACTTCCATCACTGTACCAGAGGCTTGTGGCTGGATTGGGCAGGCCCAGGGTACTCGAGTGACCCAAACCTGTTTCATGACAACGTTCCTCCCCAAGGGACCAAGATACCAACAGCCTGGCTTGGGAGAGGACATCTTTGTGGAGGTATCTCACGGCCCGACGCTGATCGATAACAATTTGCTGCTCTCCAGCTGTGCCGGGAGGCTGAGCACCCAGGGATTAGCGCTGGTTCACAATCTGATTGCCGGTTCCTTTACCTGGGTGGGCGCCGGAACAGATAATAATGGAAAGCGTTTCCCAACCCCACGGTATACGCCTTACCATATCCCGCATCGTACAGAGGTAGCCGGGTTCATGACGATCCTCCACGGAGATGCCCGCTTCTATAATAATATTTTTTGTGCAGCAGGAGGTTCGGAAGGATCTGACGGCTTATTCGGAAAGCATTGGAAAATCTACTCTTGACGGGATTCAGTTCCTCTGCGGAACCAAGCCTTATGACGGTTATCCTACCGCTGAAGAATATTTCAGCAGGTTCGGCTATGGAGCGGCGGAGGACAGGGGAAACAGGGATATTTATTACGATCATCTTCCGGTCTATACGGGCGGGAACGTATATTTTAACGGTGCTCAGCCCTGCGACGCGGAGGAAAACTATCAGATGGATTCCCAGCATCCGATTTTCCTTAAGCTTGGGGAAGATGGGGAAGGCTGGTATTTGCAGACAAACCTGTACGAATATCTGCCCAGATTTGAAACCCAATGGTGAGCACAGAGCTTTTGGGGGAGGCCTTTGAGCCGGAGCAGAAATTTGAATCACCGGACGGTACGCCGATCGTGTTCAACCAGGATTATTTCGGAGCCAGACGGGAGCCGGTTATGCCGCTGGCAGGCCCCTTTGCCAATGGCGGCGGGAGAATCAAGCTGTAAGTGGTAAGCGAATGCTGAAAGCAGCGGCGGAAAAAGCACCCTGAATCTGATTTTTAGATTAGGGTGCTTTCTTGCTGCCCTTAAGCTTGACAAACCCCTGGCTGAACCAGGGGCGAGTAAAAAGCCTAGGCAAATAATTTGAAGTCAGCAGAGAGATAAGAAGGCTCTGTTTTTCAATCAATCACTTTAGTAAAGAAGGAATACAAAAAATTAAGAACCAATGTAAGTTTTAAACGGCTAAGGCTGGCTGGCCTACTGGGTGCAGAGCGGGCGATAACGATAATATTATTTTAGTACCCAAGAAAAGCCAGCAGGCGCAAGCCTGTCTGGAGTGTGGGAGCCCCGCTGGCAGAAACTAGTGGGGTTGATTGGTATGTTAACGCTCCGGGCCCTTTACTAGTTTCGGCAGGCTGGGAATATGGCTTAAGCATTTGAAAAAACAGATTCCTTACAAAACAAAAGATGTCGGGAGCGAAGGGAAAATTTTAGGAAGCCTTCCATTTGCGCTTTGTTTTTTGCGCTAACAAGAAAAATTAATGCGTCAAAAAATTCCATTCCGTTTAGGAGATAGAAGCTAAAAAGGTCTCATATGCGTCGTTTAAAGGAATCGTAAGGAGTGGGATTTCCTCCGTTAGTGCTTTTACATTGGTTATCCGAATATTCCTGCCCTACGGCAAACAGTTCTCCGATGGACAAATCAACGCCAGCTTCCCGCGCCTGGCGGCAGAAAGAATCCAGAGGATCTTTCGAAGCTTGGGTTTCCAACAGCCTTTGACGCAGCTTTTCGCTCTTTTTCGCCAGTGCCGAAAGCTGTTCCAGTTTTTCAAATGTATTCATGTCATGCAACCTTCTTTAGCCCAGAATCTTTTTGTAATCTGCGGTTATTCCAAAATCGCGCAGCTTCCTTTTTCCGCTGAGAAAGGGAAGCTCCGTTTCTCCTTATCGGCTGATCGCGTCGGGATACACCGCATTGGTGATGGCCTCGCCGGTGGCCGCGTCTTTTACCGTAATATTGCAATGCGGCTCCTGGCCGCTGAATTTTTGATACAGCATTGCGGAAAAGCCCAGCGTTACCGGCGTCATGTCCGCTGCGGCCTCATAGGCTTCCCGTTCTACCTCCATAACAATCTGAGTGAAATTTTCATCGCAGGTAATGTTAGTCACATAGGGAGTCGCGCTTCCTCCGGCCAATTCCTCAAAGGCATTTTCTATTTCTTCTCTCAGATCGGTCAAAAGTTCCTGCTGGCGCTCTTTGGTCATAGTGACTGTCACAGACCCGTCTTCATTTACCGCCGCCCCAATAAAACCTGCTTCTGAGCGTACGCGGATGGGTCAAAATCGGGATCGCTTTCAAAGAAATCGCCGGGTAAATTGATGCTGACGTCTCCGTTCTGCGCGGGGATTTCAGGTTGAGCGGAGGCCTCCGGCTGGGAGGGGTCTCCTATCGAAGCCGGCTGAGAGCCAGACGGCGATTCCTCGCCGCCGGAAGAAACCGGCCTGCTGCTTCCGCCGCTGCAGGAAGACAGGGAACAATCAGTAAAACAGCGGCAGCAATAACAAAGCTTTTTCATCATAAAATCTCCTCTATTCTAAAGCCTTCGGACATGCTAAGGTAATGCTTTGTTCTTTTCTCTATTATAGTGGATTAGAAGCTGTCCGGCAAGAGATCGGAATTTATTTTACAATTGGAGGCGCTCTGCGGAATTTGAGCGGTGATTTTCCCCAGAGCCTTAATTTTATGTTTCGGCTGGTTCCCAGCGAAATGAAAAAACGCCTGCGGTAAAAAATTCAGAACAGACAAAAAAGCGGACGGGGTTTTGGCTTCAGGCAGGCATCCGCGGGTATAAAAATATTTGTATAATTTATGAATTTCCGCTTTGTTCTCTTGACATATGGCTTTTTAATCTTTATACTAACTATGCTGGAATAAGTGGTGGAGTCTGTCATAGAGCGCGATAGCGTCTCTATTTATTCACAGTAAAACCTATTGATGCCGAAAGAATTTTCTTTCTGTTTTGAGAGTCAGTGGGCAGAACTTCTAGCGATGAGGTTCTGCCCTTTTTTATTGCTTTGCAGCCGCGTAGGGCTGAAACGCAGAGAGGAAAGCTTTGGTAAAAGGCCATTGGAAGTGCCTTGACAGCTGTTAGGGAAATAAATAGGCTGGCAAGGAAAAGTTGAATTTGGTTGGAGGTTTTCCTGAATCCGCCGATCGTCCGTCCCATAGGCGGCGCGGCGAGTTTTTATTTTGCCTTTTGCGCCGAATAGAATACGCCTTTTCAGAACTAGCGTATTCCGCTGGCCCGGGAGGCGCCGCAATCTGCTGCCTCTTGTTCTTGATCCGCATCGGCCTGGGAATACGGCGCAGGCCGGCCAGGCTTTGATCAAAGCTGGCGGCCGCGGTTTTCCGCCGGACAGCTTCAGCGAATCTAATCTAATGAAGAAACAGAGGAGATCTTAATCCATGGCTACACGCGTTAGGAAGGTCTTTCGAAAAATCTTTTCGGCATTGTCACAATGGTCATTTCCGCTGCTGTCCTTTTAGGCTTTCTATTTTCTTCCGAAGGACTTCAATCCTTAAATCAAATTTCCGGAAATATCCGGTTCCTATGGCTCCTGGGCGCGTTTCTCGCGGCTGTCTTTGCTTGGGTGCTCGAGGGTTTGGTACTGCATCTGTTTTGTAAGAAAGCCTATCCGGAATGGAAGTTTCACTATTCCTTCTGTATGGGAATGGTCGGTGTTTTATACAGCGCTCTGACCCCCTTTTCCACCGGCGGCCAGCCAATGCAGATCTATTCCATGCGCCGCCTTGGAATGGATACCGGCGCCGCAGGCTCCATCATCGCTATGAAAACCCTGGTTTATCAAATCGTTTTGGTGTTTTATTCTTTGGCTATGGTTGTGTGGAAGCTTCCCTTCTTTCCAAAACCACAATCAGTAATTTTTCTTTTGTAACGATTATCGGCCTGCTGTGCAACAGTGCGTTTATTATTCCTTGTTCTGCTTTTTTGCATTCAGCAAGCGGGCTACGGATCAGCTGCTCCGCAAAGGGCTATGGCTTTTTCATAAGCTGCATTTATGCAAGCATCCGGAGGAGCGGTATGAGAAAATTAGCAGAGAGCTTCAAATATTTCATGGCAGCTCCCGCTTGCTGGGAAAATCGGTCAAGCTGTATCTGGGGGCTTGCGTTCTTACAGTCGTTCAGATCGCGTGCTCCTGCCTGATACCTTATTTCATCTATCGGAGCTTCAGCTTTTCCCAGCAGTCGTTCGGCGTTATCATGGCCGCGCAGGCTTATGTTTCGATGGTGAGCGCCTTTGTCCCTCTGCCCGGGGCCTCCGGCGGGGCTGAGGGAAGCTTTCTTCTGTTTTTCAGAGCGTTCTTTGTGGACGGAACTGTCCTGCCGGCTATGGTGATTTGGCGCGCCCTTACCTACTATCTTAATTTTCCTGCGGGCTGCATCTGTGCTTATATTGCCGGCGCTCCCGGTTCTCAAATTGGCTCCTGTGAAAGAAAGCTCTGCTGTCCGGCCGTAAGCCTTTGAGCAGAAGCGCTTTTGGCGGCTTTGCCGAGGCTTTCGCAGAGAAATTGCAAAAAGAGCATAGAACAAAACCTAGAGACAAAGACTAGCTGATATGGCGGCGTCAAAAGGACGCCGCCATATCAGAAAATATTTTCATAAGCGAGTGTTAGAGGCGCCCGCCGCATGGGGGCTGAAGAACCTGTGAGGCAGCGGAGGAAAGACAGCGGCGCGCGGCGGGAAAACGGGCTGAGAGTTAATCCGCTGCTTCCGGGCCGGCTTCTGGGAAGGAGGCGGTGCGGAAAGGAAGCCTCGCTGAAATGATAGAGGTATTTTCCATTAGAAAGGACGAAAGACATTGCTGAAACACTTTTCTTTCACAGCGATAAAAGGACTTGTGATTGGGGGGACTATGCTGGTGCCGGGCGTGAGCGGCGGTTCCATGGCTATGATCCTTGGAATATATCAAAAGCTGATTTCCGCTATCAGCTCTTTTTGGGAGAATAAAAAGAAAAATCTCATCTTTCTCCTCCTTTTTTCCGCGGGCGCGGTCTTGGGAATGGTCCTGTTTGCCAAGCCTCTTTTGCGGCTTATTGATACGTTTCCGCTGCCAACCATGTATTTTTTTATTGGCGCAGTCGCCGGAGGGGTTCCTATGATCTGCCGCCAGGCGGAAATAAAAGCTTTCTCTTTTAAAATTCCCCTTTACATTCTTTTAGGCGCCGCGATTGTTGTAGGAATTTCCGTTATCCCGGCCGGCACCTCAGGCAGCCAGTCGGAGAACTGGTTTTTCAGCGCTGTGCTGCTAATCCTTGCCGGCCTGATTGCAGCGGTTGCCTTGATCCTGCCGGGAATCAGCGTATCTTACCTGCTTTTGCTGCTTGGCCTGTACGATAAGACGATGCAAGCGATCAGTGAATTTTATATGCCTTTTTTAATTCCTTTAGCGATCGGCCTGATTGTTGGAATCATCGCCGCCACCAAGCTGCTGGAAAGAGCCATGGATCGCATCCTCAGCCTACCTACCTTATGATTCTTGGTTTTATTCTGGGTTCGATCTTTAACATTTTCCCTGGGATACCCTCTTTGCCTCAAGCGCCTGTTTGCCTGCTGACCTTTGCCGCGGGCTTTACCGCTATTTACTTCCTTTCCAAGAAGGAAGCTCAGGGAACCAATTACTCCCGGTTTGTGTTCCAGGAATGTTTGGAAAGCTCCAGCGCAGACCGCCTTTTTGCATACGCTTGCCACAGTGAGGCAAAGGGGAGGCCTCATTTTTCCGGGCAGGAGAGCAGATGGAGGTTCGGCGGCTGCTCCAAATCGAACTGGACTGCTTTCATTCCTTTTTTGAGATGGTTCATATCCACGCACTGAATCTGCTGGTTTTGATAAGTGGTCCAATAAAACCGAAGGGATTCCCCGCACATAATGGAAGTGTAAACCGTATAATCGTAGGGGCTGATATCCTTGTCATATTCCGTGACCGTGCCTTGCTCGGTTATGCGGACGATTCCCAGAGGGAAGGCGGCGCTTTGAAAAAGATGGAGCATGTTTGCGACTCCTTGGCTTTCGTCCCTTCCCTTTACGCAGAATTTTTTTAGAAACGCTAAACGGATAAAGCGCGAGGGAGAGCTCCAGTCGCCCGGAAGTCCCTGGGCGCCGCTGCCGGAAAAGCACTGATTTAGGCGGTCGCTTTCCAGATCCAGCACGTCGTAATCAAGATCCCGAATCCCAGCGTAATTCAAAAGATTCAGCCGATGCCAGGAATATCCGGGACTGTTGGTCATCACACCGATGGTATTTCGATATACCTTCAGCCCGTCCCGGTCCGGCTCTACTACGATCATTTCTCCAGTTCGGTCGCTGAAGGCCCAGTGCAGGGTCGGCACAGAACCAAACAGGGGGAGATTCATGATCGTTACTTTATTCTTCAACAGGTCTGCGGCCTCCGCGACGGTGGCGCATTGCGCCAGCACGTGGTATACGACATAGGGCGGCTGAATCTTCAGCGTCCCTGGGATAGCCTTATCTGCAAAATGGGCGAATTCCCGGTAATAAAGCTGTCCGCCCATCAAGCCGCGCTCGTTGATCCCTTCGTATAGGACCGGAACCGAGGGGATCATTAAAAATCCTGTGCCCAGGGCGGCGTACGCAGCCCGGCACCGGCTGCTCCGGTCGAGGTTGCGCTCCATGGTGGCTCCGCAGGTGTAATACTCGGTCCCTGATGGAATATAGGAAACCTTAGTCCCCTGCGCCAATCGGTTGAAGTCAAAATTTCTTCCCCATAAATGCTTTCCATCCTGAGTGCTCCAGCTGAGAGCGCTGCAGCCTGCGTTCCATTCCTCCGCCATAAGCTTCCTGTTATCCAGCATAATTAGTTCCTCCCGGATCATTTTCATTAAAAGCCTTTTTCTTCACGAACGTTAAGGCTTCTCTTTATTATTATAAACAGAAGCACAGGAATTTATCGCTGCTTAACCGGTTCTGCCAGCAAAGCGGTGCCGGAACGTTTTGTGTCTGTGCCCTCCGCGGTATTTCTGGCTCTCGACAGCCATATGGAATATTAGAGATGATCATTAAGAAGCTCTTTATCTACAGCCTTCCTTGCTTTTTTTGTCAAGAATTTAGAAAAGCCTCCGGTTTTGCATAGCGATGAAATAAGAACTCTTTTGCAAAGGGCGGCATATGCCGCCCTGTTTTCTTACAGCGCCGCTAAAAGCCGGAGGCTTGGCCGTATCAGATTATTTCACGGAGAAGGAAAGCTCCGTGCGGTATTTTGAGGATTGTTCCTAGAAACAACGCAGGATGGGAAATTCGGCTGGTTCACAGCGTCGGGATAAGAAATTGGTTCTGGACAGAAGCCGCCCCGCTTTTGCGGATAATATCCGCCTTTTGCTTTCAACGTGCCGTTTAAAAAGTTGCCGGCGTACAGCTGGATCCCCGGCGCGTTGGTGCGCAGGGTAAGAACGATGCCTGTTTCCTCAGAATACGCCTGAACGCTGAAGGGGGAAAACGGCCGGAGAATAAAAATAATGGTCGTAGCCGCCGGCGATTTTCAACTGGGGATGGTCCTCGTCGCATTGGCAGCCCAGCTTTTTAGGAGAGGTAAAATCGAAGGGGGTTCCTGCCACAGGAAGAATCCGGCCGGTAGGAAGCATTTCTTCATCAATCTCCAGTATGTAGTCGCTGTTAACGGTTAGATACTGGCCCTCCGTGCTGCCGGAATCGCATCCGTTCAAATTGAAATAGCTGTGGTTGGTCAGACAGCAGATGGTTTCCGTCAGGGTAGAGGCTTCCGATTCCCATACCAGCGTGTTGTCGTCAGTCAGAGTGTAGGTAATGACCACGGTCAAATCCCCCGGGAAGCCGCTGTCGCCATCCGGGCTGAAAAGCTGAAAGCGCAGCCTTTCGCCGCTGGCCTCGATACAGTCCCAGTAACGGTAGGCAAAACCGTTTGAGCCGCCGTGAATATTGTTTTTTCCTTCGTTTAGCTCCAACTGGACGGTTTTTCCGTTCCATTGATACTGCCCCCGGCGGATCCGGGCGGCAAACTGGCCGGTTACTGCGCCGAAGGCGGAGGGATTTGCCTCATATTCGGGAACGGTATCGTAGCCTAAGGCCACATCTACGCTGTTTCCGTCGCGGTCGGGAACCTTTACGGAGACAATGCTGCATCCAATGTTGCAGATTTCCACCGTCATGCCCCGAGCATTGGACAGGGTGTAGAGAGAAACAGCTTTTTGGTCTCTTGAGGTACCGAACGGTGCTTGAGAGAGTTTCATAAACAGCCTTCTTTCGTGAATAAAGTAATCAAATTCATAAAGCAGCCCGGAAACAAAAATTCCGGCTGCTTGGATCGCGGGAAAATGTTATTGCACTTTGCCGGATTCTACGTACTCCTTCAGCAGAAAGGTGGCTGCTCCGATGGCTACCGCGTCTTCCCCCAGGGAGGAGATCACAATATGGGGCTCCTTTACCGGAAGAACGTGCCGGGAAACTTCATCCAACAGAGGATTTAAAAGAAAGTCGCCCGCCTGGCTGACGCCGCCGCCCAGGATGATAAGCTGAGGGTCCAGCAGATTGATCACATTGCTGATGGCGATGCCTAAATAAACGGTGACCTGATTTACAATCGTGTTGGCCAGGGAATCGCCGGCCTTTGCGGCGTCAAAGACTACTTTGGCATTAATGTCGTTCAGGTTGCCGTGGATAATATCGAACATCATGGAGTTGGCGCCGTTGGAGATGGCGAACCGCGCCTGCTTGGAAATGGCGTTGGCGGATGCGATGGCTTCCAGGCAGCCGTAGCAGCCGCAGTCGCACAGGGGGCCGCTTTTGTCAATCGTCATGTGGCCGAACTCTCCGCTGGTGCCGGTGCTGCCGGAATAAATCTGTTTTCCGATGACAATGGAGGAACCGATGCCGTAGCTAAGCCGATGCAGAAAAAATTTTTCCAGGCCTCTGCCGGCGCCGAACCAAAGCTCGCCCATAGCCATGGCGCGCACTACATTGTCCACCACAACAGGAAGGCGGAATCGTTCCTTCAGCGGCACCAAAAAGTTACCTTCATGCCAGCCGATAGCGGGAGAAAGGATGATTTTTCCCGTTTCCACAGAAATCAGCCCGGGAACCCCTACGCCGATGCCTAGAATTTTACCGGCGTATTCAGAAGAAGCATCCAAAATCTTTTGGATGCATTGAATCGTCTGCTCCAACACCTGAGGAAAGGCGTGGCCGTCGTGAGTGGCGACCCACTTCACGCAGAAGGATCCTGGCGGAAAGATCCATCAGAACCGCCCCAACGTGGGTGGTTCCCACATCTACGCCAATGATATATTTAGCGTCAGGTACAAAGCTCAGCAGCTTTGGGGGCTTTCCTACCTCAGAAGTGCGCTTGCCGCTTTCATAGATTAGGCGGATTCCTTGAATTCATCCGTAATCTTCATTACGGTAGGAATGCTCAGACCAGTCAGCGGGCGATCTCCGCCCGGAATATCGGGGAGTTATCCCGTATCGTGTTAATCACGGCTTCCTTATTATGGATTCCAACGATAGACTTATCGACCTTAGGCATAATGAACCTCCGTTTATATGCGGCCGGACAGGCTTACACTGGATAAGATACGGCCTTGTTTTATTAGGGACAGATCAATTTAGGCGTATCCATAACAAAGCAGTGGCGAATTACTATTTTATATTAATTAAAAATGGATATTACCTTCTGTTAATTATATTAATAAAAAATAATATATTTTGTCAATTAGTTATTATGGATAAAATGTACAAAACGGGTTTTTAAATTATCTTTTGTTTTCTATTTTTCTATTGACAAATAATATCCCCTTGTTTATAATAAGGACGAAAGCATGAAATGGATAAAAAAGCGGCTTAAAACCTGACAAATTTTAACACAAAATAATTAAATACAAATAACTAAATACATATAAGTAATTGCGCGAAAAATATATTTATTATAAACGAATTTTTGAGTTAAAATTGTTTGTTTTGCGCATCTTTTTTCGCCGGGTTAGTGCCTTCTTAATTTTAGGCGCCAGCAAGCTGATTATAGATGGAAAAACTGGAAAATGAAATCCGGCTTTCACCTGCCCGTGGGGGAAAGTGAAAACAAACTGGAAAAAGCTTGTGTCCAGGAGATCACTGGTTCCAAATGGCTTAAGGAAGGACCGTTTCCCTTTGCCAAATCAGATTGAGAGGAAAACGGAAGAATAATTTTTATTCTGTATCTTTTATGCAGGGAAAGCGAGTGTATCGTCATGAACTTCAGTTACGAGCAAACCACAAAAATCTTATTTGGTCGGGGAAAAATTGACAGTATTGGAGAGATTGCTTCCCAATACGGGGAAAACGTTTTACTGGTGACGGAATTCGTCAATTCTCCGCTGGCTCCCTTATATGAAAGGGTAAAGGGGCTATTGCAGCAAGCCGGGCTTACTGTACATCACTATGACGGCGTGGTGCCGAATCCAACTACGGAGAGCGTCGATGCTGGAACCCAAATGGCCCGGAGCGAAAAGGTGGATGCCGTTATCGGTATCGGCGGCGGGTCCTCCATGGATACCGCTAAGGCTGTGGCAATGGCCGCAATCAATGAGGGGCGGGCCTGGGACTACCTGTTCTTTAAAAAGCAGCCGGAAAAGACGCTGCCCTGCATCGCCGTGACCACTACCTCGGGTACCGGGTCGCAGGTTACCCAGGTTGCGGTGATGACGGAAACCGCCACTCAGACAAAGAGCGCCGTTTTCAATAATTTGATTTATCCCCGAGTTGCCATCGTAGACCCGGACCTGATGGTGACCGTACCCCGGCATACCACCGCTTCTACTGGTTTTGACGCCTTCTGCCACTGTTTTTGAAAGCTATATTAATGTAAATGGCTCTGCTTATACTGATATCATTGCCCTGGAAGGAATCCGCATGGTGGCGAAATACCTGCGCCGGGTGGTGAAGGACGGACAGGACCTGGAAGCCAGAGAGGGAATGGCCTGGGCGGATACCTGCGGCGGCTTAGCCATCGCCAACGCCGGCGTTACCCTGCCTCACGGCGTGGGAATGACCATCAGCGGCCACTGCCCCCAGATTATGCACGGTGAGTCTCTGGCGCTGACCTATCCCTCCTTCATGCGGCTGACCTATCCTGCCGCGGTTGAGAAGTTCGCGACTGTGGGCAGAATTTTAATCCGGAGCTGTCAGGGCTTTCTGACGAAGAAGCTGCCAAGAGGTGCTGCGAGGAAGTGGACCAGCTGCTGAAGGATATCGGCATGTGGCTGAATTTTGAAAGCTTCTCTGTAGACGAGGCTACTATCCGCAAGATTGCCGACCGCAGCCATGACCTCCCGGACTATAAGGCCAATCCGGTGATCGCCGATATCGATGAGATCTATCGGGAGCTTATGGAAGCCCTGGCCCGTAACTGATAAAATAATGATTGGTTAAAGGAAGAAGCTTTATGGGTGTTTATCAAAACGCTATCGAGTACTTTAAAAGAGTGGCGGATTCCCGCTATGTGGCTGCCGGCCTCACCAGCAATGTGGATCTGCTGGTGCGCTGGGATACCGGCGTTATCCAGAAATGGGTGGACCAGTACGCCACGGGGCCGAGAAACATCAGCAATGTGGAGAATATGACCGACCTGGTGGATATGCTGCTGTTCCGGCTGCCAGAGGGGGGGACGGAGTGCTTCATCTGCGAGGAGGTCGCGAGGACGATCGAAAGCTCCTTAAAGATGGCCTCTTACGGCGTAGGCGGTACAGGCGCCCAGGCGGCGTGTGCTTTGGGCAGCTTTGGTGTGAGAAGTCTGGTGCATTTAACCAGCTTTGGGCCGCAGTTCGCCGATTTGCTCAATTATCCGCCCCTTTCTGTGTATTCCAACGGCAAGGCGCTGCCGGTGCGGCAGTTTTTGCGGGAAAATCCCGAGCGCTACGCTCCTCATTTTATTCTGCAGTTTCATAAAGGCGCCGCTCTTAAGTTCCAGGATCAGAGCTATACCGCTCCGGTGGCCAACAAGATCATTCTATCCTGGGATGTGCTCAACTCTGAACTGCCGCTGGATCACGGTTATTTTGAGTATGCGAAGAAAAATCATGCCACCGCTCTGCTGATTTCCGGCGTCAGCGGAATTCAGCAGGAGGAGAACCTGGACGCCAAGCTGAAGGAAATCGCGCGGCTTCTGGAGGGCTTTTCTCAGGAGACTATGGTTTACTGCGAGTGCGGCCCTTTCTTCCTAAAGGATGGCTACGGCAAATACTTTAAGGAGCTGGGCGGCAAAAGCGATATTATCGCCTGCAGCGACGAGGAGCTGTTTGAAATTAACGGCGTTTCCCATTCTTCCTTTGGCGGCAACCCTTATATGCTGATGGATCTATTGGATAAGTTTTTCCATACCTATCATCCGCGCCGGGGCGTGGTCATCCATTCAAGGGATGTGTCCATGTATTACGGCAATCCTCTGCCGGAGGGCAGAGATGTAAAATCCGCGTTGGCCATGGGGAACATGGTAGCTTCCGCTAAGGCGAGGTATTCCGATTATGGCACCAGGGAAATGGTGTTCTCCATAGCGGACCAGCCTGACAGCACCGTCGGGCTGCAGCGGACCAAAACTCTGGAAAAGGGCGGCGTCATTGCGGTGCCCACGAAGCCGGTAGAGCATCCGGCCTGTACCATCGGCCTGGGAGATTCCTTTACCGCGGGCTTTCTCTCCTGCGTGTGACCAAGGCTGTCATACTGGCGGACAAAACATGTTTTCGGTATTGCTTAGGATGGAAGAACCATTCTAGGGTAATAGATTCCAAACCTATTTGGACTGAAATTTTTTAAGGAGGAACTAAAAATGGGTTTATTGAACGAGTATGCCAACACCGCGTTAAGCGAGATGCAGCAGGTGTTTGACAGAATGGACGACAAGGATTTGCAGCCTGCGCTGGACGCGATTATTAACGCGAAGAAAGTAGTCTGCTACGGCGCGGAAGAGAAGGCCGGGGTTAAAATTGCTTTGTGATGCGCCTGATGCATTTGGGTAAGGACGCTCACTGGGCTTGGGATGATACCGCGCCTTCCGTAGGCGAGGGCGATGTGGTGTTCATTTCCTGCGGGCCCGGTTTTTACAGCCATGTAGTGTTTATCGCCGAGCTGTGCAAAAAGGCCGGCGCTAAGATTGTTCTGGTGACAGCCGTTCCTGACAGCGATATGGGTAAGGTAGCCGATGTGATCGTGCATCTGCCGGCAATGGCATACAGGGCCCACGGAGATTTGGTTCCCACTAAGCAGCCCATGGGCAACCTGTATGAGCAGTCCGCGGTCATCCTGTTTGACTGCATGTCCAGAATGCTGAAGCAGCAGATGAACGTTTCCGACGAGGAAATGGAGAAGCGCCACAGAAATTACGAATAATCCGAATATATTCGGATTTTTTATGTTACTGTGAACGGCCGGAAGCCACTGTTTTCTATGGTATCAACAGGGCTTGCGCGACGCCGTAAAAAATTCACTTTTCATCACGGAACCCAAAAAGAGGCCGAGGCTATCGCCAAGGCGCGCTTCCAGACCGCTCAGCTGGGCGGAGAGGCCTCGCTGCCCAACGAGGAATAACGGCTTTTCCAAGTTAAATAGGCGGGGTGTCAAGCGGAAGATCCAACATTCTCAATGAATTTGGAAAGGTGGAAGCTCAAATGAGCAAAAGATATCATGTAGTGGGGGTTGACTGCGGCGCCAGCGGCGGAAAAATGGTATCCGCGTATTTTGACGGAGAACGGCTGACGGAAAACGAGTATATTCCTTTTCCTAACCGCTCCGTAAGAGTGCTGGATTCCTTATATCACGATTTTTTCTCGCTTTATAACCATTCTTTAGACGGCCTGGCCCGGATCGTTTCCCAATACGGCGCCCCAGATACTATTGGCTTTGATACCCATGGCTCCGCCCATGCTTATATTGATGGTTATGGGCGCATTGTTTTCCCCCCGTATCATCCCAACGACAACAGTACGCTGCATACCCTAGAGGAGCTGTTCGCGAAAATTCCGGAGCAGGAGACGTTTCGCCTGACAGGCTGCTTGTGCAACCGGGGTTATATGCTGCCCCAGGTGTTTTCCCGGGCGGCCGCCCACGACCCTTGCATGGATTATGCGGATAAGCTGATCATGTTCCCCCGACCTGTTCGGTTACTTTTTATACCGGCGTCAAGGGAACGGCGGAAGCAACCATCGCCGGGACGACCGGCTTGTTCGATTACCGCCAGGAGCGCTGGTCCACAGAGCTCTGTGAGGCGCTGGGAATTCCAACCCGGCTTTTTATGCCACCGAAGGCGCCGGATGGGTGCTGGGACCGGTGCATCCGGCCGTTGAGGATCAAACCGGCGCGTAGGGATGAAGGTTGTGTCCGTCGCCGGCCATGACAGTGCTTCCGCGGTGGCGGCGATTCCCGGCTTCGGCAAGAATAAGCTGTATGTTTGCTTGGGCACCAACGCCAATATGGGTGTGGAGACCGACAGGCCCGACATCAGCGACGCGGCCTACCGATACGGCTTTAAGAACTCGCTCCAGGGCGAACCTGGCGCTTTCCTGGTTTATCAGGATTTCCCGGCATTCCTGCTGGTAAACGCGGTGAAAAAGGAATGGGCGCAGCAAGGAAACACCTATTCTTACGATCAGGTGGAGCAAATGGCGGAGGAAGCCCGTTCCGTCCATTCCTATGTCAACCTAAAGGATCCAAGATTCCTGAAAGCCCACGGAAGTATCATCGAGGCTTTGACCGAGCATTTGGCGGAAACCGGCCAGACAGTTCCCGCCACTCACGGCGAGTGGATCCGCTGCTTGTTTGAGAGCATCGCAATGTGGATTAAACAAAAAGCCCTCCATGTAATGGAAAAGCTGAATATCCCTCTGGAGGAAATCGTGGTGGTGAATGGAGGAGCCTGGTATCCCCAGCTGGTGCAGATGATCAGCGACGCTTCTCATCTGCCTACCCGGTCCGGAATGCCTTACGCTACTCTGATCGGCAACCTTTTTGTGGCAGCTGCGGGGGCTTAATGTGGTATCCTCCATGGAAGAAATGCGGGATTTGGCCGCGAGAAGCTTCCGGATGAATTCCTTTGGGCCCCGGAAAAGCTACGATTGGGATGGGGATTACTCCAAAGGAATCCAGATGGGCTTATATGCAGAATAATAGTATCCTTCACGCTTGATGCGGCTTGGCTGCGACCCATTTACGATAGCTTTAGGGAGAAGGAATTCGAATGGTTTGACGGCTGTTAGGGAAATTTCAGGCAATAAGGCTGGAGAAGGCCGTCTAAGGGTTTGTTCAGACGGCGGCCTTTTGCCTGTGTTTCAAGGCTTTACAGAAACGGCCTGCAAGCCGAAAGCATACAGCTTTTTGATCGTAGAAGGGCGCGGGCTTTTGAACAATTTGGAACCAACCGGGGAGGCCCGGCGTTAATTTTTATTATTTTAAAGGGGGCTATCAACTATGATGAGCGCAAAGGAATTGCAGGAATTCAACAAGAACAGAAAGATTACCCAGGTTTGTTATGTCACAATGATTACAAGAAAACCATTGAGTATTTAACAAATACCCTGAACTGGGGCCCATGGACGATTCTGAAAAACAATCAGATCAGCGCCCATGACGTAAAAAGCGATGGAAAGCCGGTAGAAGGCGATTTCGAATTTTTGATTGCCGCTACCTTTATCGGCGACATTGAGTTTGAGATCATCCAGCCGATTCACGGTGTGAATCCTTATTCCAAGTTCTTGGAGGAAAGAGGGCCTGGAATCCATCACATCAAGGAATCTATTCTGGACAACGACGCTCTGGATGCCGCGGTTGCCGAATATTCCAGCCGCGGGCCCAAGGTGAACTATCAGGGAAAATACATGGAGGATCATTATTTCTATCTGGATACCTTTGACGCGCTCGGCGCCTATTATGAGATGGGCAACAATGCCAAGGTAAGCGCGAAGCCGGAGTTTGTGGGCTGGTATCCGGAAGAGCCGTAAGCTGGAAAAGGAGCGTTCACAATATGAAATTATTTGCAGATACCGCTGACCTGCGGGAATTAAAAGAGCTGGACGAGATGGGCCTCATCTGCGGTATTACCACCAACCCCACCATCGCGTCCCAGACAGGAAAAAAAAATTTGGTGGATGTTCTAGCCAATATCGCAAAGGAGTTCCCGGAGATTCCGGTGTTCGGCCAGGTGGTGGCCAAGGATACGGAGGGGATGGTTGCCGAGGCTAGAAAAATTGTCACCGCTGGAAAAAATATTGTGGTAAAGCTGCCTGCTACTCGGGAGGCGGTAAAAGCGATCAAGATTCTCCATGCGGAGGGGATTAAAACCTGTGCTACTGCGGTGCTTACCGCGTCTCAGGGCTTTTTGTGCGCTGCTGCCGGAGCGGATTATGTAGCTCCTTACACCGGACAAAACGATGTGATCGGCTATGACGGCCTGGTAACGCTGGAGCAGCTATGCGATGTTATCCATGAGGAGGGCCTGCCGACAGAGGTGCTGGCCGCTTCCATCGAAAGCCTCAGGAAATCGTGGAATACGCTTTGGCCGGCGCGGATATTGTCACCATGCCTTACCATGTGTTCCACCGACACTTTTGACAGCCCTCTGCCTCTGACCAAATACTATGTAGACCGGTTCTATAAGGATTGGTCCGGCGCTGGCTGTGTGATCGAAGGAAAGTGAGGCCTGGTTCAGGAGCGGCTTTTATTATTTTTCCGCTCTCAGGTCCAGCGCCATGAGAAATGATCCCTTGAAAATAGGGCGAAGAAAATCTCAAAACGCAAAAAGTAAAAAGAAAGCCCCAGTACAGGAAGTGCGCAGCCAGCAATTGCTGCCGCGGCCGTCCTGGCTTGCCGGGGTTTTTTCTTAAAGTTAGTGGGAAAACGCCGGTGAAGTCCGGGGGAAACGTTCTGTAAAAGGAATTTTAATTTGGCGGCGCAAGGGGAAGGCGGATGCCCAACAGTTTTTATAACAAAAAAGGCTTCTTAAAACGGGAACCGCCTAACCATAGGCGCCGGGAGAGACAGGTGCAATTGATTGCAAAGTCCCTTGACCTAGGGTGCTCCTGCCGGCAAGCTCGAATAAAGCTTCAAACCGCCGCTTTTGCTGTGACGGTTTTTCCGTCAGATGGAAGCGGCAAACCTGTTATGAACGGCTTACCGGTCAAAATAGCCCTCCTGCCCGGCCTTTTCCGCCATCAGCTCGACCTCCTTCCGATTGGGAAGGGAGGGGATACGCCTAATCTTGTAACGGCGATAGAGGCGGCGATGTTCGCAAATTGGATGGACTCCTTTAAGGAGTATCCCTCGGAAAGGCGGCAGGTCAGCCCTGCCATGAAGCAGTCGCCCGCGGCCGTGGTATCCACAACCTTTCCAGAGCCGCTATAAGCGGGAAAATGAGAAAAGTCTGTTCCGTCGTAAAGAAGGGCGCCCTGTTTGCCCCATTTCAGAATCACGTTTTCGCAGCCGGATTGATAAAGAGCCGCCACATGCTTTCTCAGCAGAATCCCGGTCTGTAATTTTGATGCCGGTCATGCCGGAGGCTTCGGTCTCATTAGGACTCAGCACGTAAGCGCCGCGGAAAGCCTCCAAGGGCAGCTCCTTACGAACGGGGCCGGCGTCGATGACAGCCTTGGGTCCCCCTTCCTTGGACGCCTTTAGAATAGCGCGGATCGCCTCTAAGCTGAATTCAAGATCCATACACAGGTATCCGTAATGGGAAAGCTTCGATAATACGACGTCAATGTCCTTCTGGGTATAATCGCCGTTGGCGCCTAAGTAAGACAGGATAGTGTTGCTGCCGCTGTCCTCCAGCATAATATATGCGGTGCCAGTGCCTTCTGTGTCGCCAAGAAGCACCATCTCCCGGCTGACCCCTTCCTTTTCATAAGCGTCAAGGATGAATTCTCCGGAAGCATCCTTGCCAAGCTTACAGCAAAAATCCAAGTCGGCGCCCAGCCTGGTAAGGGCCACCGCCCGGTTGGAGCCCTTTCCGCCTAAGGCCTGCTCTCTCTTATACACTACCAAGGATTCCCCTTGCAAGGGATATCGGGGAATACGAAGAATTACGTCCGTATTAGAACTGCCAACTACCAATATTTTTTCACGGTTCATGGGAAGCCCCCTAAAAATTTTCCGAAATAATCATATCACATCCTCGGGGAAAAGGAAAGCGAAAAAGATTGATTTTTGCTTTCCCTGTTTCTTTTCTATCTTCTCGCGGAAAGTAATATGAGTAAGATTTACAGCCCGCAGAGGCAGCCGATTTCCCTTGAAGACGAGGATGAAAGCTGCCGTCACATTG
>ENA-OQCD01000050-OQCD01000050.1-human-gut-metagenome-genome-assembly--contig:-NODE-50-length-24952-cov-2.050876_pt1 | contig 24952 bp, 41 predicted proteins | sample MGYA00242755_ERZ504571 | MGnify/ENA primary metagenome ERZ504571 (study PRJEB26092, sample SAMD00036274) | human gut metagenome | host: Homo sapiens | study: EMG produced TPA metagenomics assembly of...
TATTTTGTCTATCTGCTGATTTTTTTGTCTGTATATCTGTTTTGTTCTTCATAATATTTAACTTTCCTTGACAATTTCTCCCCTTGGGTTCATATTAAATAGTAACGTATAGCAATTCCATAAAATAATGAATCCGGACATTTTTCGCAGGATTTCACATATTCCCTGCAGTCTTTTATAGAATTGTTGTAACTATTCAGAATAAAAACAGGAGGAATCTCTATGAAACATATTGTGCTCACCGGCGGCGGCACAGCCGGACATGTGACTCCGAATATTGCTCTGATCCCACGCCTTAAGGAGCTTGGATACGAAAATTTCCTATATCGGATCCTACGATGGAATCGAAAAAAAACTATTGAAGAAATGAATATTCCTTATTACGGAATCTCATCCGGAAAGCTGAGACGTTATTTTGATCTGAAAAACTTCACAGATCCATTTCGTGTACTGAAAGGATTCGGTGAGGCCAAAAAATTATTGAAACAATTAAACCAGATGTGGTTTTCTCCAAGGGTGGCTTCGTGACTGTCCCGGTTGTAATCGCTGCCGGTCGACGTAAAATTCCTACCATCATTCATGAATCAGATATGACTCCCGGACTTGCAAATAAGATCTGCATTCCATCTGCAACAAAAGTATGCTGTAACTTCCCTGAGACTGTAAAAAGTCTTCCTGCTGACAAAGCAGTACTTACAGGTACTCCTATCCGTCAGGAATTATTAAACGGAAGTAAAGAGGCAGCCCGCGAATTCTGTGGTTTCACAGATGACAAACCGGTTCTTATGGTGATCGGCGAAGTCTTGGTGCTGCATCTGTCAATGAAAATATCCGCAAAATCCTTCCGGAACTTTTAAAAGAGTTTCAGGTTATCCACCTGTGTGGTAAGGGAAAAATGGATGAAAGTCTCAAAGACACAAAAGGATATGTACAGTATGAATATATTAAACAGGAGCTTGCCGATCTGTTTGCTCTGTCTGATATCGTTATCTCCCGCGCAGGTGCCAATGCAATCTGTGAACTGAATGCTTTAAAAAACCCAATCTTCTGATCCCGCTTTCTGCAAATGCCAGCCGCGGTGACCAGATCCTCAATGCACGTTCATTTGAACGTCAGGGATTCAGCATGGTACTTGAGGAAGAAGAGATCACAGAAAGCACACTTTTAAACGCAATCCGCGAACTGTACCAGAACAGAGAGTCCTATGTTCATGCCATGTCAGAAAGCAGTCATATGAATTCTATTGAAAAAATCACCGGACTGATCGAAGACTGCGTAAATAAACAGTAATCACCGGGTTATTTTCTTATATTCCCTGGCAAGCCAGCGTCTCGTCCTCATGACTCTGTTATTCACATTATTTTCTGTGATATGATAATGTCTGGCAACGAGACGCGTTGGTATGTCATATAACGTTACACTGACATAGATTTCATAATTTGTCCTGTTCTTTTCTCTCAGTTTTTCAAATATCGACTGCAGGTATCCTGCTGCCTCCAGATTCAGAACAATCTCTCTACACGATTACCTTTTCTTACCCGCATATCTGTCATTTCCAGAATCGCATCTGAGTTCGCATATTCATATTTCCTGAAGGCCTTTTTGCGATGATCGGATGCCTTATGGTAGCTGATTCTGACAATCAGATTCTCCAGTTTCTTTTCATCTGAAAAATCCACACTCCGGCCCATATGAAACAAAGTCTCAAATACATCCTGACAGACATCTTCTGCTTCATCTTCATCGCCAAGGATAAATTTTCCAATATTTAACGCCCGAGAGCGGTATTTCCTGTAGATACTTACAAAATCTATATTCTCCATCTTTTGCAATGTGCTGTATCAGAATATCAGGACAGCTGCTCCTTTACTTTTAACAGGATTTCTTCTTTATCTACATCACTGAGTTCACCCGGTGCCATGTGATTCCCACCTGATCTCCTTTATATCTCGGAATCAGATGCATATGAAAATGAAATACTGTCTGCCCTGCACACTCGCCATTATTCTGTACAATATTAAATCCGTCACATTTCAGTGCTGCTGTCATTGCTGTCGCCATTTTCTTTGCAAGAATCATTGCCTTTGCAGCCATTTCATCCGATAATTCATAAATATTGGCAGCATGCGATTTCGGAAGGATCAGCGCATGTCCCTTACTCGCCGGGCCCAGGTCAAGAATTACCCTGAAATTCTCATCCTCATAAAGTGTTGCAGCAGGAATCTCTCCATTAGCGATTTTACAAAAATACAATTTCCATCTTTAAATCCTTCTTTCTTAAAATTCAAGATTTTGATTTGCAATAATCAGTAATACTTGTCGTTTTTATTGCGAATTTTTCAGGACGAAATCAGTTGCGGCTGAAAGTTCACAATGATACACTTTTCCTGAGGTGATAATATGCAGATTGAAATAACAAAACAATCAGAAAAAAGATTTTTCGTTTTCTTTTTATCCAGACTTTCACATGAAATCCGTAATCCGGTCACGCTGATCAACAGTGAACTTCAGTTGATGGCTTCCTCTCACCCGGAACTGTGCAGTTACAGACAATGGGACAGTCTTATGGATAACCTTGAATATGTAAAAGAACTGCTGAAAGAACTCTCTGACTTCAGCCATGCGCAGACAGTTACTCTTGTTCCCGTAAATCCCGCGGAATTCTGACCACTGTTTTATCCTGTCAGAAAAACACTCTGGACTATCTGGGAATCCGGCTGGAAATACATGTGGAACATACTTCTTCACCTGTTTTTCTTGACCGGATAAAAAATGCGTCAGGTCATATTTAACCTGATCAAAAATTCCTGTGAAGCCATCGATCAGCCAGGCGGAAAGATTATTGTAAATCTCACCCCTGCAGATCCGGCATCTGCATCTGTATTAAAGATAACGGATGTGGTATGACGCATAAGCAGACTGAGAATATCTTTCATCCCTTCATTACATATAAGCCGGAAGGAACCGGTCTCGGACTTGCAGTAACAGCAGAAATCATCTCTGCACACCATGGTCAGATCAGGGTTTCCAGCACTCCCGGTCAGTTCTGCCTTTTTATATTTTATCTGCCGGCATCCCCTGAATAAAGGTCGGTTATCCTGCACGCTGCGAAGGGTGATAAAGCAGAACTGCAAGCAGGAATCCACAGATGAGACCGCTACATGTGCCGCATTGTCCACTCCTTCGCTTGTAAACCAAATAAAGCGAAAAAGCAGCCATGATCACTACCTGTCTGGCAGAAGATCTTCAATATGACCTCTGCCCCTGATCACAGCATAGATCATTGCACCCATCACAGCAAACACTGCACCGGATGCACCTGCCGAAACTGCAAAATCCGCACTGTCCAGTTCCAGGAACAGACACAGCAGATTTCCACCCATTCCTCCCAGAAGATAGATCAGCAGATATTTCAGTTTTCCAACTGTACGCTCCAGTCTGCCTCCAAGCACAAACAGTACCAGCATGTTATTTCCAAGATGCTGCGGTCCAAAATGAAGGAACATACTTGTAAAGATCCTATAGTATTCTCCCTGCATAATGGCGGGAGTATATGCTGCTCCGCACTGAAGCATATGCATGGTATCCTCTGATCCTCCGGTAAATTCCACTGCAGTAAAAACAAGAATATTCGCCAGAATGAGAAGCACTGTAACCGGTGCCTTTTTCAGTTCTTCCAAGTTTTACCTCTTTTCTGTTTCTTTATCTCAAAAACAATGTACCATTACTAAATTGTAGCAGACCTCCTGTATTTTTGTAAAAACATTTTATTCCAGAAATATATATCTTGCCTGTGCAAAATCCACTTCATCTTCCGGTTCAAGCTGATATTCCTCATCCGGACGAAGTAATCTTCCATTTACAGATGTTCCGTTTCTGGAATTCATATCACTAAGGAAATAGTTTTCTTCTTTTTTTCGTATTTTTGCATGGATACGGCTTACGGTAGGCAGGCTGATCACCGCATCACAGGCAGTTTCCAACTTTCCGATCACAGTCAGATCTTCATTGAGATAAATGGTCGCCAGTTCTCCCGGTTCTTTGCTCACCAGACTTGCAGGTCCGCTTACTGTTCCGGCAGATAGTACTACTGTTTCACCATAGTCCATATGTATCCTGGATGATTCGGAAGTTTTTTTTTGTCCACAGTCTGACATTTTTCTGCCCATTCACCGGCTGACTCTGATTTGTTTGCTGATTTCTCTCCACTGTCTGGGACAGGTTTTCATATAATCTGTCCTCCCATTTCTGCTCTGACACTTTTCCTTCTGCTTCTTTCCATCCTGATCTTTTCCCTGATGTTTTCTTTTCTGTTTTATTCCATGATGGCATATTTCTTATTTTTTTCTATGTGTCTCACTTGTTTCTCCTGATGCATACGCCTGTTCCGGGAGATGCAAAACTTTTTTTTTGTCTTTTATAATACGCAGGCCCAGCATGATACCCGCTATAGCTATAACAATTACACCAAGTATGGTTTCCATTTCCACATGTGGCAGATATCCCTTCAGGATAGCAGCTGCCAGTCCACAGATCAGAACAGCAGCCGGCACAATAACACCGACCGGGTTCAGTCGGCCGGGTTCTTTTGAATCTTCTCCTTCTCTTACAAATTCATTCCGGTTTTCATTATCTTCCGGGAAAGTCTCTTCTTCTGCAAACTCCATCTCCTGCTCTGTCTTTTTTGCATTTATTTTTTCTTTCTTCTCCCCATTTACATCTGAACTCTGAGTTTTATATAATTCTTCTTTAATATGCTCCAGATGAAAACTGTCTTCCATTGCTCTTTTATATACTCCATATCCAAGGATTACCGCATCCTGATCCTGATGGTCTATTTTCGGCAGAATATATTCTGTCAGAAGCTGAAACTGTTCTTTAATATCCTTCTCATATCCGGGCATCATACAGAAATAAATCTGTCTTTTTCAATAATCTGTATAAATATATTCCGGCGACATTATAAACTGTCCGGGATTGATCAGATATTCCGCCGCATCTTCCATAGCCTTTACAAACCACCGAAAATAAGCCTGAGATCTTCAACTCCCATCTTCTTTCTTCATACAGCACATTCACCGCCTGTTTCGAAGTAATATCAAAATAGATAAGAAATCTGCCATCCATCCCCTGTATCCTGCACTTCAGAAGAGAGGGAATCACATTTCCCGCAAGCATCCTTACCTGATAGGAATCTGTATTGATCTCATTCTCACCATAGACAATGAGATAATTATGATTCATATCCCTCTTATATTCTGTCCGCATACTATTCTATTCCCCCATTTCTCTCAGTACCGCCTGCGCCGCCCGCAGTCTGCGGATATGTTTCACCGGATTTATCACTGCGGATTTCCCTTCTGTTCTCAAATGCCAGCTCAGATTGCCATACGACGAGATCGTGTCCAGGTCATAGGTTACCTGCACTTCTTTTCCCACATTTGTCTGGGTACCTAAATTCTCCGCCCCGAAAAAGCCAATACTCCCCAGCTCCTCACTGTGCATCCTTGCAGTATCATATATTTCTCCGTTTTTCTTAATCCCTTCCATGCTCCCGCTTACTGCCGATTCATAAGCTGCCGCTGTCAGCCATGCCCTGTTATGTACAAAAAAGCTCAGATAGATAAGTCCCATCAACACCAGCAGGATCAACGGCATGACACAGGCAGTCTCGATTGTAAAACTTCCCTTACGAATTATACTGTATTCATTTGTTATACAAAAATTATCTTTCATATCAAAAATCCTCCCAGATATCCTGCCAGCAGAAATGGCACAAACGGTATTTCCGTACTTCCCTTTCTGCAAAATCCCATCATCATGATGCCGGACCATACTGCACTGCAGATCATTCCTATAAAAAGTGTTGAAAAAATTCTTCCGGGTACAGCACTGTCCCCAGTGCCATAAGCAGCCAGCCATCGCCCATTCCCACAGCACCTTCTGTAAGGATGCTGATCAGCACAAATAGAAAACCTGTCCCCACGCACATAAGAACCTCCGGAACATTTCTTCTGCTATATATTGCCCACACAGTTCCGCAGACTGCAAATATTATGATCAGTAGAAGAGAAACCTGCTTTTTTCTGATATCTATCCATGAATTTTATTCCCAGAAATCCAAGTACACATATTTTCTTTTTACGCCATTCATCTCCATATACATCTCTCCGGCAAAATTCAGCCACACCTGCTACATGCTCCCATTTCCGAAACAGAGGAAGCTTTTACCAGTCTTACCGAACGTTTCAGCCCACTGCAGGACTCCAGATTATGGTATCTGTTTCCCTGTTCCGTAACATATACCACTCCTGCCGGATTCTGATCCTGCTGCAGATTTCACAGGCTGAATAATGCTCCCCCGTACTTATTGGATGCAGATTTTGCGGAACTTCCGGGAATTTGTTTTAATGAAACATTCAGATAGCTGCAGCCCGGATTTTTTATGGTACACACTGCCCGAGTCAGTTACATAAACCATCGGTTCTGTTTCTCCCTGCTCTCCTCCATTGTCAGGAAATTCGGTTCCTGTCCATGCATGGACTTTTACATGGTTATAAACTACAACATCCGGAAGAGGTATCAGTCCACCAAAGGGTTTATACGTGTAGATATCCGGCAGCGTAATATCATCAACACTGTCCCCACCCGGAAGATACGCATACATTCCTGCCTGTTTTGCCTTCGTACACAATGCAGTCAGATGTTCCGTCTGCAGTTTATATATATCCATAAACGAAATCAGCGTAACCATTCCCAGGAAGAACAGCGGCAGTACAAGTGCTGTTTCTACTGCCAGACTTCCCTTCTTCAATCTTTCCCCGAAAAGAGGTGCAGAAAGTACTTTTACAGAAGAAACTTCTCCAATATGTTCTTTTTGCATTTGTCCGAAAATATTTCCGACTCCTTTTGGGGGAATAAAAGAATCGTAAATATTGGCTTAGAGAGACTTTTCTCCTTTCATTAAATTTTTTATCTTTTTTCCGATTTCTTCAATGCTTTGTTTTTCTTTCTGTAAAAGCATCTTTTCACACCTCTTTTCAGCAATTCATTCATAACAATACTGACGTATCACCTGAAATTCCTTTTCCTGTTTGCTTTTACCTCCGCAAAATGCCTCCAGAGCTACAACACAGGAATCCATATAAAAAATTTGCCCTGCCTTTTCTTTTCTTATCGCATCTTGATCATATCCATAGCTCTCATCACTTTCTTTTCCTTTGAAACAGGCAATATCAGAACCTGAAGGTAATCCTCATAGGACAATCCATGTTTCATTGTTTTTTCCGCATAGAATCCAGTCCTTCCATCAGACTTGAAAGATTAGACAGCGAAATCTGCCAGTCTGCGGAAGTTTTTACAAGGGGAATCTTCCCTCCTGCAAAAAGTTCTCTCACATCCAGTACGCTCTCCGCAAATGCCCAGCATAAAAGCAATGCAGACTCTATCACTACCGCTGCCGGAGGAACTAGAAATCCCGACGCAATGGCTGCAGCGAGTGCCTGTGCCTCTGTTCTTTTTACATTATCTGCCATCAAACATGCAAAGTTTACGCCTTCTCTGATAAACAAGAGCTTTGATGCCACAGATTTAAGGTTATCTATATCATTGTCTCTTCCTCCAAAAACATATTCCATCTGATATGCAAGACTTCTTTTGACGGATCTGTGTAATTTCCCAGATGATTCATCAGATACTGCTGAAACAAAACCCCGGAAGTATAACTGCTATCTGCTGTTACTCCGTCCGGCATCTCCATTCCCTGTTGCAGCTGTCTTCCCGAAACCATTGTGTCTTTGCTGACTGTCCAGGTGGAAATTTCCCGTCCGGGCGGCAAAACCAGCTCCAGTATTCCCATTTTCATAATTCTTTTTATAATACTGATGGGATTGTCAGCCTGTGGCTGCGTCGGTGCTGGCTGGGTTGATATTTGTCCTTCCTGTTGCTGCCTGTTTTCAGCTTCCTGTGCTGCCTTCCGGCTTTTCTGAGAAGCCTGATTCATTTCCGAATCATATCTGTCGATGGAGCCTCCTGTCTCCGCCTGTTTCGCTTTCAAATCCGCCTCTTCTGTTTTTCTCTCTCGATCAGACATTTTGTTGAGAAGGAGCTGTACCCCCTGACTTCCAAGAGTTTCCTGCATATACTGCACAATCTGCTGATAAAAAACCTCTCCGCACTCATCTGTCAGAAGCCGGTAACCGGTAAGTCCGCTCTGATGCAGTTCAAGTTTCTGACTGTTCTGCTTTAACACCGGTTTCATATAGGATTCCAGATTATCGCAGATCTTTGCGAGATTAAGCTGCCCGCCTCCCATGGAACCATCCAGCGCAAACAGATCATATTCCTCAAGAAGTTTCCTGTCATACTGTCCAAATACAGAATAGAGTCCGATATCCATACTGTTAAGTATTTGGGTTCTGGCCGATGCCATACGTACAGATTCTATACTTGTACATACAAGAGACAAAAGCAGACTGAGTATTAATGCAAGAAATAATGTAATGCTTCCTCTTTCCTTTCCGCAATATTTCATACAGGAAGTACACCTCCTTCTCTTTTCATCTTAAATAGAATTACTCTGTTTGGCGATCTTTGAAAGAATGCTCTGCACCAGTTCGGTCAGCTGCTCTTTGAAAATAATGACAAGCCCGATCAGGACTACAAGAATCAGAATGATCTCCACAACACCTACAGCGTCTTCTTCCTCTGCGAATCTTCGTATCAGTCCGTTTTTCTTTTTTATCTGTCTTATCAATTGTCCCATTTTTTCCCTCCATATCCAAAAGCATCCTTTACGCTGCACAGAATTTACTGCAGCACCTTATCATGTTTCTCCGTAGAAAGACATAAAAGCAGGAATCATGACAATTGCCATAACGACAATAAGCATCATGATCATCGGCACCAGAAGTTTTGTGGCTGCAGCCTCTCCAAGAACACGTGCTTTTCTCTTTCGTTCTTCCCATGCTTCGGTTGATTCTCTTTCAAGCATATCAGCCATCTGTCTGCTGCCCTTCTGGAGATTCTGGATAAGAAGCGTGGCAAATGTTTTTATACTTTGCCTGACCACATCTTTCTCCAAATCTTCTGTATGCTTCACTTTCAGAAACTCCGCTTTTCCATCTCATAGCAGACAATCCGTATCTCTTCATACGCAGGTCTTGGATTCCGCTTTCTCTTTTCTTCCATAATCCAGAGAAAATTTTCTGGAATGCCTTTCTTACAGTCATCCCGGCCTGAACCAGAAGTGTAAATTTCATGATCAGTCCCGGATAATCTATAAGAAGTTCTTCATACCGTTTCTGAAGCTGAACCTGTTCTTCTCTCCCTTTCATCACAAGAATTGCCATTGCCGCAATAAGAAACAGTCCTGTCAGAAGCATTCCGGAAGTGTCTGCCGGACTTTCCCATTTTACCTTTTTTCCATTCAGCTTATCCGGAAGATAATAATAATCCGGATCACTGCGCTGCTCGTTATACCGGGATACTGCCTCTGCAATACTTTTTTGTGCCTGTTCTTTTCTGGTCAGCTTCTTATTCTGTTTCGGTTCTTCCTCCTGCTCTTCCAGTTCCTTCTCCGGTACCTGAATGTACATGGAGACCGGTTCTTCTCCGTCAACGGATACCATAAAATTCCTTCTCATATGATCCTGTATCCTCCTTTTCCAGACGGTATCCCTGAGGATACACCTGTCCACCGTTTTGCAAAGTAAGGATCATGCCCAACAGATTTCCGGCTATCGCTACTACCGCAAAAAGTCTGATACCATCCTTCCCTCCGATTCCGGAAGATGGAATCCATCCTTTTTTCCAGCCGGTCAGTGCACACAAGATCATAACAAAAATGACAACATGTACCCACATTTGTACTGTCACACCTCAATATCTACAATCCTTCTGCCAAGCCAGTATGCCGCAGCATAAATGACAAGACAGATACTCATTGCTGCAATTCCAAAGGGATTTCCATAAAGAACACTTAAGAAACCCGGTGAAGTCATCTGCAAGTACAGGATAATTCCCACAGGCATAAGACTCATGATCATCTGTTCTGACTTCTTTGCTGCCAGTGTAGCCTCTATCTCTTTTTTAACGTCAATCTTATCTCCAAGCATACGAGACACCTTCTGAATTACCCGGTTCATATCACCACCTGTACGCTTGGCTGTATAAAATACAGAGGCAAAATTTTCGATATCTTCTATCTGACTTCTTTCTCCAAGATCCAGAAACAGCTCTTCCAGCGGAACACTGATATGCTGCTGGCTTTCAATATAGCGAAATTCCTCCACAATATCCGTTCCCTTTCCGTAGAGTCTCTCCAAATCTCTGACACAGGTTTTTACCGCACTTTCCACCGAATATCCGGCCTGAACCGCAACACTCAGCGAAGTAAGTGCATCCTTAAACTGATAATTCAGATTCTTCCGTCTTTCCCTGATCATACGATTTTTCTGCCATTTCAGATAAAACACAGGAACGGGAATCATAAGAAGCAACACCCATTTACTTTTGTAAAAAAGATAATCTGCTATTATGCACAACGCCAGTGCCTGTCCCATATATTTCAGAAGTTCTTTCATAGAAAAACGATAATGGTCATAATTACGTTTCTGATAAAGCTGTTCTTTTTCTTTCCCTTTCATAGTTCAATCCCCGCTCTTTCCAGTTTTTCCACATGGAGGAGGGATGCTGTCTTTACAAGACCTTTCCCTTCCTGCCATTGATACAGCGGCCGAATACGGATTTCTCCATTTTCAAAGCCACACACCTCAGTTACTTCCAGCAATTTCCTTGATTTATCCCTCATTCTTCCCAGATGTACCAGAATATCCACTCCGGAAGCAATCTGTCTTCTGATTGCTTCCAATGGAAGATCAACGCCCATCAGAACCATTGTTTCCAGTCTGGATAACATATCCCTGGCAGAATTGGCATGGGCAGTAGACAGCGACCCTTCATGCCCTGTATTCAATGCCTGAAGCATATCCATTGCCTCTCCGCCGCGGACTTCTCCCACTATGATTCTGTCCGGACGCATTCGTAATGCAGATTTGATCAGATCTCTGATCGTAACGGAAACTGCTCCTTCCATGTTTGCCATCTTTGCTTCCAGCCGGCCAGATTGTCAATTCCCCTGATGCGAAGTTCTGCATTATCTTCTATTGTGATCAGTCTTTCGTCCCTGGGGATATATTCCGACATTGCTGCAAGAAATGTCGTCTTTCCGCTTCCGGTTCCGCCTCCTATGACCATGGAATATCTGGCCTTCACAAGCTTCTCCAGAAATTCTGCACATTCCTGTGTGATACTTCCCAGTGCGATCAGCTTTTCCATTGTAATGGGGTGTTCAGGAAAACGCCTTATAGTGAGAATCGGACCATTTAATGCAACCGGATAAATTACAGCATTTACCCTGGAACCATTTTCCAGCCTTGCATCCACGATCGGCATGGATTCATTGATCACACGATTACATTTGCCAACAATCTGCTGGATCACATCCTCCAGTTTCTCAGCAGAAGTAAAACTTTTATGCCATTTCATAAGCTTGCCGGCCCGTTCTACAAAAATAGTATCCGGCCCGTTTACCATGATCTCAGTCACTGTCTCATCATCCACCAGTTCCTGAAGCACATCCAGTTTGCGGACAGAATAAAACAGTTCCTGACGAAGCTGTACCTTTTCTTTCAGCGCAAGACGGACATCTTTTATCTGGTTCAGAATCAGCTCATCAATCACATCAAGGATTTCTTTATCCGATAATTCTCTGGACAGATCCAGTTCTTCCATCAGCATCTGCCGCAGCTTTCTAAATACATCTTTGTTCATCCTTTTTCCCTTTACGGCATCTTTCCGGAACTTTTTTAATTTTTCTTTTTTCTGGCTTTCTTTCCTCAGAAGGTTCCGCACATAATCTCCCAGTTCACTCCACATCAGCTGTTCAACATACGCAGGTGACAGGCAGGTTGCCATATGAAACGGTGGATTTATCTTTTCCGTCTTTTCCAGAATCTGAGGATAATCCCAGATTCGGACCAGATTCTCAAAACTGCGCAATCTTACACTGTGAAACAGCATCAGACAATACAGGCATATAAATCTTCTTACACATATCCAGCAGCTGGAAATTTTCATCAATCCCACATCCAATATCCAGCACAATCACTTCATAAGAACTGTCAAGTATAAGCATCTGAAAAAGCCGTTCCCAGTCCTGCCAGGCTGTTGTACGGATATCTGCCGGCATCTGCACAGGTGGAACATAATCCAGATTATTGATCGTCTGTATCATACTGTTCATCTTATAGAGAAGATTCTGATTATCTTGTCTCACATAATAAAGAAGATCACTCAGATTGTGGGCAAAACCTTTTCCCATCAATTCTTCAAATCCGGAATATTCTTCCATATTCAGATAAAGAACGGCTCGTTCTTTGGCAAGTATCTGTCCAAGTGTCAATGCAAAAGAGGTTTTCAGACAACGTCCCAGAGGTGAAAATATTCCAATAATTTCTGTTGTCTTTTTTAATACAGCGATCTGATCTGCCACTGTCTTTTTTTCGGCGCCATAACATGCCATCACTTCCCGGAGAACATCAGAAGAAGACTGATATTTATACACACTTGGATACTGGTCAAGTTCCGGAGGGTGTACCCCTTCCGACAAAATGATGATCTTCCCGATATCCAGATCCCGGACTTCCCGGCACATAGCCCGCCCGGAGATCAACAGCAACTCTATATGTGTTTGTTTCCCATAGGCGATCAGGTTCTCTACAGATGTAAATGCCTGTATCTCAAAGGGAATATTCTTCTTCCGGTTCATATAGTCCATAAAGTTCAGCGCATAATCCACTTCCAGATCGCATACTGCAAAAATATTTCTTTTCAATAGATACCTCCTGCATATAACAACACACTTATAAAAACAGGAATCGTAAAATGGAAATTTTCAGGAGCAGCAATATTTTTTCTCCGATAGGAACTAATCTTTCCCGTACTGACTGTACATTTCACATATTCAATAAAATAAAGGATACGTTCACAGAAATTGTGGTTAAAGATCAGAAGTGCGGCCGAAATGCCTGCACCTGTCAGAAAAGAAATAAAGATGCATTTTATGATAGATTCACAGCCCATTATCCCTCCCAGTGCGCAGAATAGTTTAATATCTCCGGCACCTATCATCCCAAAAGCAAAGAGGATCATAAGAAATAACGGCATTACGCTTCCCATTATAAAAAATCCAATTCCCGTAATATTCTTTTGCCATATACAGACAAACAGTCCCACAGACATGGAAAAATAATCCAATCCGTTATCAACTTTTGCTGTACGGATATCCATGATCATGGCAGTCCCGGCAACCGCTACAGGAAAAAGGTGAAAAAAATGCATATTGCATCACCTCCAGTCTTATATTTTTCGCAACTGTTTCGATACTGTTCATACAATAGGAAACAGTCTGTCTCTTCTTTGGTATTTTAAAAAAAATAAAAGTGGAATTAACCGCCGAACTGACGGGATTGAATCACCAGAAGAACTCTGGTGAGTATTATTATAGGACCGGACAATCCATTTGTCCAGTCCTATTTTTTGTCGAATTTCTAAAATAATTTATAAACTTGTTACCTGTCCACACGCTGCTATCCCGAAATATACTATGCGAAGTGTATTACTGAGAACAAATTGAACAGTAACATAAACCCGGCTATAATGCACTTCACAGAAAGAATATCATGCACCTGTCAATTAGAGTTCGATTTCCTGTCTGCATCCTTCCGGTACAATGATAATACCATTTTCTGTATCTTTCACTATGCTTCCACCAGTAACATCGGCTATTTCATGAATATTTCTCAGCAGATAGGTCATACCTCCATTTTCTGCTGAAGCTTCCAGAGTGAGTTTATTTCCCTCTCTTACAGCTTTTACTGTAAAAGCTGTCTCTCCTTTACGCGTCACTACCTCACAGGATGCAGTTTCATTTACTTCATAAACCTGAATCTGTACATCTTTCTCCAGTTCATAATCAACGGTAGTATCTACAGCACCAATCGGAAGCAGAGTATTCTCTCTTTACAAATACAGGCAGTGAAGAAAAATCATAATCTTCTTCATACCATCTTCCGCCTTCTTTGACTTCTCCGCTTAAAAGATGAGTCCATTTTCCTGCCGGCAGATAATATTCTGCATGACCTTCTTTGTTGAAGATTGGTGCAACCAGAATACTGTCACCTAACATATACTGCATATCCAGATATTTGGTTGCAGGATCATCGTTAAATTCCATGATCATTGCACGCATGGACGGAATACCTGTCTTGTGTGATTTTACGGCCATAGAATACAGGTATGGGAGTAATCTTAATTTCAGCTTTGTAACTTACGGCATACATCTACAGCTTCTTCATCAAACAACCACGGTACACGATAACTCTTGGAACCATGGAGACGGCTGTGTGTGGAAAGAAGACCAAACTGCAGCCAGCGTTTTGTATACATCCGGTGCTGCTGTCATTTCAAATCCGCCCATATCATGACTCCAGAAAGAGAATCCTGATAAAGTAAAGGACAGACCACCTCTTAAGCTCTCAGCCATGGAAGCATAGGTTGCAGAACAGTCACCGCCCCAGTGAACCGGGAACTGCTGTCCGCCTGCTGTAGCACTTCTCGCAAAAAGGATTGCTTCACCTTCACCCTTTACTTCCTTCAGCAGATCAAATACTGCCTTGTTGTAAAGGTATGTATAATAATTATGCATAGAAATCGGATCTGAACCGTCATAATATTTCACATCGACCGGAATTCTCTCGCCAAAGTCTGTCTTGAAACAGTCAACACCCATATCAAGCAAAGTTTTCAGCTTATTCTGATACCACTTCACTGCATCCGGATTTGTAAAGTCAACCAGGCCCATGCCAGGCTGCCAGTTGTTCGATTTGCTTGATTCCTCTTCCGTCTGCACGCTGTACCAGGTATCCGTTCTTCAGACCCTCTTTAAAGAAGTTAGTTCCCTGTGCAATATATGGATTGATCCATACACAGATCTTAAGTCCTTTATCCTTATAACGTTTCAGCATTCCCGGTACATCCGGGAAGATTCTGGAATCCCATTCAAAATCACACCAGTGGAACTCTTTCATCCAGAAGCAGTCAAAATGGAATACACTCAATGGAATATCTCTGTCTGCCATTCCCTGGATAAAGGAATTGGTCGTCTCTTCATCATAGTTTGTTGTAAAGGATGTGGAAAGCCATAATCCAAAGGACCATGCAGGCGGCAATGCCGGTTTTCCTGTAAGATCTGTGTAGTTCTCGATCACACCCTTAATGTCATCTCCGTAAATAATATGATATCTGATCTCTTCACCTTTCACAGAGAATCCCACATTCTCAACCTTTTCACTTGCAACTTCGAAGGAAACATGATCACTGTGGTCTACAAATACGCCATAATGTTTGCTTGTTACATAGAACGGAATATTTTTATAAGAAATCTGAGAAGCTGTACCGCCATCTTCATTCCAGATATCAACAACCTGACCGTTCTTTACAAACGCTGTAAATCTCTCACCCAGACCATATACACATTCTCCAGGTGCAAGAGAAAGCTCTGTCACCATATATGGCTGATACTGTGCTGCCATATAGTTCGGTTCCGGGAATTTTGTCAGCGTAGCTCTGTCATATTGCATATAGCCAAGATTGCGGAATCCGATGTTTGTGAGAACTTTTCCGTCTGCTTCATATGTAATCTTAAAGTCTTTCAAGTCCACTCTTACTGTCATTCTTCCGGCTTTCATCACAGCTTCATCTTCTGTAATCTCAACCTCTGTTTCCTGTGGGTCCTCATTCAGCTCATACCTTGGCTCACCTTTTACATAACCTTCATAATGATAACTTCTTACACTTATGATATCTTTACGTACAGAAATAAATTCTGTAGTGATAGTTCCGACATCCAGAGCACCGCCTCTGTCTGTGATCTGGCGGAATGGAGAAACAATTCTCATTCCTCCCGGAATTGCTTCCGCAGTAAAAGCCTGCATCGCATAGGATGCGTTTGCGCGTTCATTTTTCTCCCAGTAACCTTCTGTGAACTTCATTCCTGATCCTCCTTGCTTTTTAATCTTATGATTTGCTTATTTTCCGAAATTGAAACTCTTTCAGTACCTCGCGGGATAACGGACTGCTGAATAGTTATCTGATACCAGTATACATCATGATTTTTTTTTCTTACCAGCAATATAACCCCAATTTTTTATCTGTGCAAAAAAACAAAATCTGTATATTGCATAAAAACAAAAGATTGTGGTAATATTCTTCAAAAATATACACGTTCTACAAGTATATCTATTTTGGCACCAGGAGGTAAGAAAATATGTGCACAGCAGCAACTTATAAAACAAAAAGATTTCTATTTCGGCAGAACCCTTGATTATGAATTTTTCCTACGGTGATGAAATCACCATCACACCACGAAACTACCCATTCCATTTCCGTCATTCTGATAAAGCCCCTGACTCTCACTATGCCATCATCGGAATGCTCATGTGCCGGAGACTATCCACTCTACTATGACGCCATTAATGAAAAAAGGTCTCGGCATGGCAGGTCTGAATTTCGTAGGAAATGCAGTCTATGCAGAACCAGTATCGGACAAAGAAAACGTAGCCCAGTTCGAATTCATCCCATGGATTCTCAGCCAGTGTGCCACCTTAAAAGAAGCCCGCCAGAGACTCTCAACTATGAATCTCACCAACATACAGTTCAGTGAGAACTTCCCATGTGCTCAGCTCCACTGGATCCTCGCAGATGCTTCCGGCTGCCTCGTTATCGAATCCATGCAGGACGGCTTCCATATCTACGAAAATCCTGTAGGGGTACTAACCAATAACCCACCCTTCCCACAGCAGATGTTCCAGCTTAACAACTACCAGTCTCTCTCCCCTCGCCAACCAGAGAACACCTTCGCTCCAGGATTAGAACTCCAATCCTATAGCCGCGGTATGGGCGCCCTCGGCCTCCCGGGAGACCTTTCCTCCGCCTCCCGCTTTGCCAAAGTTGCCTTCACAAAAATGAACTCCAGGTCCGGCGACTCCGAACTCGAAAGCGTCAGCCAGTTCTTCCACATCCTCGGCTCCGTAGATCAGCAGCGTGGCTGCTGCGAAGTAGCAAAAGGCAAATATGAGATCACTCTCTACACTTCCTGCTGCAACACAACAAAGGGAATTTATTATTATACCACCTATGAAAATCATCAGATCAATGCTGTCGATATGCATCGTGAAAATCTGGATACAACAGTCCTAATCCGATATCCTGTACTCGCAAAACAGAATATCTGTTTCCAGAATTAATGTGAAGCACTCTATACCTGTGGCAATTTCGACAAATATTCTTTAATTATAGCCATTGCCATTTTTCAGTTCTGTACGGTATAATAAAGACAATTATTGGTTTCAAAAAGAGGTAATAACAATGGTACATTTTTTGATATTACAAAGTTCAACTTATATAAAGAAGATAACCGGCGCGAAGTAAAAAAAGCAAATGGCGGCCTTCCTTCTTCTTTATGGGAGACTTACTCTGCTTTTGCAAATTGTTATGGCGGCGTAATTATTCTGGGAGTTGCCGAAAACAAAGATGGAACCTGGAGAACTACAGGTTTAAAAAGTACAGACAGGGACAAGCTGTTAAAAAACGTTTCTGGGATACAATCAATAATCGAAAAAAAGGTCAAACGTAAATCTTCTATCTGATCAGGATGTAGAGATATATGAGAAGGATGAAGATACTATCATCGTGATTTATGTTCCTATGGCAAACAGAGAACAAAAACCTGTGTATATTAATGATGATATATTTGGCGGAACATTTCGAAGAAATCACGAAGGAGACTATCATTGTACCAAACTTCAGGTGAAAGCCATGCTCCGCGACCAGACAGACAACACTATGGATATGGATGTACTGGATGATGTTCCAATAAGCGACCTAAATTATGAAACCATTCAGGGATATCGCAACAGACATCGAGCCCTTAAACCTGCACATCCATTTGGCCGTTTAAATGATTCTGAATATTTACGCAGCATAGGAGCTGCTGCCATTTCCAATATTGATAAATGCCTTCATCCAACAGCTGCAGGAATGCTAATGTTTGGAGATGAATATAACATTGTACGACATTTCCCTGAATATTTTTTTAGATTATCGTGAAATTCTGGATCCAACTATACGCTGGACCGATCGCTTACAGTCAAGTTCCGGTGAATGGTCCGGTAATATATGTGATTTTTACTTCCGAGTATATAATAAACTTGTTAAAGATATCAAGGTACCTTTTAAAACAATCGATGGAAACCGTATTGATGATACTCCCGTACATGAAGCATTGAGGGAAGCCTCGCAAACTGTTTGATAAATGCAGACTTTTATGGTGTTCGAGGCATTGTAGTCCGAAAAGAAGCTGACAGAATAGTATTTGAAAATCCAGGATATTCCAGAACAGGAAAACAACAAATGAAAAAAGGGGGAATTTCTGATCCTCGCAACAAAGTACTCATGAAAATGTTTAATCTGATCAATATCGGCGAGCGTGCCGGCAGCGGAGTACCCAACATTTTTTAACACATGGGAGGATCAAGGCTGGGTTGAACCAGTTATAGAAGAACAATTTGATCCGGACAGAACTCTTCTGATTCTTAGCTTCGATAAAAAACAAGCGATAAAAACAAGCGATAAAAAAACAAAGCGATAAAAAACAAGCGATAAAAAAACAAGCGAATAAAATCCTGTACAATAAAAAACAAACCAAAAAACTTTGGAAAATATAGAAAAAATCAGAGAGTATTTATCTAAAAACAATATCTCAAAAACCAGTGATATTGCTGAATATATTGGATTAAGTCTTCCGCGAACCCGGGCTATTTTAAAAGAAATACCTGATGTATCTCCAATTGGAAATAATTCAAACAGAAAATGGACTCTGCAAAAATAATTTTCACCAGCTAAGAAACAAGTCAGAACATGGTACAAAGCAATAAAAGCATCTACGGAAAGCCTTCATCAGACCATCCAAAGATGCTTTTTATTGATATATTTTGTTTCTTTAAATTTCTTTATGACTCGTAACCCTCAGTCGTGCCATAGCTCTGGACAGAGCCAGCTGATTCATATGATACTCCTGAATACTCTGCTTCTGTCTCATCTGCTCTTCTGCTCTTTCCTTCGCTTCCTGTGCCCTGCGGATATCAATCTCCTCAGGACTCTCTGCCGTCAGACAGAACAGCTTCACACGGTTATTGATCATCTCCACAAACCCACTGCTCACAGCCAGAACATGCTTTTGTGCCATCTGCTTCCTCGAAACGCATTTCTCCCGGAATGATAGCAGCAACAATATTCTCATGCTGTGCCAGAAAGGCCTGCTCACCGTCAAACAGCCGGGGATTGTCAGGGTTTTTGGCACGTCCTGCAAAACGCCAGCTTATTACTGGCATAAATCTCAAGACCAAATGTATCTGCCATAAAATCCGCTCCTTATTCCTGACCCATCTCAGTCTTTGCTTTCTCGATGACATCCTCAATTGTACCAACATTGAAGAAAGCATTTTCCGGATACTGATCCATCTCACCATCAACGATTGCCTTGAATCCACGGATGGTTTCTTTCAGAGGAACATATTTACCCTTGATACCTGTGAAGTTCTCAGCTACATGGAACGGCTGAGAAAGGAACTTCTGGATCTTTCTTGCACGGAATACAGTGCTCTTATCCTCTTCAGAAAGCTCTTCCATACCAAGAATAGCAATGATGTCCTGAAGTTCTTTATATTTCTGAAGGATTTCCTGTACTTTACGTGCTACTTCATAATGTTCTTCACCTACAACATCCGGCTCCAGGATACGGGAAGTAGATTCCAACGGGTCAACGGCCGGATAAATACCCTGCTCTACGATCTTTCTGGAAAGAACGGTTGTTGCATCCAGATGAGCAAATGTAGTTGCAGGAGCCGGGTCAGTCAAGTCATCGGCAGGTACATAGACAGCCTGTACAGATGTTACAGAACCATCCTTAGTAGAAGCGATACGTTCCTGAAGTTCACCCATCTCAGTAGCCAGTGTTGGCTGATAACCTACGGCTGAAGGCATACGTCCAAGAAGGGCGGAAACCTCGGAACCAGCCTGTACAAAACGGAAAATATTATCAATGAAAAGAAGCACATCTCTGTGTTCCTCATCTCTGAAGTACTCAGCCATTGTCAGTCCGGTTTCAGCAACACGCATACGGGATCCCGGTGGCTCGTTCATCTGTCCGAACACTAAGGCTGTTTTTTCAAGAACACCGGACTCTTTTCATTTCTGACCATAAATCGTTACCTTCACGGGAACGCTCTCCAACACCTGTGAAAATGGAATATCCGCCATGCTCTGTGGCAATGTTCTGGATCAGCTCCTGGATCAGGACTGTCTTACCAACACCGGCACCACCGAACAGACCGATCTTACCACCTTTTGCATATGGTGCAAGAAGGTCGATAACCTTAATACCTGTTTCCAGGATTTCTACAGCCGGTTTCTGATGTTCGAAATCCGGCGGATCTCTGTGGATGACCCATTTCTGTTCTCCCTCAAGGGAAGGACCGTCATCTACTGTATCACCAAGTACGTTAAATAAACGTCCCAGTGTCTTATCACCTACAGGAACCTTAATGCCGCTTCCTGTGGCGATGACTTCTCTGTCACGCTGTAAGCCCTCGCTTGCGCTCAGCATAATGCAGCGTACCATATTGTTTCCCAGATGATGGGAAACTTCCATTACACATCTTTTACCGTTGTTCTCTACCTCAAGGGCATCCTTAATCTCAGGAAGATTTCCATCTTCAAAAACAACGTCTACAACAGGTCCCATAACCTGTACAATTTTACCTTTGTTCATCGTCGTTCACTTCCTTTTTTTGTGCTTTTTGCACCGCTGACAATCTCAGTGATTTCCTGTGTGATGGCAGCCTGACGCGCACGGTTGTACTCAATGGATAACTCCCTGAGCATCTTCTTTGCACTGTCCGTAGAGGACTGCATTGCCATCATTCTGGCATTATTTTCACTGGCATACGCTTCTACAAGACATCCATAGATCAGACCGGTCAGGTAATTTGGGATCATGGTATTCAGAAGTACATCGGCTGATGGTGACAACACGATTTCCTCCTGTGGCATGTCCGCAAGCATTGCCTGATTTGGCAGGAACTCTGCTTTCTTCAATGGAAGAAGCTGCATATTCACCGGCTCCATTGCAACTGCACTCTGCATCTCCGTATAGAAAATACGGACTTCGTCCAGTTCTCTGTCCAGGAACGCTCTGACAATCTCCTCTGAGATCAGACGCGCTCTGTGCATGGTCGGTTTCTGTACTGTATATGGAAAGTTCTCTGCGATATCCATATGTTTCTTCGTGAAATACTGACGGCCTACCATACCCAGCACATAAAGCTTGCAGTGCTCATGCTCTGCCATAAACTGTTCTGTCATTTTCTGGATATTATGGTTATAGGCACCTGCCATACCCTTATCACCGGTAACTACGATACAGCCGATCTTACGGTCTTCCTCTGCGATCTTATGACGGATACTGAAAAAAGGATGCTCTGTATCCGGCATATGACGCAGGATTCGGGAAATTGCTGCCTGCATATTATAGTAATACGGCTCTGTATCGGACAGGATTCTTTTGGCCTTCTGCATCTTGGATGAAGAGATCATATACATGGCATTGGTGATCTTCATGGTGTCCTGAATGCTTTTCATTCGAGTCTGAATCTCTTTCGTACTGCCCATATCAACACCTACCTGCTCTTATCTGCAAATTCTTCTGCCACTTTCACGATCTTTTCTGCCAGTTCATCCGGAAGCTGTCTCTTCTCCTCGATCTCTCTTCCGATTTCCGGATAAGCACTGTCAAAGTAGTCCAGCATATCTCTCTGATACTTCTTCATCTTCTTAGTTTCCACATCCATCATTGCCTTGTGTGTTGCCGCACAAAGAGTGATGACCTGCTCATGAAGACTTAATGGGCTTGAAAGCGGCTGTTTCAGAAGTTCCATAAGTCCACTTCCGTATTTCAGCTGCTGAGTTGTAGCCTCGTCCAGATCAGAACTGAACTGTGTAAAGATTTCCATCTCACGATACTGAGCCAGATCGATACGGACACTTCCTGCTGCTTTCTTCATGGCTTTTGCCTGTGCAGCACCACCAACTCGGGATACGGAAAGACCTACGTTAACCGCCGGACGCATACCGGAGTTAAACAGGTCACTCTCCAGGAAGATCTGACCATCTGTGATGGAAATAACGTTTGTAGGAATATAAGCGGAAAGGTCACCTGCCTGTGTCTCAATGATAGGAAGTGCAGTGATAGAACCACCGCCGGCCTTTTCATTCAGACGGCTGGAACGCTCCAGTAATCTGGAATGGAGATAGAATACATCTCCAGGATAAGCCTCACGTCCCGGTGAACGTTCCAGAAGCAATGACAGTGCACGATATGCAACTGCATGCTTGGATAAATCATCATAAACCATTAATACATCTTTTCCCTTATACATGAAGTACTCAGCAAGTGCAGTACCTGCATAAGGAACAATATACTGAAGCGGTGCACAGTCACTGGCTGTAGAGGAGAATACTGTTGTATAGTCCATAGCACCGTGTTTCTCCAGAGTAGATACAATCTTAGCTACTGTAGAAGCTTTCTGTCCGATTGCAACATAGATACAGATTACATCTTTGCCTTTCTGGTTCAGAATGGTATCCAGTGCAACAGAAGTCTTACCTGTCTGTCTGTCACCGATGATCAGCTCACGCTGGCCACGGCCGATCGGGAACATGGAGTCAATAGAAAGAATACCTGTTTCCAGAGGAACTGTTACAGATTTTCTGTCAATAATTCCAGGTGCCGGATTCTCTACCGGACGATACCCGTCTGCCTTGATCTCACCTTTACCATCGATCGGCGCTCCCAGAGCGTTTACGATCCTTCCGATAAAAGCGTCACCTACAGGCACACCTGCCTGCTTCTGGGTTCTTGCTACCTTTGTTCCTTCTTTGATCCCTGTATCTTTACCGAACAGGATACATCCGATGCTGTTTGCACGGATATCCTGAACCATACCTTTCAGACCATTCTCAAAGGTTACAACCTCGCCATACATAGCATGATCAATACCATGTACCGTGGCGATACCATCTCCGACGGAGATGACTGTTCCTACTTCCTGGTCCTTGCTGATTTCGTCATAATTCTTAATTTCTTCTTTCAGAATCGAAATGATTTCATCTGGATTCATTGCAGCCAACTTTTATTCACCTCCGTGTCAATTTCTGTCTTAAATTGTTATACGTCCGCGGAGACTCCAGTCGAACTCTTTGTCTCCGGCAGAAAGAATGAAGCCTCCGATCAAAGATTTGTCTTCTCTGAGAGTAAGGATTACTTCCTTTGCTCCAAATTCCCTGCGAAGGAAATCTTCCATCTTCTCTTTCTGGGCTTCTTCCGGTTTTGTTACATATGTGAGAACAGCTTTCAGGATACCTTTCTGCTTGCGGCTATAATCACCGTATGCTTCCAGAATATCATAAATGCTGCTGATTTTCTGATATTTACAGGTCACCTTCAGGAAATTTTTCATCTCCTGTGGGAAAACCCTGTCAATTACATGTTCTTTTTCTTTTAAAGAAACCAGCGGATTCTCAAGAGCCCCCTTTAACTGCGGGGTACTCCTGAAAATCTTTTCTGTCTCCAAAACAGCTTCTTCCGGGACAGAAAGCTCATATAATGCTTTTGCATAATTAATGCTTGTTTCCGTCATTGGAATCACCTGCCTCTTTTATAAACTGGTCATAAAGGGACAAATCCTGCTGACTGCTGTTTTTCTCTCCCATGATCTTTGAGGCTGCATCCAGCGCGATCTCTGCCACTCTGCTTTCCATAGCCTTCATAGCATTTTCCTGCTCTGTCCTGATATCTGCCTTTGCTTTGTCAAGCATTGCACCAGCTGTGTGTTTGCATCTTTTACAATTACGCTCAGCCTGTACTTTTGCCTCATCCTTTGCCTGGTTTACAATACGCATGGATTCGTCTTTCGCAGATTTCAGTGCATCTTCATATTTGCCTTTCAGTTCATATGCCTGTTCTTCTGTATCTTTGGCACTTGCGAACTGCTGGTCGATCATGTTTTTTCTCTGCTCCATCACATTGAGGATCGGACCAAATAAGAACTTTTTCATTAAAAGATAAAGAACAATCAGGTTAATAATTGTAAAGACCAGGTTGATGTTAATCTCGATCACCTGTCCCACCTGCCTTTCTTAGTTATTCTTTATCCATCAATTAGCCAAGCATGATAACGATCAGAAGACCGATAACGAAACCATAAATAGCTGTTGCCTCGGCAAGGGCACATCCTAAAAGAAGGGATTTGCTGATCTTGCTTTCTGCTTCTGGCTGTCTTGCGATTGCTTCTACTGCTTTGGATGTTGCCATACCAATACCGATACCAGCGCCAATACCTGTTAAAACTGCGATTCCTGCTCCAATAGCTACTAACATAACTTTTTCCTCCTGTTGTTTAACTGAAATAAACTAAATATTACAAATCTTTCTTCACAATATGCTATCCTGTCGATATTCCGATGAGATCATTTGATGTCTGTGCAACAGATGTCTGTACCAACGGTTGTTTATGACCGTTATGACCCACCGAATATCCGGACAGCATTTAAGTGCTGTTCATAACTGCTGTCTTATCCCTTATGTCCCGCGTCTCAGGTCTTATATAGGTGTCATATTTCCTGTATGAACATATCTTTTTTATTCAATAGCTTCTTTGATAAATAAAGAAGTTAAGAATACAATACATACGCCTGAATGAATCCGTCAAAGAAA
>ENA-OQCD01000051-OQCD01000051.1-human-gut-metagenome-genome-assembly--contig:-NODE-51-length-24854-cov-3.409916_pt1 | contig 24854 bp, 34 predicted proteins | sample MGYA00242755_ERZ504571 | MGnify/ENA primary metagenome ERZ504571 (study PRJEB26092, sample SAMD00036274) | human gut metagenome | host: Homo sapiens | study: EMG produced TPA metagenomics assembly of...
CCGATTTGCGCTATAATACTGCCAGAAAAACCATTTTCTGTATCCCGCGCAGCCCTGCTGCACCAACCTTAGAAAACTGCTTACGATATGAAAACTGAAACCAAATGCCGCGTTGCGGCCTGCGCCGCCGGGTTTGCCCTGCCCCGGTACGCCGATCTCCCGCAGATGGGGCTTTATCTTGACCAGACCGTGCAGTACGTCAACAGCTATTTCCGCACCTTCTGCGGCGTGGAGCTCACCTCTTCCATGGTCAGCAACTACGTTAAAAAGGGCATTTTGTCCCACCCGGTGCGCAAGAAGTACGCCCGCGATCAGATCGCATCCCTGATGTACATTGCAGTCTCCAAAACGGTGCTCTCAATGGAAAACATCGATGCCCTATTCAAAATGCAGCGGGCGCACTGTTCCGCCGGGGCAGCTTACGACTACTTCTGCGACGAGATGGAGAACTGCCTGCCGTTTGTATTCGGCTGCACCAGGGAGATCCGCGACCTTGCCGTGGATGCCGCAGATGAAAAGCTGCTTCTCCGCAGCACGATCCTTGCAGCGGCAAACAAAATGTACTTGGACTGCTGCTTCAACGCCCTGCGGCAGGAGGAAAATCTCTGGGATACCATTCTGCCCGATCTGGCGTAAGAGCACAAAAAAGGCCGTGCCTCCATAAAAGGAAGCACGGCCTTTGCATTTTATACGTTCAAGATCAGGTATCCTGCAGTTCCCCGCGGCTTGCAGCCTTGAGGTATGCGAAGATGAAACCGTCCAGATCGCCGTCCATCACGGCATCCACATTGCCGGTCTCGTAGTTGGTGCGGTGATCCTTGACCATGGTGTAGGGCATGAACACATAGCTGCGGATCTGGTGACCCCATGCGATCTCGTTCTGCACGCCCTTGATGTCGTCGATCTTATCCATGTGCTGCTGCTTTGCGATCTGATACAGCTTTGCCTTCAGCATTTCCATGGCGTAGTCACGGTTCTGGAACTGGCTGCGCTGGGTCTGGCAGCTGACCACGACGCCGGTGGGCTTGTGGATCAGACGGACAGCGGAAGAAGTCTTGTTGATGTGCTGGCCGCCTGCACCGGAGGAACGGTACACCTGCATCTCAATATCCTCGGGGCGGATATCCACCTGAATGGTGTTATCCAGCTCGGGCATCACTTCCAGCGAAGCAAAGCTGGTCTGACGGCGGGCGTTGGCGTCAAAGGGCGACACGCGCACCAGACGGTGCACACCGTTCTCGCTCTTGAGCAGGCCGTAGGCGTTGGCACCCTTCACCATCATGGAGGCGCTCTTCATGCCGGCTTCATCACCGTCCTGATAATCCAGAACCTCCACGGTCATGCCGTGGTTGGAAGCCCACTTGTTGTACATGCGGTACAGCATTTCGGCCCAATCCTGTGCCTCGGTGCCGCCGGTACCGGCATGGAAGGTCAGGATGGCGTTGCTGTGGTCGTACTCACCGTTCAGCATGGTCATCAGCTGCAGCTCATCCACTGCCTTGCCCACAGCGTTCACAGACTCCTCTGCTTCGGGGATCATGGCGGGGTCGTATTCTTCATCCAGCATTTCCAGCATGGTCTCGGCATCATCGTACAGGCCCTGCAGCTTTTCAAAGCGGCTCAGCTTGCCCTTCAGGTCGCCCACTTCGTCAAAGACCTTCTTGCTCAGGTCTGCATCATCATAAAAGCCGGGGCGGCTCATGGTGTGCTCCAGCTCCTGCACGCGCTTGCGGGAGGCATCAATGGCAAGGGCTTCTTCCAAGTCCTTGACCGCCTTGCCGTAATCGGCAAGCTGCACCTTCAGTTCGTCAATCGTGATCATTCTCTAAATCCCTCTCGAAATGATAAATAAGATAAAGTCCTTTGTACTTGCCAAAAGACACAGTTTATACACAGATACTTCATTAGTATACCGAGAATCTATGCTAAAGTAAAGGGGTAAATGGATTATCCTGCTGGAATTTTGAAGATTTTCACCTTTTCTTTTCTCTTTCAGGGGAGTATAATACCAGTATGAACCATACAACAGGAGGAAATCATGCCGAAATATTATGGCTGTCCCTGTGAAGGCTGCGGCAGACCGCTGGCGCTGACCGATGATATCGTGGTCTGCCCGGACTGCGGCGCACCCTATCACCGCGAGTGCTACGAAAAGCTTGGCCGCTGCATCCACACCCCCGCCCATGGCGCGGGCTATGAATGGACGTTCCCGTACAAAGACGATGCTCTGCGCACCTGCCCCAGCTGCGGTGAGCGCACCCTGCGCACCGAAGAGCGCTGCCGCTGCTGCGGTGCCGTTCTTCCGCCGGAGAGCCAGTGCCCGGAGCCGCCCACCCAGAGCCAGCCCGGCACCGACGCAGACGGACGCTTTGATTACAACGACCTTTACCGCCAGTATCAGCAGACGGTGGAGGAGCCCACCCGCCGTAACGTGCAGGCGGCCTTTGGCAAGGAAGAGCTGATCGACGGCATCCCTTACAGCGACTGGAACGATTATATTGGCAAGGCGCGCCCGTCTACCTGAACGATTACAGCCGGATGCAGCTGCAGCACACCAAAATTTCCATGTGCTTCTCGGCGCTGGTGTTCGGCCCGTTCTATTTCTTCTACCGCAAAGCGTGGAAGCCGGCCTTTGGTTTTCTGGCCGCAGAGCTGGTGGTGGCCCTGCCCACCCTGCTGAGCATGATGCAGGCCACCGGCAGTCCGCTCACTGCGGGCATCAGCAGCACTGCCATCGTCGTGCTTTCCCGCATTATGACAGTGTTCAGCTTTGCACTGGTGATGCTGCGCACCCTGTACGCCAAGTGGCTGTACCGCAAAAGCGCAGCCGAGCGCATCCGCCGCATCCGTGCTGAGTTCCCGGACGCTGCCCAGCGCCGTGCGGTCCTGTCTGCGCAGGGCGGCGTGAGCATCGCCGGTGTGATCGGTGCCTTTGTACTGCTGATGGTGCTGGGTGCCTGCGCTACCGTGCTGATGGGTCCGAATCTGGACGCTTTGGCCGGGATGCTCTGATCTGCAATGCCGCCTGCAAAGGCTGGCATTGCGGATTTCAAAATAGTAATAGGAGAATATGGATCATGATGAAGAAAGTCACCAAAGCCGTCATCCCTGCCGCCGGTCTTGGCACCCGCGTGCTGCCCGCCACCAAAGCCATGCCCAAGGGCATGCTGCCCATCGTGGACAAGCCCGCCATCCAGTATCTGGTGGAAGAGGCCGTCCGTTCCGGCATCACCGATATCCTCATCATTCTGGGCCGCAACCAGAGCATCATCGAGGATCACTTTGACCGCAGCCCTGAGCTGGAAGAAAAGCTGGCAAAGCCCGGCAAGGAAAAGGCGCTGGAAGAGTGCCTTGGCATCGCCAACATGGCAAACATCCTCTTTGTGCGCCAGAAGCAGACGCTGGGTCTGGGCCATGCTGTGAACACCGCCAAGGCCTTCACCGGCGATGATCCCTTTGTTGTCATCTACGGCGACGACGTGATCTGGGGCGAGGACCCGGTCTGTGCTCAGCTGATCCGCGCCTACGAGGAGTTCGGCCGCCCGGCGGCAGGCGTTTCCGCAGTGCCATGGGAAGATGTGAGCCGGTACTGCAGCTTGAAGACCACCCCCATCCACGACAACTATTTCTTTGTGGACGACATGATCGAGAAGCCCAAGAAGGGACAGGAGTTCAGCAACTACTCCATTCTGGGACGCGTGCTGCTGACCCCGGAGATCTACGATATCCTTGCCCACACCAAGCCCGGCGCAGGCGGCGAGATCCAGCTGACCGATGCCATGGCCGAGTATGCCCGCACCCGCGGCGGCATGACGGCCGTAGAGTTCACCGGCAAGCACTACGACATGGGCAACAAGCTCAAGGTGGTGGAAGCTCAGGTGGAGCTGGCCCTGCAGCATCCGGAGATCGGCGAAGAATTCCGCGCTTACCTAAAGGAGTTCTGCAAGACACTGTAACTTATCCTGAAAATAAAAGATCCTCCGGCAGACCTGTCGGAGGATCTTTTTTATTGTTTACCCATTTACCTGACTGGGGTGCTTCTGCGGCGGCATCTTGGTAAAGAGTGCCTTCAGCACCAGCGGAGTTGCCACACTGGACACCACGATCAGCAGGATCACAGCGGTAAAGTAGACCGAGTCCACCACGCCGACATCCAGGCCCTTCTGGGCCACGATCAGCGCCACCTCGCCGCGGGTCATCATGCCAACGCCGATCTTGAGGGAGTCGCCCCAGTTGAAGCGGCAGATCTTGGCCGCAAGGCCGCAGCCGATGATCTTGGTGATAAGTGCTACAATGACGAAGCAGACACAGAACAGGAAGATTTCCGGCGTCAGGCCGCTGATGTCGGTCTTGAGGCCGATGGATGCAAAGAAGATGGGCGCAAAAATGATATAATTGCTGATATCCACGCGGCGCTCCACGTAGGGGGCATCGTCCATGGTGCACAGAACGATACCGGCGATATAGGCACCGGTGATATCTGCAATGCCGAAGTATTCCTCGGCGATGTAGGCCATGGCAAAGCAGAACGCCATGCTCACGATGGTGATGCGCTGGGTGTGGGGATTGCGCTTGTCCAGCCATGTCATAGCAAAGTGAGCCACAACGCCCACGCCCACGGCAGTGGCAAAGAACAGCACCGTATTGATGAGCACCTTGCCCAGACCCGTGCCGGTGCCGGAGCTTGCGCCCAGCACGCAGGTGAGGACTACGATGCCGATGACATCATCAATGACGGCGGCACTGACGATGGTGGTGCCGAGAAAGCTCTTCAGGTGGCCCAGCTCCTGCAGGGTTGCCACCGTAATGGACACGCTGGTGGCCGTCATGATCGTGCCGATGAACAGGGCACGATAGAACTCAGGCTGCCCACGGCAGAGAAGCCGTAGAACGCACTGTACAGCAGGGTGCCGCCCACCAGCGGAACGGCTACGCCCACGCAGGCGACCAGGGTGGCGATGGGGCCGGCTTGATCAGTTCCTTCAGATTGGTGCCAAGGCCCGTGGTGAACATCAGCATGACCACGCCGATCTCCGCAAAGGTGGAGATGGCATCGCTGGTCTGCACCAGATTCAGCACACAGGCCGATGATCAAACCGGCAAGGATCTCACCCACCACCTGCGGGGCCTTGCACTTGCGGGCCACCAGGCCAAAGAACTTTGCGCTGAGGATGATGATTGCCAGGTTACGGAAAACCGAATACACAAAGAATCCTTCCTTTACTATAAAATTCCCAGAACCATATATACATTCCTTCCGAAGATGGATAACAGAGAGCAGAGAGACGGCCCGTTCCCGGCTGCCCTGCCGTTCATCCTCTGAAAGCCACTATATTATATTCCTTCTTTCACAAAAAAATCAAAATATTTTTATTATATTCTTTTTCGGAAAAGCTTGACAGAATCCACACAGCTTGCTATAATAAATTGCTGTCTGAACAGACACGCCGCACACAAGGCGCGATGCCGCGTTTGTGTGTACCCTTGGTCCTGTGATTGCAGGACCCTTAAGCCAAAAGGAGGTGCTACAAAATGGCAAAGTACGAAACCATGCTGATTACCAGCGCCGCTCTCGACGAGGAGGCTACCGCCGCTCTGGTTGGTAAGTTCAAGTCCCTGATCGAGGCTAACGGTACGATCGATTCCATCGACGAGTGGGGCAAGCGCCGTCTGGCCTACCCCATCAACGACGAGGAGGAAGGCGTTTACACCGTGATCGACTTCACCAGCGAGCCCAGCTTCCCTGCTGAGCTGGACCGTGTGTACAAGATCACTGAAGGTGTTATGCGCAGCCTGATCATTGCTCACGAGGAGTAATTCTTCTGTGACAGAAAGGGAGACCGTAAAATGTTGAATGTTGTTGCCATCATGGGCCGTCTTGTGGCGGATCCCGAACTGCGCACCACCCAGCAGGGTACCAATGTGTGCAGCTTCCGCATTGCCTGTGACCGCAATTTTGCGCGTCAGGGCGAGCAGCGTCAGGCCGATTTCATCGATATCGTTGCATGGCGTCAGCAGGCCGAGTTTGTTTGCAAGTATTTCCAAAAGGGCAGTCTGATCGCCATTGAAGGCAGTCTTCAGACCCGCCAGTATCAGGATAAGAACGGCAACAACCGCACCGCTGTGGAAGTGGTAGCCAACAATATCAACTTTGCAGGCTCCAAAAACAGCAATGCAGGCGGCGGAGCAAATTATCAGAATCATTCTGCTCCCGCCTACCAGAACGCAGCGCCTGCCCGCCCGGCCGCTGTGGAGGCAGCTCCCAGCTACTCTGCCGGCAATGCAGACGACTTCGCCGTCATCGACGACAGCGACGACCTGCCGTTCTGACACGAAACGGTCAATCCGTTAAAAATCCAATAGGAGGTAATAAGCAATGGCTTTTGAAAGAACCGAAGGCTCTCGCCCCGCACGCCCCATGCGTCGCGGCCGCAAGAAGGTTTGCAGCTTCTGTGTCGATCGTATCGACACCATCGATTACAAGGACGTGCCCCGTCTGCGTAAGTACGTCTCTGAGCGTGCAAAGATCATTCCCCGCCGTGTGACCGGCACCTGCGCTTATCATCAGCGCGCACTGACCATCGCCATCAAGCGTGCTCGTCACGTTGCTCTGATGCCCTACGTCAGTGACTAATCTTTAAAGAATCAACTCAATCAAAATAATCAGCAATCAGCAAAGCGCTCTCACCGATGACAAGGTGGGAGCGCTTTTTTGTCTTTTCCCTCCGGCCCGGATGTGCTATACTGAGCTCAGGAGACGTTTTATTCTTTTTTTGAGGAGGTTTTTTGTCATGAAAAAACGGTATCTTAGACTTGCGGCGCTGACGGCCGGTGTGCTACTGGCCGCACAGACCGGTCTTTCCGCTGCTGCGCTTTCTACCTTTGATGCAGCATACTACGCTGCACAGTATCCGGATGTTGCGGCCGTATGCGGCAATGACGAGGGTGCACTGCTGCGTCATTATCTGGATCACGGCATTGACGAAGGCCGCAAGCCTTCTGCGGACGGCATTGCCGGTGATGACGAGCTTTCTTTGACCGAAGCGCAGTTTTCTTCCGTCTGGTCGCCGGTGGCCATCAACAAGCTGGCCCACTACAAGTCTCTCAAGCGCAAGTGCACCGATGAGGAGTTTGCGCAGGCATATCAGGAAGCGCTGAAGGTGGTCACACCGCTGGCGCTCATGAGCCGGGAAGACCAGCTTTACGGCATTGCCTCTGCCCTGCGTGCGGTGGTGGATGATGGCTCCATGGCTTACTCTATGGAAGCCAACCATTACAACGACCCCTACGGTTATTTTGTACTGCGCACAGCATCCTGTGCCGGGTGTGCCCGGGCCACCGCTCTGTGTCTGGACATTCTGGGCATCCCATATGAGCATGTGAACGAGAACCAGTACAGCCACCAGTGGTGCCGCGTGCCCATGGAGGACGGCGGCTACTGGATCTGCGATGCGTTTGGCCTGTACTGCGGCCCGGAACCCGAACCCTATCAGCACCCGTATTTTTGAAAAGCGGATAAACCATTTCAAACCATGCAATGCCCGGCAGGCTGTGTTATCTGCCGGGCATTGCTTTTTTTCTTTCTCCTTTTATAAAACCACTGCTCTATGTTGAAAAGTTACAAATCGGTACGGTTTTACCGGTTGTTTCTGATTTGTACCGGGAATTTGCGGAACTGTCGGCACATTTTGATTTGTACGCAATTCAATCTGCACAAAAGCAGCTCAGAATGCTATGCAATTTTCACGAAAACACTTTTGGGTTATTGATTTTTATACAAATTATGCCATACTATAGTCACTGAAAACGTTCCCGACAACGTTCCCGAATCTATTACCGAAAGTGAGGTACTCCGACAAAATGCCGAATCTGACCATTAAGGACATTGCCCGGATCAGCGGCTGCTCGGTAAGCACCATTTCTCGTGTCATCAACGACCGGCCCGATGTCCGGCCCGAGACCAAGGAGCATGTACTCAAGGTAATGCGGGAGGCCGGGTTCGTGCCCAACACCAATGCACGGCAGCTGAAGATCCAGCAGTCCCGCAGTCTGGTGTTCGTGGTCAAAGGCACCCGCAATCTCTTCTTCTCGGACTTCTTAGTCCAGCTGCAGCGGGCCGCCACCCTGTATGGCTACAATGGCATCGTTTCCTATTTGGATGAAAAACGCCAACGAGATCGATGCGCCGAAAAGATCCTGCGGGAGATCAAGCCCAAAGGTATGATCTTTCTGGGCGGCAGCGTAGCCAACTTCAAAAAAGGCTTTGCCAACATCACAGTCCCCTCGGTGCTGACCACACTGGTCTCCGACGAGCTGGACTTTCCCAATCTTTCCATGGTGGGCGTGGATGACCGCGCTGCAGCCTACACTGCTGTGGACTACCTCATCCAGCAAGGGCATCGTAAGATCGCAGTGCTGGGTGGTCCGGTCACCAGTTATCCCAGCGTGATGCGCCGCGAGGGTGCACAGCAGGCGATGCAGGATGCGGGCATCCTGTTCAGCGACAAGCTGTACGGCCTGTCCAACTACGATTTTGAGTCTGCCTATCACGCCGTGAACAGCCTGCTGGCCCGCCGGGCCGACTTCACCGCCCTGTTCGCCATGAGCGATGTGATTGCCTTAGGTGCCATCCGCGCGCTGGCGAGCGCCGGGCTGCGGGTGCCGGAGGATGTTTCGGTGATCGGCTTTGACGGCATCACGATGTCCCGTTACTGTGTGCCTGTTCTGACTACCGTTGTGCAGCCCAGTGAACAGATCTCGCTGCAGAGCATTGAGTTGCTGGTGCGGCAGATCGAGCACGGTGCACCGGCCCAGACCATCACCTTGCAGCCGGAGTTGCAGCAGGGCGAAAGCGTAAGGGCGATTTAAATTTTGTTTTCCCTCCGTCAGGGGACGGAGATTTTGAAATAGTTTATTTTTAATAAGAAGGAGAACTTATTATGAAGAAAATGATCACTCGTCGTAACTTCCTGAGGCCGCTGGCGTTTCCGCCGCTGCTCTGGGTCTGGCTGCCTGCGGCGGCTCCTCCAGCAGCACCGCTTCCTCTGCTGCCGGTTCTACCGCTGCTTCCAGCACCGCTGCAAAGGCAGACGGCAAGGTCTACTACCTGAACTTCAAGCCCGAGCAGGATCAGGATTGGCAGGATCTGGCCGCTGAGTACACCAAGGAGACCGGCGTGCCTGTGACCGTTGTCACCGCCGCTTCCGGCCAGTACGAGACCACCCTGATGAGCGAGATGGAGAAGAGCGAGGCTCCCACCCTGTTCCAGGTGAACGGCCCTGTGGGTCTGGCAAACTGGAAGGATTACTGCTACGATCTGTCCGGCAGCCAGCTGTACGGTGAGCTGACCAGCGATTCCTTCGCACTGAAGGATGGCGACGCTGTTACCAGCATCGCATATGTCATCGAGACCTACGGCATCATCTATAACAAGGAACTGCTGAGCGCCGCCGGCTACACGCAGGACGATATCAAGGGCTTTGCTGATCTGAAGAAGGTTGCTGACGATATTCAGGCACGCAAGGCTGAGCTGGGTGTGGACGGTGCTTTCACCTCCGCTGGCATGGACGGTTCTTCTGACTGGCGCTTCAAGACCCATCTGGCAAACCTGCCCATCTACTACGAGTACAAGGCAGACGGCATCAGCTCTACCGACGCCATCAAGGGCACCTATCTGGACAACTACAAGCAGATCTGGGATCTGTACATCACCGATTCCACCTGTGACCCCACCCTGCTGGCTTCCAAGACCGGCAACGACGCTGTGGCTGAGTTTGTGGGCAAGAAGGCTGTGTTCTACCAGAACGGCACTTGGGCTTACAATGACGTGAAGGATCTGGGCGACGACAACCTGGGTATGCTGCCCATCTACATCGGCGTGGATGGCGAGGAGAATCAGGGCCTGTGCACCGGTTCCGAGAACTTCTGGTGCGTGAACAACAACTCTTCTGATGCCGATATTCAGGCTACTCTGGACTTCCTGTACTGGTGTGTCACCTCTGAGGCCGGCACCAGCGCGATGGCTGACAAGATGGGCTTCGTCATCCCCTTCAAGAAGGCTAAGGACTCCACCAACCCCCTGATCGGCATTGCAAACCAGTATGTGGCCGACGGCAAGACCAGTGTTGACTGGTGCTTCTCCACCATGCCTTCCGAGGAGTGGAAGAACGGCCTGGGCAGCGCTCTGACCGCTTACGCAGCAGGCACCGGCGACTGGGACGGCGTTGTGACCGCCTTCGTCGATGGCTGGGCTAAGGAATACAAGCTGGCAAACGGCTAAGCTCCTGATCGGTCTATAAAAAAGAACTGAACAGGGAGGCGGGCGAAGAAGTTCGCCCCGCCTCCCCTTTTGTTAACCACTCCGCATATAGGAGGTACATCATGCAAAAAGCCATCAGCAAATATTGGCCGGTGTTCGTGCTGCCCACGCTGCTCGCGTTCATCATCGGCTTTATCTGGCCCTTCATCTGGGGCATTTACCTTTCGTTCCAGCGGTTCACTACTGTTAGCAAGACCACCTTTGTGGGCATCCAGAACTACATCAACGTATTTCAGGATTCCACCTTCCTGCACGCCTTCGGCTTTACCGCAGCGTTCACTGTAGTATCCACCGTGCTCATCAACGTCTGCGCCTTTGCCATTGCGCTGGTGCTCACCCGCGGCATCCGCGGCACCAACATCTTCCGTACCGTCTACTTCATGCCCAACCTGATCGGCGGCATCCTGCTGGGCTACATCTGGCAGATCCTGCTCAACGGTGTGCTGGCCAACCTGCAGAAACCTCTGCTGGCGCTGGATGCCAAGGCCGGTTTCGTCGGTCTGGTCATCCTGATGTGCTGGCAGCAGATCGGCTACATGATGATCATTTACGTTGCCGGCCTGCAGAGCGTGCCCGGCGACCTGATCGAAGCCGCCAAGATCGACGGTGCCACGACCGCGAGATCCTGTTCAAGATCAAAATTCCCATGGTCATGCCCAGCGTGACCATCTGCACCTTCCTGACCCTGACCAACAGCTTCAAGCTGTTCGACCAGAACGTTGCCCTGACCGCAGGCGAACCCGCCAACGCCAGTGAAATGCTGGCCCTGAACATCTACAACACCTTCTATGGCCGTTCCGGTGCCCAGTGGAAGGGCATTGGTCAGGCGAAGGCTGTGGTGTTCTTCCTGATCGTCGTGGTCATTTCTCTGATCCAGCTCCACTTTACCCGTTCCAAGGAGGTGCAGCAGTAATGCCTAAACAGAAAAAATGTGGGATAACATCCTCACCGTCATCATGACGCTGCTGAGTCTGCTGTGGATCTACCCCATCGTGCTGATCCTGCTGAACAGCTTGAAGGTCGAGGGCAGCTTTACCACCTCCACCGTGTTCAAGCTGCCCACCGCCGAGACCTTTGCGGGCCTGAGCAACTACGTTTACGGTGTCACCAAGATGGGCTTCCTTTCCAGCCTTGGCTACAGCCTTGTCATCACCGTTACCAGTGTGGCGCTGATCCTGCTGTGCTGCTCCATGACCGGTTGGTACCTCACCCGCGTGAACAATAAGCTGAGCAAGTTCATGAACCTGCTGATCGTGTTCTCCATGGTCGTGCCCTTCCAGATGGTCATGTTCACCCTGTCCAAGACCGCTGACCAGCTCAACCTGAACACCCCGTGGAACATCTGCATCATCTATCTGGGCTTCGGTGCCGGTCTGGCCGTGTTCATGTTCACCGGCTTCATGAAGAGCGTGCCCATGGAAATTGAGGAAGCGGCCATGATCGACGGCTGCAACCCCATTCAGATCTTCTTCAAGGTCGTATTCCCCATCCTCAAGCCTACCATGATCTCCACCGCCATCCTCGAGACCATGTGGGTGTGGAATGACTACCTGCTGCCCACTCTGGTGCTGGACATCAAGAAATACCGCACCATTCCCATGGCCATCCAGTACTTCCGCGGCGGCTACGGCCGTGTGGAGCTGGCTCCCATGATGGCCTGCATCATCATTGCCATTATCCCCATCATCATCCTGTACATGACCTGCCAGAAGTACATCATTGAGGGCGTTGTGGCAGGTGCTGTCAAGGGCTAAGGAGGTGCGCACACTATGCGTGCAAGCGGCATTTTGATGCCCGTTTTCAGTCTGCCGGGGCCTTTTGGCATCGGTACGCTGGGAAAAGAGGCCTTTGCATTCGTGGATTTTCTGGCCGATGCAAAGCAGACCTACTGGCAGATCCTGCCCATCGGCCCCACCGGCTACGGCGACAGCTTATCAGAGCTTTTCCGCCTTTGCCGGTAACCCCTACTTCATTGACTACCGCCTGCTGGCCGACGTCGGTCTGCTGACGGCCGATGAAGTGCCCGCCGCACGGCCTGTAGGCCCCATCGATTACGGCGCGCTCTACAACGAGCGGCCCGTTGTCCTGAAAAAAGCAGCGGATCGTCTGCTGGCCTCCCCTTCCCCCGCTTATGAAGCCTTCTGCGAGGCGCAGAGCTTCTGGCTGGAGGATTACGCCCTGTTTATGGCTGTCAAGGCCGAACAGGGGCAGGCCGGCCTTGCCGACTGGCCGGATGACCTGCGCTGCCGCAAACCGGAAGCCATTGCTGCCGCAAAACAGCGTCTCGCCGGTGCGGTGGATTACTACAAGGCGGTGCAATTCTTCTTCTACACCCAGTGGAACGCCCTGAAGCTTACGCCAACGGCAAGGGCGTCCGTCTGGTGGGCGATATTCCCATCTATGTCAGCCCGGATTCCAGCGATCTGTGGACCCACCCGGAGCTGTTCCAGACCGACGGAGAAATGCATCTGACCCAGGTGGCCGGATGCCCGCCGGACGCCTTTGCAGCAGACGGCCAGCTGTGGGGCAACCCCCTGTATGACTGGCCCACGCACAAAGCCACCGGCTTTGCGTGGTGGAAGCAGCGCATGAAGCACGCCACCTCCATTTACGATGTGGTGCGCATCGACCACTTCCGCGGCTTCGAGAGCTATTACTCCATTCCCGCCGGGAACAAAACGGCGGCGGGCGGTCACTGGGAAAAAGGCCCTGACCGCGATTTTATCAACGCCATGCACGAAAACCTTGGCGAGGGCGGCATCATTGCCGAGGATCTTGGCTACCTGACCCCGGAGGTCAAGGCCATGCTTTCTGCCAGCGGCTACCCGGGCATGAAGATCATGCAGTTTGCCTTTGACAGCCGGGAATCCGGCAATTATCTGCCCCACACCTACCACCGCAACAGCGTGGTGTACACCGGCACCCACGACAATGTGACCACCGAAGGCTGGCGTACCAACGCCAGTGCCGAGGATGTGGCCTATGCCTGCCGCTACCTGCGCTGCCAGCCGGAAGAGCTGACCGAGGCCATGATCTGTGCCTGCCTTGCCAGTGTATCGGATACCGCTGTGATCCCTCTGGCGGACTGGCTGCATCTGGGCAGTGAGGCCCGCATCAACACTCCCAGCACCCAAGGCTCCAACTGGCAGTGGCGGCTCACCTGTCCCTTGCCGGAAGCACTGGCCGGACACATTGCGCAGCTGACCGTGCTCTACGAACGGGCACAGTAATTCCCCGATCATTTTCTCCTCGTAAAAGCGTCTGCACTCGGAATGTGCAGGCGCTTTTGCTTTTTCTACAGAACATTTTTTCAGGACCAGATTATGGACATATTGCGCATTTTTGGGCTGATATCCGTGATTTTGTCGTCTTTCCGTAACAGTTTGTTCACAAATGTATCATGATTTTGCGCATCTCTGCTCTTGTTATTTGGACACAGTTATGTTACAATTCAGATAGTATTATTGTCTGCCTTTGTGCAGATTCCACTACGGAAAGGAGTTCTTCCACCATGGATCATCCCAATCAGAATACCATGCTTTTACCGGCTTCCTATGCCGTTATCTCCGAAGAGGAAATGACCTATCTGGATGGCGGTCAGTCCATCTACCTTGGCTCAGCCTTTAATCACGATATTTATTTCAACACCGATCAGTTTGCTACATTCTGCCAGAATGCAGCGATCAACCTGTTCGTGCTGATGACCAACTATTCCTTCCGGTACATCGCAGGCCGTGTGCAGTCCGGTCTGTCGAATGGTCTGAGCCTGTCCGGCACCTTCTATCACACCTGGGATAAGATGAACACCTGGAGCCGTATCGCTTCTGTGGGCGTTGCCGGTCTGGCCGGTGTCTATGTCTATTCGCAGGTCATGAACGTCATTCGTACCGTTACAAGCATCTACGATCAGATCGTGAACCCCATGCCGAGCTTTGATGCCGCTCAGGCCGAGGAAACCGCTGCCGCCTGAGTTTGATTCCATTCCCGGAACGATCTTGTCAGAAAGGAGCTTTCTCCATGAAAAACCTTCAGATGCCGCATTCATACATTTCTGTTTCCGAAGAAGAGCTGCGCAGCATTTCCGGCGGCGGGCCGCTGGGCGATGCGTTGGATCTTTTCTTCAGCAATCTGCGTCTGGACGATCTTTTCTTTAGCGGCGGATTGATCTCACTTTCTTTCACCTTTGTGCCCATGCTGCTGTTCAATGTGGTAAAGACAGGCTTCAACTTCGTGGTGAGCGCCTACGATACCATCGCAGACCTGTTCCATTTTTCCCACGAGGAGCGGGACATGGTGCAGTATATCTCGGATCAGCAGCGCCGGGAAGAAGAGAAAGAGCAGGCTCAGTCCGCTCCCGGCCCGAAACCGGTTTTCTGAACTTTCCCAGCAGTATAAAGCATAGCAAAAAACGCATCTGCAAAATCTTGCAGATGCGTTTTTGTTTTCAGATCACTTTCACTGCCCCCTGCTCCCGCAGACGCAGAATGTAGCAGCTGCCCTTGCCGAATATCCGCTCGATCTCGCTGTGATAGCGTTCCAGCAGGCTCTGGGGAACATACGCCTGAATGGTGCCTGCAAAGCCGCCGCCCTGCATCCGCCAGCTCCCGTGCTGCCCTGCAGGATACTCTGGCTCAGCGCCAGTGCCACCGAAAGCCCCTGATGCCGCACATCGGTGCTGCAGTAGACATTCTGGCATAGCGCAAAGGATGCGCGTCCGCTTTCCAGCACCAGCGCTGCAAAGACAGCAAACTGCCCGGCCTGCAGCGCGTCCCTCTGGGCAAGGGTGCGAGCGTTCTCTTCAAAATAGTGGATGGCGCGCAGCACCGCGCGGTCGCCGCAGGCTTTGCGCAGCGCAGGCAGTGCTGCCCAGAATGCGCTCTCCGTCACCTGTCCCAGCACCTTTTTGCCAAGAAACGCTGCGATCTGCTCCATCTCCTGCCGGATGGCTGCAAACTCACCGGTCAATTCGCTGTGGCTGTCGCGCGTATCGGTAACGCACAGGCTCATGCCCGGCGGCAGCAGGCCGTCGGCGTGGATCTTTTCCAGAACCGGCTGCTGGGGGTCTGCAAAATCCGCAAAGATAATGCCGCCCACTGCGCTGGTCAGCTGATCCAGCAGGCCGCTGGGCTTGCCAAAATAGGTATTCTCCGCATACTGACAGATCTTTGCCAGCTCCGCCGGGGCCAGACCGCAGCCATATTCTCCGTTCCAGATGGCAGCCATGCCCATTCAAAGGCAGCAGAGCTGGAAAGGCCGCTGCCGCGCAGCACATCACTGGCCGTGTATGCATCAAAACCGCCCACCGCTTTGCCTGCCGCGCGGAAGCCCTCGGCAATGCCGCGGATCAGGCTGGCCGAGTGGGTGCTCTCCCCTTCCTGCGGCCCCTCCACGGTCAGGTCGATCACATCCAGCTTGTTGAACCCGCGGGATTTGACCCGCACGTAGCCGTCTGTATTGTGCGCAGCCACGGCCACAAGATCCAGCGTGACAGCCGCCGCAAGGCCATAACCGTGCTGGTGATCGGTGTGGTTGCCGCCCAGCTCTGCGCGGCCCGGTGCCGAATAAACCTGCACCTGCCTGCCCGGCCCAAAGTACAGCTCAAACTGTTCCAGCGCAGCACAGTAGCGTGCCCGCTGCCGACAGATCTCCTGCGCCGCATCGCCATACAGTGCCCGGAGCTTATCGTCCCATTTGCCGCCGCGATCTCATTTCGGAGCTGCGCACTGTTTGCCATAACGATTCCTCCCTCAATATGCTGCTTTGGGATAGATGGGTTTGTTACGTCTATTGTAATGCATCCAACCGCTTTTTTCAATTTCCAACGCTGAAAAAACGCGAATTTTGGCACCCAGTTCAAAGAATAAGATGTACTTTTGTTGAATTTGCGGGCAGATGTGTGGTATACTATACCAAAGATCGGGCACAAAGCTGCCCGCAACGTGACAGAGCGGAGGAAACGCGGCTATGGCAGATGTATATAAGCAATCCTTCAAACAAAATTATACCAATAATATTGAGCTTTCCATCTTCAATTGCGGCATCGAACGCTGTGCTCCGGGCCAAACATGGGGGCCGGGTATCCGCGACCATTACCTGATCCATCTGGTACTTTCCGGCAAGGGCGTATTCGAGGTGGGCGGACGCACCTGGGAAGTGAGCCAGGGCCAGCTGTTTTTTGCCCGGCCAAGCCAGCTGATCCGGTATACTGCCGATGAGCAGCAGCCTTGGGAGTACAGCTGGGTAGGCTTCAACGGTGCGTGTGCCCACAAACTGGCCGCGCAGCTCCCCTTCACCGACGACTCGCCGGTGCATCACACCCACGACCCGATGGGATGCGTGCTGCTCTGGCCAACATTTATTCCTCCCGCGGCTGCAGCCGCAGGATGAAGCCGCCATGGTGGGCTACCTTTATCTCTTCATCGCTTCTCTGATGAAGGAGACCAGCGCTGGCAAACCGCACACGGCTTCCTCTTCCAGCCAGTATGTGCTCAACGCCATCAAGTACATCCAGTTCAATTATTCACACGATATTTCCATTGATGATGTGGCAAAAAGCGTAGGTGTCTCCCGCAGTCACCTGTACCGCGTGTTCATGCTGAACGTAGGCAAAAGCCCCATCGATTATCTTACCGAATACCGCATCAACGAAGCCTGCAAGCTGCTGCGCGCAGGCAACCTTTCCATTGCCGAGGTCGCGGTGTCGGTAGGCTTCTTTGACCAGTTCTATTTCTCGCGGGTATTCAAGCGCGCCAAGGGCGTGCCGCCCAGCAAGTATTTTGCGGCGCAGGCTGATGCTCCCGCCGACGGCCCCGACCACCAGTAAAGGAGACCCTTCATGCCCTTACAGAAAAATCAGGTTCTCACCCTGCGCGTAGAGCGTCTTTCCAGCGATGGCAGCGGCGTAGCACACAGTCCCGACGGTGAGACCGTGTTTATTCCCGGTGCCGCCCCCGGCGACGAAGCCCGGGTGCGCATCGTTAAGGACTGCAAGCGCTACGCCTTCGGTATTCTGGACGAGGTGCTCACTCCTTCGCCGGACCGTATCCCGGTGGATTGTGCCGTGGCAGGCCCCTGCGGCGGCTGCAGCCTGCGGCATCTGGACTATGCTGCCGAGCTGCGCGCCAAGCAGGAGAATGTTGCAGATGCCTTTGCCCGCATCGGAGGATTGGATGTGCCTGTGCTGCCCATTGTGGGTTCGCCGGAAGTGAACCGCTACCGCAATAAGGTGCAGTTCCCGGTGGGCGTAGACAAAAGCGGTAAGCCCTGTATCGGCTTCTACGCCGGGCGCACCCACCGTATCGTCCCCTGCCCGGACTGCCGCCTGCAGCCCGGTGTGCTGAATGAGATCGGCAACGCATTGTGCGCTTTTTTTTGCAGAAAAGGGCATCCAGCCGTACAGCGAGGAGACCGGCAGGGGCCTTGTGCGTCATATCTTTCTGCGGCGCGGCGCTCACAGTGGCCAGATCATGGTCTGCCTTGTCTGCACCCGTGCCAAGCTGCCCTCCGCTGAAGAGCTTTGCACCCGGCTGAAAGCTCAATTTGCAGAGATTACCACGATCCTGCTGAACGTAAATGCTAAAAACACCAACGTGATCCTTGGCACCGAGACCCACACCCTGTATGGGCAGGGGTATATTGAAGACACCCTGTGCGGTGTTCCGGTGCAGCTTGGCCCGCTTTCCTTCTATCAGGTCAATACCCTTGCCGCTGAGCAGCTTTACGGCATTGCCGCCCAGTATGCTCAGCTTACCCCGGACGACCTGCTGCTGGACCTCTACTGCGGCATGGGCACCATTGGTCTTTCCATGGCAGCGCACTGCCGTGAGCTGATCGGTGTGGAGATCGTACCGGAAGCCATTGAAAGTGCCAAGGCTAACGCTGCCCGCATGGGTGCAGATGTGGCCGCAAAGAGCCGATTTTTCTGCGCAGATGCCGGTCAGGCCGCCACCCGCCTTGCCGCTGAGGGCCTTCACCCGGACATCGTAATGCTGGACCCACCCCGCAAGGGCTGCGACGAAGCCACCCTTTCCGCTGTCGTGCGCATGTCTCCCCGCCGGGTGGTCTACGTCAGTTGCAACCCCGCCACCGCCGCAAGAGATGCTGCATGGCTGGAACAAAATGGATATCACGCAGAGAAGGTGCAGCCGGTGGATCTGTTTCCAAGAACACGGCATTGCGAATGTGTGCTGAGCCTTTCCAAGGTGTGAGGTTTGAAAAAATGGCTATTCCAAAATATAATGAACTTTACTCGCTGTTCCTCTTTGCAATTCAGGACGGTGCCCCGCATTCTTCAAAAGATGTAAAGAAAATCATCTCTCAAAAACTCCAGTTAACCGCCTTGCTCTTGAATTGGTAAACATACATAAAAAGCGCCCGTCCCGGTTTTTTCCGGGACAGGCGCTTTGCATTTTAACCTTGTAATTTATCAGGACAGAATCATGCGGTCATTTGCAAACTCGCCGCCGCTGGCGATCTGGAACTTTGCCAGCAGGTCGGAGACGTGCAGGTTCTTCTTTTCCTCACCGGAAACATCATAGATGATATGGCCTCGTACATCATGATCAGGCGGTTGCCATACTTAATGGCATCCTTCATGTTGTGGGTGATCATCATGGTGGTGAGATGGTTTTCCTCCACGATTTTGGCCGAGAGGGTCAGCACCTTGAGCGCGGTCTTGGGGTCCAGCGCAGCGGTGTGCTCGTCCAGCAGCAGGAGCTTGGGCTTGTTCATGGTAGCCATCAGCAGGGTCAGTGCCTGACGCTGACCGCCGGAAAGCAGGCCCACACGGGCCGTCAGGCGGTCTTCCAGACCCAGATCCAGCGTCTTGAGCAGTTCACGGTACTGCTCGCGCTCTGCTTTGGTAATGCCAATGCGCAGGGTGCGGGGCTTGCCGCGGCGTGCAGCCAGGGCAAGGTTCTCTTCGATCTGCATGGTGGCAGCAGTGCCGGTCATGGGGTCCTGAAACACGCGGCCGATGTAAGCGGCACGCTGATGCTCGCTCAGGCGGGTCACATCCACACCGTCAATAATGATCTTGCCTTCGTCCACCGGCCACACACCGGCAACTGCGTTCAGCATGGTGGATTTGCCTGCACCGTTGCCGCCGATCACGGTAACGAAATCGCCCTCGTTCAGCTTCAGGTTCAGGCCGTTCAGGGCAGTTTTCTGGTTGACCGTGCCAGCGTTAAAGGTCTTGGAAACATTCTGGATCTCAAGCATTTTTTGCATCCTCCTTTGCCTTCTTCACCGGCTTCGAGAAGTACTTGCCCTTCCAGTACGGCACGGCAAGGAAAACAGCCACCACAGAAGCGCTCAGCAGCTTGAGCAGGTTGGCATCGAAACCCAGAGTCAGCACCAGCTGAATGACAATGTAGTAGATGATGGCACCCAGAGAGACAGAAACCATCTTGAGTGCAAAGTTGTGGAAGATGCGGCTGAACAGAGCCTCGCCAATGATGACAGCAGCCAGACCAATGACGATCGCGCCACGGCCCATGCCGACATCTGCAAAGCCCTGATACTGGCTCAGCAGAGCGCCAGACAGCGCCACCAGACCGTTGGACACAGCCAGGCCCAGCACGATATTGAAGTTGGTGTTGATGCCCTGCGCACGGGACATGGCGGGGTTAGAGCCGGTGGCACGGATGGCACAGCCCAGCTCGGTGCCGAAGAACCAGTACAGAATGCCGATCAGCACCGCTGTGACAATGATGATCATAACGATAGGGTTGTGGAGAGCGAACTCCTTGACCCAGCGCAGGGAGATCAGCAGGTTGTACTTGTCCACGTTGATGGCCTGATTGGCCTTGCCCATGATTTTGAGGTTAATGGAATACAGCGAAAGCTGGGTCAGGATGCCGGCAAGGATGGCCGGAATGCCCATAAATGTGTGCAGGACACCGGTGACGAAGCCGGACAGCAGGCCTGCCAGCAGCGCCATGAGCAGGGAGACCCAGACGTTCTGGCCGGACAGCAGGCACATGACGCACACTGCACCGCCGGTGCCAAAGGAGCCGTCCACGGTCAGATCGGCCACATCCAGAATACGGTAGGTCAGGTACACGCCAATGGCCATGATACCCCAGATAAGGCCCTGTGCACAGGCACCCGGCAAAGCGCCCGGCAGGTTTGCCAGTCTTGCAATGATTTCCAAAACAATTCCTCCTAAACGTTACACTTTTTTACTTCCCGTTTGATACGGGAAAGCGGAGAAGAGCACTTTTTACCCTTCTCCGCTGATTTTCTGTTTGGTTTCCCGGAGTATTTTAGCCCTCGATCTCCTCGTAGCCGTCGGGAACGGTCAGGCCCAGATCGTCGCAGATAGTCTTGTTGTACTTCTTGGTCACATCGGTGTACTCGATGGGCATGGTGGAGATATCAGCCTCACCGTTCAGGATCTTCACTGCCATCTCACCAGTGGTGTAGCCCAGATCGTAGTAGCTGATGGAAAGGGTAGCCACGCCGCAGCCGGCGCAGATGCCTCTTCGCCAGCGAACACGGGCTTCTTGGCCGGGCGGCAGATGCCGTCCACAATGCCGGTGTTTGCAGCAACAGTGTTATCGGTGGGCACATACAGTGCGTCGTTCTCGTCGGCAGCCTTCTGGCAGACAGAGGACAGGTCGTTGGAATCAGAGAAAGCGTACTGGGTAGCGGTGACACCCTTTTCCTCCAGATACTTCTGGACCTCATCCACCTGATACTGGCTGTTTGCCTCAGCAGAGCAGTACAGCAGGCCAACCTTCTTGGCCTCCGGCATCCACTCCACGATCATCTCAGCCTGCTGATCCAGCGGGGCCAAATCAGAGGTGCCGGAAATGTTGCCGCCCACGGTGCCGTCGAAATCGGTCAGGCCCAGAGCCACACCGTACTCAGTAACAGAGGTGCCCAGCACCGGAATGCTGTCGGTAGCAGACTGTGCAGCCTGCAGAGCGGGCGTAGCATTGGCCATGATCAGATCCACACCAGAGGAAACGAAGCCGTTGGTGATGGTAGCGCAGGTAGCGGAATCGCCCTGTGCATTCTGGAAATCGAAGGTGACGTTCTCGCCGAAGGAAGCAGTCAGAGCATCCTCAAAGCCCTGCGTAGCGGCATCCAGAGCGGCATGCTGCACCAACTGGCAGATGCCGATCGTGAACTTCTGGCCATCGGCTGCAGCAGAAGCAGCAGCGGAGGATGCAGGCGCAGCGGAAGAAGCAGCTGCAGAAGATGCAGAAGAACCGCCGCAGGCAGTCAGGGCAGCAGCTGCGCCGCAGGCAGCGGCAGCAGCCAGAAACGAACGACGAGTGATTTTACGCATAATGTTTCTCTCCTCTATCTCTTTGCGTGTGCGGCCTACAGGTACCGCACCGAAAAGCTATGTTTTGTATGCAAGGCTCGTACAGTCTCGCTTTACACTCGTGAAGTATATCACACATTTCACGGTAAAACAACTCACTTTTGCCCTAAAACGGCCTTTATTATCGATTGCATCAAATATATTGATCGATTATTTTGATGCGTTATTCCGTTTTTGCTGATATTCTGCCAGTTTTGCAAATTCAGCATCCAGCCAGTGCAGGTTTTTCTCCAGCTGCGGCAAGAACGGTGCGGCATAGTTGTAGCCAAAATACAGCGCCTGCCAGAGCTTGTCCTGCATCCGGCGCACCAGCACCGGGCTGAGCTGCGCACCCAGCTGTTCCACCGTGTCTTCCAGTGTCATGCAGGTCTGCGCCCAGCGCACATCGGTCTGTTCCCGGGCCGGGACATCGTAACGAGCAAGATAGTCCTCCACCCTTGCCTCGATCACCTGCCCGCCGCAGCCGGTGGGCTGCAGAAAATAGCTCACCTGTCCTTTCCTGCTGATCTCCTGCGCCAGCGGGTACAGAGCACACACCAGCGGTTCGGCATCGTGGATGGCGCAGTGGTCTCCCGTAAGGAAGGGACAGTTGTTCCGGTTCTCCTTCACCGGGGCCAGCCGCAGCACCGGCAAATGGCTCACCGTGCCAATGCTGGCACGGCAATATCCCCGCGCCACGATCTGCGGCGGCAGGCGCAACCGGGCTGCAATGCGCCACAGGTCAAAGCCTGAAAGTACAATGTCCTCTCTGCCACGGCAGCAGTCGCCGCAGCCATTGCACGCAAAGCTGAAATGTGCATCCCGCGCCAGCAGGGGCATTGCCTCGGTACGGGTAAAATCGATCTGGCCGCACAGGTCGATGTGGTCGTCACGCATGGATGATCTTCCTTCTTCCTGAATGATATTGATTTTTATTGTATCACATTGCCATCAAAAGCAAAAGGGAGCGTTTCCGCTCCCCTTGCGCTATCCTGTCATTGATACTTCTTTGCCGGGATGACGATTGTGCCAAACAGCGATGCAATGTATCCGATAAGCACTGCACACCACACCTGCCATCCGGTGGCCTGTTCAAACACGACCGCCGCTGCCGTGCAGAGCGGTGTCAGGAGCATACTTACCACGCACCACACCCGCATTGCTTTGAGCACATGGAGCCAGTTGCGGTTGTTGTAGTACACGCCCGGAATATGCATGTGGAACGCGCCCTGTGCAAAATTGCAGACATGGTTTTCGTCATAATAGCGCGGCAATGTTTCCGGCATCCAGAACAAGGTGTAGGCCCCATATACGATGCCGAAGATCACGTTTATAATCAGCAGCATCATTGCGCCCTCGGTCCCGGCCAGCCCCACGGCCCAGACAGCTGCGGTCTCTACAAGGCCAAGCACCACGCTGACCCCATACAGCGGCAGAAACTTCTGCGTGCGGGCCTGGCGGCGTTCCGGCGGTCTGCCGAAAAGTCAGTGCCTTGCGGATCAGTTCCTCTGTTTCCTCGCGGGTAAAGCGCTGCTCCTCCTCCACGCGGCAGCCATGTAACAGCTCGGCCACGGTCACATTCAGCTGTTCGGCCAGCGGCACCAGCAGGGAGATATCCGGCACGCTCAAGCCGCGCTCCCATTTGCTGACGGCTTTATCCGAAACATACAGGCAGGCGGCAAGCTCCTTCTGGGTCATGCCCTTTTCCCTGCGCAGCTGTGCCAGAAAACTCCCAAAAGCGATCTTGTTCAGTTCGTACATCGTTTTGTCCTCCTTGTGAGCCAGCAGTTCTGTTTGTGGCTCCATTGTACCGGACCGGACATTCCCGCGCAACCGACTGGCGGTAGAATTGGCGCAAAACAGTCATTTTTTTCTTTTCCAGTCTGCGGTACACCTGCACAGCATCCATGATGTTGGTCTGCTCCGTCGCGTGGTTTCCGGGTGCCCCCAGCGTGACCAGAATGTACTCCTTTTCGTTCACCACGCAAGGCTGGCAAGGCACAGACCGGCCGCAATAAAGTACATCGGGCTTCTGGAATCGCCCAGCCCGCGGAAGATTGATGCCATGATATTATACGCCGTGATGCATGGAACGCCGATAAAGCAGATGATCAGGTAGGTACGAGTGCCCGCCACGGCCTGCTCCGGTGTGGAGACAATGCGTACGATCGGATCCACAAGCCCTACCAGCACAGCTGCCAGTACCACAGATCCTGCCATAAACAGCGTGACTGTGTTACCAATGAGCCGCGCCGCACGAGGTTTGTTCTCTGCGCCCACGGCCCGGCCAATAGTGACCGTTGCTCCCATGGCAAGGCCCACGATCATCACAGTGATCATATGCATCACCTGACTGCCAATGGACACCGCCGTTGTGCTGGCCACACCTTCAAACTGCCCGATGATGAACAGATCCGCCATGCCGTACAGCGTCTGCAAAAAGTACGAAAGCAGATAGGGCAGTGAAAAAAACAAAATGCTTTTCAACACACTGCCGCTAGTCAGATTTTTTTTCCATAATGTTTTCTGCCCGGCTTCCCTCTTCTCTGCCGAATGTACAGAGCTTACACTGCCAGACCGGGCAGCTCCTTTCCGTTATAGATAGTAAACCCTACAACGACTGAAGAGTCAAGGTTTTATTACAATAAAGCGGCCAGGTCGTGCCAAAAGGTCAGCACAGCCGAGCCACCATGATTTATTTAAGGTTTTTGTTTGTTCAATAGATAAGGCACAAACACATCATAAAATTTTTCGCTTCACTCTACATGAAATTGTGCCCTTCTCTTCCAGTCTGTTTCATCTTCAATGCTCACATCATTTTCAAAGCATACCTGCCTTTCTGTTTTCTCCTAAAAACGGTTTCAAGGCAAAAAGAAAAAACGCCTCAGAATTTCTTCTGAAGCGTTTTTTTTGTTCAAGTCGGCGACTACCTATTTTCACGCGCCGTTTCCAGCGAACTATCTTCGGCACAAGTGAGCTTAACTTCTGTGTTCGGAATGGGGAACAGGTGGTTCCTCACCGTCATCGACACCGACCGATCTGACTGAACCAGTATAACATGTTTGTTGTACTTTGTCCAGTATTTCTTAGAAGGACGTGCCTTCAAAAACTGAATAATCACTGCTTACATTTTTTTCGTTGACTCTCAGAGTCTCAAAACGAATTGTGGTCAAGCCCTCGACCTATTAGTACACGCTTGCTGAATGGATCGCTCCACTTACA
>ENA-OQCD01000052-OQCD01000052.1-human-gut-metagenome-genome-assembly--contig:-NODE-52-length-24847-cov-7.277832_pt1 | contig 24847 bp, 29 predicted proteins | sample MGYA00242755_ERZ504571 | MGnify/ENA primary metagenome ERZ504571 (study PRJEB26092, sample SAMD00036274) | human gut metagenome | host: Homo sapiens | study: EMG produced TPA metagenomics assembly of...
GCAGCTGCGGCACGCATCTGCGTTGCCAAAAATGCTCGATAAGACATCCAGTATTATCTGCGCTTTTGGCTTGGCATCTGCCGCACCTCGCTCGCCGTATCGGCACTTAGAATTATGCGGTATTGCCCAAAATGTATAATTTTCCGCGGCTGGTAAAATTTTTTGCCCGCCGCGGCTTTTTTTTGCGGCCAAGTATCTGCATAATAAGGCGTGTGTAAATGTTTGATAAATACGAACACTTCCTGAAACTGACTTTGAGGAAGAAGGTGCTGTTATGAATACAGCGAAAGAACTGTATGACCGTTGGCTGGCCCAACCGGAACTGGATACCGCTGTGGCGGAAGAACTGCACGGCATTGCCGGGGATGATGCTGCTATCACGGACCGTTTTTACCGTGACCTGGAATTTGGCACCGGCGGCCTGCGCGGTGTGCTGGGGGCGGGCACCAACCGCATGAACCTGTACACGGTGCGCAAGGCCACCCAGGGCCTGGCCGATTACCTGAACGCGACCGACCTGCCCAAAAAGATCGCCATTGCGCATGACAGCCGCAATAACGGCGAACTGTTCACCCGCGAAGCTGCCCGCGTGCTGGCGGCAAACGGCATTACCGCCTGCGTGTACCCGCGGCTGGAGCCCACGCCCGCACTTTCCTGGGCGGTGCGCTATCTGGGCTGCGGGGCAGGCGTCTGCATTACAGCCAGCCACAACCCGGCCAAGTACAACGGCTATAAAGTGTATGGCGCCGATGGCTGCCAGATCACGCTGGAAGTGGCAGATAAAATTCTGGCTGCAATCGAAAAAGTGGACTGCTTTGACGGCGTAAAGCTGGTGGATTATGAAGCCGGTGTGCAGGCAGGCCGCATTGTGAGCATTGACGACAAATGCCTGGATGATTTTGTACAGGCTGTATATGACCAACGCGTTGGCGATGGCACCGGCATTGAGCAGCTCAAGCTGGTGTACACCCCGCTGAACGGCACCGGCCTGGAGTGCGTAAAAAAAACTGCTGGCCAAGCTGGGTGTGACCCATGTGACGGTGGTGCCGGAGCAGGAAACACCGGATGGGAATTTCCCCACCTGCCCGTATCCCAACCCGGAAATCCGCGAAGCCATGCAGAAGGGCCTGGAACTGTGCGATAAAGTACACCCGGATCTACTGCTTGGTACCGACCCCGACTGTGACCGCTGCGGCACCGCTGTGCCGGACGGCAAGGGCGGCTACCGGCTGATCACCGGCAACGAGATGGGCATTATCCTGCTGGATTATATCTGCCGTACCCGCCTGGCCCGCGGCACCATGCCCAAGGATCCCGTGGCCGTGACCACCATTGTTTCCACCGATATGGCAACGCCGGTTGCCAAAAAGTACGGCGTGGAGCTGCGCCGCACCCTGACGGGCTTTAAGTTCATCGGCGAGCAGATCGGCAAGCTGGAAGCAGAGGGCCATGTGGAACGCTATATCTTTGGCTTTGAGGAGAGCTATGGTTACCTGTCCGGCGGACATGTGCGGGATAAGGATGCCGTGAACGCCACGCTGCTGGTGTGTGAAGCCGCCGCCTGGTATGCCCAGCAGGGCATGACGCTGCTGGATGCCATTGAAGCGCTGTACAAAGAGTTTGGCTATTATCGCAACGCCCTGTGCAGCTTTGCCTTTGAAGGCGAAACCGGCATGTACACCATGCAGAACCTGATGAAGACTCTGCGCGCCGACCCGCCCAAAGAGATTGCGGGCTATGCGGTGGAGCGTGTTGCGGATTATGATACCGATGGCACCGGCCTGCCCCGCGCCAACGTGCTGGAATACCACCTGGCGGGCGGCCACAAGCTGATGGTGCGCCCCTCCGGCACCGAGCCGAAAATCAAAGTGTATCTGTCCGCCGTGGGCAAGAGCGAAGCGGAAGCCGATGCGGTGAACGCGGAGCTGGCGAAGGCGGCGGAAATGCTCATGAAGTGAGTTAGGGGGTAGGAGTGAGGAGTTGGATGGGAGAATTAGAAATTAGGAATGAGTAATTAGAAATGAGTAATTAGGAATTTTTGCGGTAAGGGCAAGGCCCGGCGGTTTGATCTGTAGGGAACGATGCCCTTATCGCGCCGGGGGAGAGACCCTGCCGGTTGCTATAAACGCTGCCAATATTGTAGGGGACGATGCTTGCATCGTCCCGCGGACGGGCCGCGCCACATCATTCGCCGCAAGGCAACGGGCGCACAATGTGCGCCCCTACGGGATTGGGTAACGAAAAACATCTAAGGTAACACCGCATAATTCTAAGTGCCGATACGGCGAGCGAGGTGCGGCAGATGCTAAGCCAAAAGCGCAGATAATACTGGATATCTTATCGAGCATTTTGGCAACGCAGATGCCGTGCCGCAGCCGCCGGAGCGGTGCTTAAGCCGTCAGGCGGGAATTGTGCGGTGTTGCCCTAAATACAATTTCTAATGCGGTTTTCGCGATTTCTGATTTTTCTATGAATTTTTGACTTCTTGATGCTTTTACTTTTTCAGATACACCCTAGGATACACAAAATAGATTGATAAAATATGTCAGCAGCAGAGGTGACAAAATGGAATTCTCGAAAGACTTTTTGTGGGGTGCGGCATCGGCAGCGGCACAGGTGGAAGCGCCTGGAATGAGGATGGCCGCGGGCCGAGCATCTGGGATGTGCTGTACCCCGGCCACACCAAATATAACGAGGGCCCACTGCAGGCGTGCGACCACTACCACCGCTACCGTGAAGATGTGGCCCTGATGAAAAAGATGGGGCTGAAAAGCTACCGCTTCTCGGTCAGCTGGTCCCGCATCCTGCCCGATGGCACGGAAAAAATCAACCAGAAAGGCATTGAGTTCTATCAAAGCCTTGTGCGGGAGCTGAAAGCCGCGGGCATTGAGCCGATGGTAACGCTGTACCATTGGGATTTGCCGTATGCGCTGTATTTGCAGGGCGGATGGAAGAACCCGCAGATCCCGGATTGGTTTGCAGCGTACACCAAAATTGTGGTGGAAGCCCTGTCTGACCAGGTACAGTATTGGATGACCCTGAACGAGCCGCAGTGCTTTGTGGGCATCGGCCATCTGCAGGGGCGGCATGCGCCGTTCCTTGATGAACCGGCCAGCCTGCGCCCCGTGACTCGCCATGTACTTTTGGCCCATGCCAAAGCGGTACAGACCATCCGCCAGTATGCAAAGCTGCCGCCTAAGGTGGGGTATGCTCCCACCGGACCGGTGTTTTCGCCCTGCGGGGACGAAAGCGAAGCCGCCATCGCCGAAGCTTACCGCCGGACGATGGAGGTGGAAGGCTGCTATTCCATCAGCTGGTGGTGCGACCCCGTTCTGCTGGGCAGGGTGCCGGAACCGATGGCCAAAGCCCTGGGGGCGGATGTGTTCACCCCGCAGGAACTGGAGCTGCTGCACCAGCCGCTGGATTACCTGGGCTTTAACGTCTACAATGCCTGCGCGGCCCAGCAGCCGGGCAGCGAGTATACCGCCAACACCTGGCAGGGCAGCCCGCGCACTGCGATGGAATGGCCCATCACGCCGGACTGCATCTATTGGGCCATCCGCTTTTTGAACCAGCGGTATGGCCGGCCTATCCTGATTACCGAGAACGGCATGGCCAACACAGATTTTGTGATGCTGGACGGTAAAGTGCACGACCCGCAGCGCATTGATTATATGCACCGCCACCTGCTGGCGCCCGCCGTGCCTTGCAGGAGGGCTACCCGCTGATCGGTTATACCTACTGGTCAATCATGGATAACTATGAGTGGGCCGAAGGCTACAGCAAGCGCTTTGGGCTGATTTATGTGGACTACCGCACCATGGAACGCATCCCCAAGGATTCCGCTGCGTGGTACGCCCATGTGATCGCCACAAACGGCGGCGAGCTGTAAAATGCAAAACATATGTCAGGGGGAAGCTCTGCGCAGGGCTTCCCCTTGACTTTTTGTATGCTGCGCTTTATAATTTGAAAAGACTACCGATTTGATAGGTTGGGCGGGCGCGAACCCGCCCATTTGTTTGTTAATTTACAAAACCGTGGGGGAGCAGGCAGTATGCTGAATCAGTTTTCAAGAACGCAGTTGTTGTTTGGCAAGGAGGCAATGGAGCGTCTGTACAACGCCCGTGTGGCCGTGTTTGGCGTTGGCGGTGTTGGAGGCTATACGGTGGAAGCACTGGCACGCAGCGGCATTGGCACGCTGGACCTGATTGATGACGACAAGGTCTGCCTGACCAACCTGAACCGCCAGATCCTGGCACCCGCAAAACGGTGGGCAAATACAAGGTGGATGTGGCGGAAGAGCGCATTCATGATATCAACCCGGACGCGTGGTGAACACCTACAAGACGTTCTACATGCCAGACACCGCCGACCAGTTCGATTTCAGCCAGTACGACTACGTGGTCGATGCCATCGACACGGTAAAGGGCAAGCTGGAACTGGTCATGCAGGCGCAGGCAACGGGCACGCCAATCATCAGCTGCATGGGCGCGGGCAACAAACTGGATGCTTCCGCCCTGGAAGTTGCGGATATTTACGATACCTCCGTCTGCCCGCTGGCCCGCGTAATGCGCGCCGAGCTGCGCAAGCGCGGGGTCAAGCACCTGAAGGTGGTATACTCCAAAGAGCCTGCACTGACCCCCATTGATGATATGACCATCAGCTGCCGCACCCATTGCATCTGCCCGCCCGACACGGCCCGCAAATGTACCCAGCGTCGCCAGGTTCCCGGCAGCAACGCCTTTGTGCCCGCCGCCGCGGGGTTGATCATTGCGGGTGAGGTTGTGCGCGATATTGCCAACGGCGAACCGCAGAAAAAATAAGCAGCACAACACCTATCGAAAACGTCAGGGAAACAAAGATGCTCCGTAAGGGCGAACAGCGTTCGCCCACGGAGGTTTGCCATGTGTATGACATAAATGTGCGTTGCTATGTCAAGGCGTGGGGCGCACAATGTGCGCCCCTATGCTCCCAACAGAATTTTTAATACACGAAAAATTTCGGGAGAGATTCCGGGCGGCGGACATACGCCTATGCTTGGAACGGCTGTACTGCGCGGCAAGCCTGCCAAATCTGGCAGGCTTTTTTTGTGCTGTTTGCAGATTGACAAATGTACAACAAACACATATGCTGTTATTAGTGCGCAATGCCTGCGCAACATGGGAAAAGGAGGGTGCTGAATGGCAGGTAAGCGTGATGAAGTGACCATCGCGGAAGTGGCGGAGGCATTGAATATATCAAAAACAACGGTATCCCGCGCAATATCCGGCAAGGGGCGCGTGAGCGAGGCTACCCGCGCGCGTGTGTTCGATTATATCGGCAAGGGCCGCCAGGATGCCGCTGCGCCGCTGCGCACTGCGCAGCAGGGCCCAACCAACAACCTTGCGCTGGTGATCCCCAAGCATTTTATGCGGCTGGACTTGCCGTTCCTGCGCAAGTGCATGGGCGGTGTGTGGAACATGGCGGCCCAGCGCGGGTATGACCTGCTGCTGTGCTATGCGGGAGAAACCGATGTAGGCCAGCTGGAACGCCAGCTGGAATCCTACAAGGTGGATGGCGTGATTTTGTCCCGTACGATGCTGCATGATGAATGTGTGCAGACTTTGCAGCGCCACAATGTGCCTTTTGTGGCCATTGGCCGTGTGGATGACGATAAGGTGCCCCAGGTGGATAACGACCAGGTAGGAGCGTCTGCCGAGATGACCCGCCTGCTGCTGCAGCTGGGCATGCGCCGCATTGCCTATATGGGCGGCTGTACCGACTATACCGTCAACGAGGACCGGCTGCGCGGCTACCTGCGCGGATTTTCCGACTGTGGGGTGCAGGTGGACCAGAAATTGATTTGGACGGGCATTGAAACCAGCGAACAGCGGATCGATGCATTGGAAGGTGCGCTGGAGCAAAAGCCCGAATGCCTGCTCTGCGCGGATGACAGCATGGCGGTCGCGGTGCTGCAGGAGCTGCGCGCCCGGCACATCAAGGTACCGGAACAGGTGAAACTGGCCAGCTTTTATGATAGTGAGCTGTTGACCAGCTCAAACCCGCAGATCTCGGCCGCTCAGTTTGACGGCGAGCGCCTGGGCGCCACGGCATGCCGGATGCTGCTGGATATTTTGGCGGGCAAGCAAATCGCATTGCGCCAGATGCAGGGATATCAGGTGATTTTGCGCGAGTCCACAAAATAGACAATATTACCAATATTGTAAAATATGATGATTGATACAGCTTTCCTGTGCGCACAGCATGTGCACCAGGAAAGGCTGATTGTTGTTAAAAAAGCCTGTACTAAAGTTGCGCAGCGTTGCGCATACAAAATTCGACATTGTTACAAAAGTGTAACAGACTGTGAAAAATGCACAAGAAAATATGGTAAAACATGTTGGTTATGAACATTGACACTGAAAATAGAATCGTGTATTCTTAAATCGTGAAACAAAGTTGCGCAACGATAATGCGCAACCTTGAGAAGCTTGTGATATAGCAGATGAAGGAGAATGATTATGAAAAAGCAACTCGCACTTGCAACAGCTGCCTTGATGGCACTGTCCCTGGCAGCATGCGGCAGCACCGCAACTGCCTCTTCCGCTGCAGAATCTACTGCAGAGTCCACCAGCACTGCAGCTTCCAGCGAAGCCGCCTCCACCGACAGCACCGCAGCTGACGATGGTGACGTTCTGCAGCAGGCTGCAGCCGCTGCTTTCGCCAACGACGTTACCCTGACCATGTGGGGCGCGAGGAAGACCAGGAACTGCTGCGCACCATCGCTGATAACTTTATCAAAGAATACGGCAATTACGGCGGCAAGATCACCATCAACCTGGGCGCTCAGTCCGAAAAGGAGGCTAAGGATACCGTCCTGACCGACCCCACCGCCGCTGCTGACGTTTACGCATTTGCTGATGACCAGCTGAACGAGCTGGTTCAGGCAGGCGCCCTGCAGGAAGTTCAGCTGAACGCTGACGACATCAAGAGCCGCAACACTGCAGCTTCTGTTGACGCTGCAACCCTGAACGGCAAGCTGTATGCTTACCCCCTGACCGCTGATAACGGCTACTTCATGTTCTATGATAAGTCCTTCTTCACCGAGGATGACGTCAAGAGCCTTGACACGATGATGGAGAAGGCAGCCGCCGCAGGCAAGAAAGTCTCGATGGACGTTGCTAACGGCTGGTACCTGTACAGCTTCTATGCTGGCGCTGGCCTGAACCTGAGCCTGGCTGATGACGGTGTGAACACCGTCTGCAACTGGAACGAAGCTCCGGGCGCTGACGTTACCCAGGCCATCATCGATATCTGCAAGAACCCCGGCTTCATCGCCCTGAAGGATGAAGAGTTCACCGGCAAGCTGAAGGACGGCACCCTGGTTGCTGGCGTTAACGGCACCTGGCGTGCAAACGACGCTGCTGAAGCTTGGGGCGATAATTACGCTGCCTGCAAGCTGCCCACCTACACCCTGAACGGTGAGCAGGTCCAGATGGCTTCCTTCTCCGGCTTCAAATTGATCGGCGTCAACCCCCACAGCTCTAACGTTGGTGCTGCCATGCTGCTGGCTGATTACGTTACCAACGAAGAGAACGAGACCCTCCGCTTCCAGCAGCGTGCACAGGGCCCCTCCAACACCAACGCTCTGGCAGCCGCTTCTTCTCCGGCTCTGACCGCTGTTGTTGCTCAGTCTGAGTACGCTAACCTGCAGCGCGTCGGCGGCAACTACTGGGCTTCTGCTGAAACCCTCGGCCAGATCTGTGTCAACGGCAACCCCGATGGCAAGGATCCCCAGACCCTGATTGAAGATGCTGTTGCTGGCATCACCGCACCGGTTACCCAGTAATTGTTAAGACGAAAAAAAGCTGCATTGATACACTAAAACAACGGCCCACAAACGGTCCGGAACGGTTGCCGGGCACGTGTGGGCCGCTTGGCGTAACCGCGTTGGAAAGGAGAGATTCCTGTGGCAAAATCCGCTGCTGCGGCCCTGCACACGGAACCAAAGGAACCCAATTTTTTTTGCAGAAATTTGGTCATGACTTTGTGCACGGCGATATCTTTACCAAACTATCCTTCTTTGTATGGGGTCTGGGCTATATTGGCCACGGCCAGCTGATGAAGGCGCTTCTGGTCACATTTGTACAGGGCTTTGCGCTGTATTTCCTGGCATTCTTTGGCGTACCCAACCTGGCAAAGTTCGGCACCCTCGGCACCGTAAAAATGGAGATGGTGTTCGATGTTGCCACGATGAAAAACGTTGTAAACGATTACGATAACTCGTTTGAGATCCTGCTGATGAGCATGATCGCCTTTATCGTGATCGCGGCACTGATCGCGGCGGCCATGATGGTGGTATCTTCCAACTATCAGCTGCAGAAGATCCGTGAAGCTGGCAAAAAGACCAACAACTTTGTGCAGGACATCAACGTTTACCTGAACGAAAAAGTTCTATGTGACCCTGCTCACCCTGCCGGTTCTGGGCGTTGTGGTGTTCACCATTGTGCCGCTGTTCATCCTGATCGCCGTTGCGTTCACCAACTATGACCAGCAGCACATGCCGCCCAATGAACTGTTTACCTGGGTTGGGCTGAACAACTTCTTTACCCTGTTTGGCGGCGGCGGAATGACCTCCACGTTTAGTTATTCCTTTGCCAAGGTTTTAACCTGGACGTTGGTTTGGGCATTCTTTGCCACCTTTACCAACTTCTTTGGCGGCATTTTGATGGCAATGTTCATCAACGACAAAAAGACCAAGTTCCCCAAGTTCTGGCGTACCCTGTTCATGGTGACCATTGCGGTGCCGCAGTTCGTTACGCTGCTGCTGGTGCGCAACTTCTTCTCCAACAACGGTATTTTCAATACATGATGGCCAATGCAGGCGTTACCGACTTCCTGCATAACATCGGCCTGCTGGATAAGGGCCTTTCTTACATTCCGTTCCTGACCCAGCCGGGCTGGGCCATGTTCACCATCATCATGATCAATATCTGGATCGGCGTGCCGTACCAGATGCTGATCGCTACCGGCGTGCTGATGAACATTCCCGCTGACATGATCGAGGCCGCCCGCATTGACGGCGCCAACCCCGGTGCAGATGTTCTTCCGCATCAAGCTGCCCTACCTGCTCAGCGTGCAGGGTCCCTCTCTGGTAACGGATTTCGTCAAGAACGTCAACAACTTCAACGTCATTTACCTGCTCACGCAGGGCGTGTTTGTAACCCAGAATCAGGCCCTTGCACAGTCCAACGCAAAGGAAGTTGACCTGCTGGTTACCTGGCTGTTCCGCTTGACGCAGGATTACTACAACTACAAGATGGCTGCCGTGCTGGGCATTATGGTGTTCATTGTGTGCGCCGTGTTTACGGTTGTATGCTTCCACTTTATCAATAAGAAGGAGGCGACGTTCTCTTGAGTACCACTGCTGTACCCTCTGCCGCTGTGCAAAAGCAGCTGCAACAGGGCAAAGTGAAAAAAGGCATCTTCTCCGTCATCCGCCATCTGGTGCTGGCGCTGCTGGCTTTTATCTGGCTGGTACCCATCGCCTGGCTGTTGCTGACCTCGTTCTCCACCGATAAGGGCATCAACTTTACCCGCTTTGTGCCGGAAAGCTTTACCATGTGGAACTACGTCAGCATTATGACACAGCCGGACTCTGTTGCACAGTTCCCGCGCTGGTTCATGAACACCCTGGTTGTGGCATGCTTTAACTGTGTGATCTCCACCTGCTTTGTGTTGATGGTGGCTTACGCCATAAGCTGCTGCCGCTTCAAGGGCCGCAAGCTGCTGCAGAACTTGTCCGTTACCGTCAACCTGTTCCCCGGCGTTCTGGCCATGATTGCTGTGTACTTTGTTTTGAAGTACATGAACCTGACCAACTCTTACGCCGGTCTGATCATGGTATACGCGGGCTCTTCCGGCCTGGGCTACCTGATCTGTAAGGGCTTTTTTGATACGGTGCCTGTGGCACTGCGTGAGGCCGCCAAGCTGGACGGCGCTTCGGAAGCGCGCATCTTCTTCCAGATCGTCATCCCGATGTCCCGCCCGATCCTGGTGTACACCATTATCAACTCCTTCCTGACGCCGTGGACCGACTTTGTTGTGGCAAAGATGATCCTGAACTCCGGCGTTTCGACGGACTGGACGGTGGCAATCGGCCTGTACAACATGCTGCAAAAGGCTTTGGTCAACAGCTACTTCTCCCGTTTCTGCGCAGGCGGTGTTTTGGTGGCTATCCCCATCTCCATCCTGTTTGTCATCATGCAGAAGTTCTATGTTGAGGGCATTACCTCCGGTGCAGCAAAGGGCTAAACCTTTGCATCAACTGCACATGGCACAATAGTTGCAGAAGCTACTATAATTAGGAATTGGAAATCAGGAATGAGGAATTTCGGTGCAGACCGCCAGTTCCGTCTTTCGGGTTTCCGATTCCTAATTTTTGTTTTATGTTTTACAGTGTAGAGGAAAGGGAATCCACGATGAACTTTATCACCAAAGCCCCTGTGATGCTGTGCGGCGGCGATTATAACCCGGATCAATGGCTGGACCGCCCGGATATTCTTGAAGCGGACATCCGCATGATGAAAAAAGGCCGGAATGAACAGCGTTACGCTGGGTGTGTTTGCCTGGGCAGCATATGAGCCGCGCGAGGGGGAATATAACTTTACTTGGCTGCGCGAGATCATGGATCGACTGTATGACCAGGGCATTTATACCGAGCTGGCAACGCCACTGGTGCAAAGCCCAACTGGCTGGCACGCAAATACCCCGAAGTGCTGCGCGTGCAGTCCAACGGTGTGCGGGACCACCAGGGCATGCGCCACAACCACTGCCTGACCAGCCCCATCTACCGCCAGAAGGTAGAGGAGCTGCTGAACCACCTGATCGACGCTGTGGGTGACCACCCCGGCTGATCTTGTGGCACATTTCCAATGAGCTGGGTGGCGAATGCTACTGCCCGCTGTGCCAAGAGCGCTTCCGCAGCTGGCTGAAAGAAAAGTATCATACCATTGATGCCCTGAACCATGCCTGGTGGACTAGCTTCTGGAGCCACCACTACGACAGCTTTGACGAGGTGGAGCCGCCGTTTGATAACGGGGAGCAGAGCCTGAACGGCCTGAAGCTGGACTGGCGGCGCTTTACCACCTGGAACATGATGGACTATGTACACAGCGAAACGGCGATCCTGCGCAAGCGGACCCCCAATGTGCCCATTACCACGAACCTGATGGAGTACTTCCCCGGATTGGACTACCACAAGCTGCAAAGAGAGCTGGATTTTGTCTGCTGGGACAGTTACCCCCATTGGGGGCGCCCCGACCGCAGCACCACCGTGACGGCGGGCATGACGGCGTTTGATCATGCGCTGATCCGCGGCTGCAAGCCGGACAAGCCGTTCCTGCTGATGGAAAGCACCCCAAGCCTGGTGAACTGGCACGAGTATAATAAGCTCAAGCGCCCCGGCGTGAACCGGATGAGCGCTATCCAGACAGTGGCCTGTGGTGCGGACGGCGTGCAGTACTTCCAGTGGCGCAAGGGCCGCGGCGGCTCTGAGCAGTTCCACGGCGCGGTTGTGGACCACGATGGCCGCGATGATACCCGCGTGTTCAACGAAGTGACCGCCACCAACGAAGCCCTGGCCGCCCTGACCCCGGTGTGCGGCAGCCTGCCCAAAGCGGACGCGGCCATGATCTTTGACTGGGACAACCGCTGGGCGCTGGATGACGCCTGGGGCATGCAGATCAAGCAGAAGAATCTGCGCGAAACCTGCTGCCAGCTGTACGCCCAGCTGAACCACTGCGGTGTGGAAACCGACGTTGTGGGCGTGGATGCAGACCTGAACCGCTATAAGCTGGTGGTGCTGCCCATGCTGTTTATGACCAAGCCTGGTTTTGCACAAAAGATCCGCGAATATGTGGAAAACGGCGGCACCGTTGTGGCCACCTATCTGCTGGGCTATGTGGATGAAAGCACCCTGTGTTGGCTGGGCGGGTTCCCCGGTGACGGCCTGCGCGAAGTGTTTGGCGTGACCGCAAGCGAACTGGACACCCTGTACCCCGGCGAGGGCAACCGTGCCATCTGGGTCAAGAGCAGCCAGCAGAGCAGCATCAAGGATTACTGCGAACTGTTGCAGCCTGCCGAAGGTACCGAGGTGGTGGCTGTGTATGGACAGGATTTCTATTCCGGTCATGCGGCTGTGACCCACCATGTGTTCGGCAAGGGGCACGCTTATTACATCGGTGCGCGCCTGGATGATGCCGGCAACGCCGCTGTGCTGCGTGCAGCTTTGGCCGATGCCAAGGTGCACCTGCGTGACCTGCCGCAGGGTGTGGAATACTACTGCCGCGAAAAGCGAGAACGCGCGCTACCATTTCTACATCAACACCACCCAGAGCGCAGTTAAGGTGCAGGTGGAATCCGGTGCAGACCTGTTGAGCGGCAAAAACGTTTTTGGGCAGCATGGAGCTGAAACCCTATGATGCCTGCGCAATTGAGGAAAAAGTGAAATAAGAAAAACGCATCTTTCCGAAGAAAGCATGGCGTTTTTTAGTTAGGAGTTAGGAAGTAGGAGTGAGGAGGTAATGTGGAATTAGGAATTGGAGGTGGGGAAAGGGAGCGGCGAGGTTGGTTTGAGCAGATGTTTTGTGGTGCCAGAACGGTCAAGACCGTTCCCTACAGTGCAATTTATTATGCATTGCGGGCATAAAATAACCGGTAGGGCGGGGTCACCCGACCCCGCCGGGAACATTGCAACGTTGAGCATTGGAAATTTGCAACGAAGCATAAACGCTTGTAGGGGGCGGCGTCTCCGCGCCCCGGACGGGCGTAAAATTTACTGAGCATTTGTTGGTAATTACACGGTAGGGCGAGGCCTCCGAAATGCATCTGCGGACACAGAGCCCTCTGGCCGCCGGGGTGGCGGACAATGTAAATATTTAGGCCCTGCTTAAGGAACCACCCTTCAGTCCGCGGCGCGGACAGCTTCCCTCAAGGGAAGCCAAATCGTGTTGTAGGTAGCAGCAAAAGTAAGAATGGTATTCTCCTCATGCTTTCGGAACGGTCAAGACCGTTCCCTACAGTGCATTTTTATAATGTGCGGCAATATTTATGGTGCACCCCACCCGTAGGGGCGCACCATGTGCGCCCGCTGCGCTGAAGGGGAACTGCTCCTTTTTAGGCCGTGCGTATCTCTCAAATATACTTATCCAACATATCCTGCAAAGCCTGCTTGGGCAGGAAACCGACGCTGCGGGCGGATTCCTGGCCGTTTTTCAGTACGACCAGGCAGGGGATGCTGGAAATGCCGTATTCGGTGGCAAGCTGGCGGTTTTCGTCCACATCAATGCTGTAAAATGCGGCTTTGCTGCCAACTTCATCGGCAAGCTCATGCAGGACCGGGGCAAGCATCTGGCAGGGACCGCACCAGGTTGCAGAAAAATCCAGAACGGCCACGCCCTGTGCTTTGGCCTGGGAAAGATCATTATTGCTGATTTTGGTAACCATAAAAAGGTTCCCTCCTTTAATTATGACTGTAAAGCAGCGTGTTCCGCTGCTGTTTGCCGGACATGGTTATGGCGTATCTACACCATAGTATGGGCCGGGAGGGGGAAAGACATTCCCTTACTGCTGATTGTACACAGTTTGGGCTGCTTTGTCAACAAGAAAAAGACTGAATCTTAATTTTGATATAAAATTACTATAACAAGTAAGACAAATTAAGACGAAAAGCAGATACAGGATAAAACAAAGCCACCCGCTCTGCGCAGGGATCCCTTGCACAGAACGGGTGGCAACTTTGTTGGAAGGTAATCAGCGGTTGTATTTTGCAGTAGCCTGCAGGCGCTGCATGGCACGGTTCAGGGCAATCTTGCTCTGGTAATACTCGTGCATGCTCTGCTTGTGCTGCAAGCGTTCCTCGGCGCGGATGCGGGCGGCCTCGGCACGGTTCTTATCGATATCCTCCGGGCGCTCGGCGCTGTCGACCAGCAGCATAACGTAAGCGGGGGTCACTTCGGCAATGCCATCGCCCACCAGTACGTTGCAGGTTTCGCCGTTCACGGTGAACTGCATGATGCCCATTTCCAGGGCAACCAGCACCGGGCTGTGTCCGGCCTGTACGCCGTACTGGCCGTCAGCGGTGGGCAGGGTCAGGCTTTCGCACTCGCCCTGGAAAAACTCGCCGCTGCTGGCCGTGATGTTCAGAACGAACTTTTCCATCAGGCCACACCGCCCTTTTCGGCAGCCTTCTTGCGAGCATCGTCCAGCGTGCCCACGTTGAAGAACGCCCATTCGGGTAGATCATCGACCTGACCGTCCACGATGGCGGCAAAGCCCTTGACAGTTTCGGCCAGGGGCACATATTTGCCCGGCAGGCCGGTAAAGTTCTCGGCAACGAAGAACGGCTGGGACAGGAATTTCTGGATTTTGCGGGCGCGGGCAACGGTCAGCTTATCGTTGTCGTCCAGTTCGTCCATGCCAAGGATGGCGATAATGTCCTGCAGTTCCTGGTAGCGCTGCAAGGTAGCCTGTACCTTGCGGGCCACGCGATAATGCTCCTCGCCCACAATGTCTGCTTCCAGGATGCGGCTGGTGGAATCCAGCGGATCCACGGCGGGGTAGATACCCTGTTCCACGATCTTACGGGACAGAACGGTAGTGGCATCCAGGTGGGCAAAGGTGGTGGCCGGGGCGGGGTCGGTCAGGTCGTCGGCAGGCACATAAACGGCCTGAACCGAGGTGATGGACCCATCACGGGTGGAAGTGATACGCTCCTGCAGGGCACCCAGCTCGTTGGCCAGCGTGGGCTGGTAACCAACGGCGGAGGGCATACGGCCCATCAGGGCGGAAACTTCGGAGCCGGCCTGCACAAAACGGAAGATGTTGTCAATAAACAGCAGCACGTCCTTGTGGCTTTCCTCGCGGAAGTATTCTGCCATGGTCAGGCCGGTTTCGGCAACGCGCATACGGGCTCCCGGCGGTTCGTTCATCTGGCCGAAGATCAGGGCGGTCTTGTTCAGAACGCCGGAAGCGTTCATTTCGCCCCAAAGGTCACAGCCCTCACGGCTGCGCTCGCCAACGCCGGTAAAGATGGAATAGCCGCCGTGCTCGGTGGCTACGTTGTGGATCAGCTCCTGGATCAGCACGGTTTTGCCAACACCGGCGCCGCCAAACAGGCCGATCTTGCCGCCCTTGGCATACGGTGCCAGCAGGTCAATGACCTTGATGCCGGTTTCCAGAATTTCGGTTGCAGGTTTCTGGTCCTCAAAGCCGGGGGCCTTGCGATGGATGGGCCAGGTAGGGACGTCTGCGGCCATGGGGCCTTTGCCGTCAATGGGGCGGCCCAGGGGGTCAAACATGCGGCCCAGGGTGGCTTCGCCCACCGGGGCAGTCAGGCCGTGGCCCAGTGCGTTCACGGTCATCCCCTTGCCAAGACCCTCGCTGGCAGAAAGCATAATGCAGCGAACGGTGGTTTCGTTCACATGCTGCGTTACTTCCATCGTGCGCTCGGTGCCCTCAGCGGTCACTGTCAGCGCTTCCTGCAGGGCAGGCAGCTTGCCCTCGGTGAACTGAACGTCCACCACGGGGCCTGCTACACGAATAATTGTTCCCTGTGTCATACGATAGCCTCTTCCTTAATTTCAGAAGTAGATAAATGTTTGAATATTGTATCCCGATAGGGGATACAGTGCAAAAAGTTTAATAGTCGCTGGTTTGCACAGCAGAAGCACCGCCGATGATCTCGGTGATCTCCTGGGTGATTGCACCCTGGCGGGTGCGGTTATACTCCAGCTGGAGCGCGTGAATCATATCGGTGGCGCTTCTTGGTGGCGGAATCCATGGCGGTCATGCGGGCGCTCTGCTCGGCGCAATAGCTCTCGGTCATGGCACCGAAGATCATGCCGTGCATGTAGATGGGGGCCATCTGCTTGAACACCGACCACGCATCGGGGAACAGCTCAACCTCGCCATGGGGATCGCCCAGTGCGGGCGGCAGCGGCGCAAAGTGGGAGCGTTCCAGCGGCAGCAACTGCAGCATGACCGGTTCAGCGGTCAGGGCGTTCTGGATCTTGGTGTAGATGAGGTAAACCTCATCTACCTCATCCGCCTTGAACGTATCGATCATGTCCGCCGTGATGTCACGCGCACGCTGCAATGTGGGGGCCTGGCCGCTGTACAGAAAATCTTCCACCAGGCGGGGGTCCTTGTGCAGCAGGGCGCGGTAGCCGGTCTGGCCCACCACATAAAAGCGGGCCTTGGGGTCATCGCCGCAGTGCGATTTCAGAAACTTGAGCAGATTCTGGTTGTACGCACCGGCCATGCCTTTGTCCGCCGTCAGCACCAGATAGGCGCGGCGCGGAGATTCCGGGTTGCGGGTGTGGAAGAACGGGTGGACCGGTTCTTCCGGCAGGTGGGGCAGCACACGGGTCATCGTCATCTGCATGCGCTCAAAGTAAGGCGAAACCGCCTGGTAATTTTTGCGTGCCTTGCGCAGCTTGGAGGAGGAGATCAGGTACATGGCATTGGTGATCTTCATGGTGTCCTGAATGCTCTCAATACGCTCCTTGAGCAGCTTAGTGGATGGCATGGGCATCGCCTCCCGCAAATGCGTTCCAGGCGTTCAGGATGGTCTGCACCTGTTCGGGGCTGAGCTTACCGGAAGCCTGGATCTCGTCCATCACGCCGGACGGGCCGTGCGGAACTGACGCACAAATGCGGAGGTTTTCTGGCGCAGCTCGACGGTTTTGATCTCGTCGAGCACGCCGTGGGCGGCGAGGGTCAGCAAAACGACCTGCTCGGCGTCGGATTTGGGCTGGTACAGCGGCTGTTTCAGCAGTTCCATCAAAGCCTTGCCGTGTTCCAGCTGGCGGCGGGTCTCAGCGTCCAGGTCAGAGCTGAACTGCGAGAAGGATTCCATATCCTTGTACTGGGCCAGCTCGATACGCAGGTTGGCGTTGGCCTTTTTCATGGCCTTGGTCTGGGCAGCGCGCCGACACGGGAAACCGACAAGCCAACGTTGACAGCCGGGCGGTTGCCTGCGTTGAACAGTGCGGTCTCCAGGAAGATCTGGCCATCGGTGATGGAAATAACGTTGGTGGGAATGTAGGCGGAAACATCGCCTGCCTGGGTTTCAACAATGGGCAGTGCGGTGATGGAACCGCCGCCCAGGTCGTCCCGCATACGGCAGGAACGTTCCAGCAGACGGGAATGCAGGTAGAAAACGTCGCCGGGGTAAGCCTCACGGCCGGGGGAGCGGCGCAGCAGCAGGGAAATGGCACGGTATGCCACGGCGTGCTTGGAAAGGTCGTCATAGACGATCAGCACGCTCTTGCCCTGGGCCATAAAATATTCGGCCAGTGCGGTGCCGGCATACGGGGCAATGTACTGCAGGGGGGCGCTGTCGCTGGCGGTGGCGGCCACAATGGTGGTGTAGCCCATAGCGCCATGCTTTTTCAGGTCCTCGGCCACGCGGGCAATGGAGGAAGCCTTCTGCCCGATGGCAACGTAGATGCAGAGCACGCCGGTATCTTTCTGGTTCAGGATGGTATCGGTGGCGATGGAGGTCTTGCCGGTCTGGCGGTCGCCGATGATCAACTCACGCTGGCCACGGCCGATGGGGAACATCGAGTCGATGGACAGAATGCCGGTGTGCAGCGGGGTGTCCACGCTCTGGCGCTCCAGAATGCCGGGGGCCTGCTTCTCGATGGGGTTGTAACCAACGGCTTCGATGGCACCCTTGCCGTCGATGGGCTCGCCCAGCGGGTTGATGACGCGGCCCAGGAAAGCTTCGCCGACGGGGATACCGGCGCGCTTGCCGGTACGGGTCACCAGGGTGCCCACGCCGACGGATTCGGCACCATCAAACAGCATAATGCCCAGGTGGGAAGGCTCAACACTTTCCACCATGCCCTTGGCACCGTTTTCAAAGGTGACGATCTCGCCGTACACGGCGCGGTCCATGCCTTCAACGGTAACAATGCCGTCGGCAGCGGACACAACCGTGCCTCCCTCGGCGGTGTTGGCGGCGGGCTTGTAGTCCTCTACGCGGGTCTCAGGGTGGCCAGGTCGGGCTTGTCGCCGGTCATCTGGTCCAGGGCATGGCGGCCGGAGTTATCAAACACACGGTCGCCCACCTGCAATACATAGCCGGAAAGCAGGCTTTCATCCACGCTGACATCCAGCAGGACTTCGGTTGCATCGTACAGGGATTTCAGCTCGGCCTTGATCTTATCAAGGTCCTGCTCCCGCGGCTGGCGGGCGCAGTGCAGGTCGGCCTTTACAATGCGGTTGGCGGAGAAAAAACTCGCGGCTGAATTCACTTGCCATTGCTGTCCCCCGCTTTCTGCAGCAGGTCATCCAGCAGGCGTGCATCGTCCTGCTGCGTCAGGTTGCGCGCCAGCAGCTTTTCACACATATCGCGAGCCAGGGCGGAAGTTTCAGCATTGGCATCGCGCAGGCGGCGGGCATGCTCTGCTTCGGCAGCGGCTTTGCCTTCGGCCACAATCGCATCTGCCTGGCGCTGGGCGTCCTGCAAAAGCTGTTCTTTCTCTTTTTCAGCCTGCTTTTCGTAGGCTTCGCGGCGCTGGGCAGCTTCGGTATCCACATTCTGCAGTTTATCCTGCGCCTGTGCCAAAACAGCCTGTGCGTCGTTCTTTTTGCCTTCTGCATCGGCGATCGCATCATCGATCTGCTTCTGGCGCTGCTCAATCACGTTCATAACGGGACGGTACAAAAAACTTGCGCAGCAGAACAAACAGAACCAGAATGTTGACGACCGTCCACAGAATATTCAAATTCAGTGTCAGCATCGTTTATGCCTCCGTTATCAGCCCAGGAACAGGATGATGAGCAGGGCAACAACGAAGCCGAAAATGGCGGTGCCTTCTGCCAGGGCGGCGCCCAGCAGCAGGTTCTTGCTGATCTTGCTTTCAGCTTCCGGCTGGCGGCTGATGGCCTCCGCTGCCTTACCGGTTGCAATGCCAATGCCGATGCCGGCGCCAATGCCGGTCAGTGCTGCGATGCCAGCGCCCAAAGCTACCAAACTTGCCATAATAAATTACTCCTTTTTATAATAATGTAAAAGTGGGAAAGAAAACGCAGGTCATTCCATCGTTTCTTTCATGAACAGGGAGGTCAGGAAGACAAACACATAGGTTTGGATCAGACCGTCAAACAAATCAAAATACAGGCTGAAAAATTGCGGGGACAAAAACCGGAACCACCAGTTTGATGAGTTCATGATGACAAATGCGCCCAGAACGTTGCCGAACAAACGCATGCACAGGCTGGTGGGCCGGATGGCGATTTCCAGAATGTTCATGGGTGTCATCAGGGCAATGGGTTCCGCCAGGCTGTGTACAAATCGCTTGCCGCCCTTTGCATGGATGCCGGAATATTCGATCAGCACAATGCTCATAATAGCCAGCGCTGCGGTAACATTCAGGTCCTTTGTGGGGGGCTTGAGACCAATGATGCCGATCAGGTTGGAGCAGGCAATGTACAGTGCAACCGTGATCAGGTACGGCACATACTGTTTGCCGGCTTCGCCCAGCAGATCTTTGAAGAAGTTATCCATGGTTACCACAGCGGTTTCCAGGATGGCCTGGCGCTTGCTGATATGATTGACCTTGAGATTGCGTGTGAGCAAAATCGAAACGATCACCAAAAACGCCATGATGCCCCAGCTTACCGCGATGGATTCCGGGATGTCGATGCCGCCAAAATGGGAAGGGTAAACGCCGTATCAACGTTAAGCTCCTCTTTTAAGGCGGCGGTCAGTTCGTTCATTATTCCGCCTCCTCTGGCCAGCGGGGCAGCTTGTGCGCCGGGCTGGCTTTATGTTTTGAATTTATCTGATAAAAAGCGCACCAAGGAGAAAAACAGAAAGGGGGAAACGGCGATGTTCCGTTTCCGCACCCTCCTTGCTGCGTTCTTTATGCCGCCATAATACCACCATTCCCCGCCATTTGTAAGTCCCTTGCCGCACATTCTGCCTTTTGGATATTCCGTGATTCTGACAGGTTAAAAATACTGTGTATGATGCACAATAAAGCACACTGAAAATTGAGCTAATTGCCGAATTTAATGACAAAAAATACGGAAAAGTTCTTGATTTCAAACAAATCTTGCAGTTTTATGCGGTTTTGATGGTGAGGGAAAGGTACAGTGTTTGTGCAAAACTGCCAAGGAGCGGAAATTCAGGCGATGCGCTCCGCGCCAAGGGCGGTTTCGGATGCAAAGCGGGTAGCCGCCAGCTTTTCCAGTGTGGCAAGCCGCACGCAGATGGTAAACAGCCGGGCCGCAGGTTCAATCTCCTCGGCGCTGGCAAAGCTGGGGGCAATACGGATGTTGCTGTCCTGCGGGTCGCGGCCATAGGGCCAGGTGGAACCGGCGGGGGTGAATTTGACACCGGCCCGGCGGCAAAGCTCCACCGTGCGGGCCGCGCAGCCCGGCATGGTATCGAAGGAAAGGAAGTAGCCGCCGCGGGGTTCCGTCCAGCTGGCAATGCCGCTGCCGTCCAGTTCCTCGCGGAAAATGGAGATGACCTGCTCGAACTTGGGGCGCAGCAGGCGGGCATGGCGTGCCATATGGGCTTCAATGCCGCTTTCATTGCGGAAAAAAAAAACGTGCCTGGCGCAGCTGGTTGAGCTTATCGGGGCCGATGGTGGCAAACTTCCACACTTTACGCAGATCGATCAGGTTGGCGGAACTTGCCGCCACGCCGCTGATGCCTGCACCGGGGAAGGAAACCTTGCTGGTGGAGCAGAACTCATACACCATATCCGGGTGCCCGGCATTGGCGCAGGCGGACAGGATGTCTGGCAGGACGGCCGGGGCGTTGGGGTAAAGGTCATGCACGCAGTAGGCGTTATCCCAGAAAATGCGGAAATCCGGCGCTGCGGGTTGCAGGTGGGCAAAGCGCTCCACCACCATGGGGCTGAACACAATGCCGGTGGGGTTCTGGTACTTGGGTACGCACCAGATGCCTTTGATGGAAGCATCCCGCTGGACCAGGTCTTCGATCATGTCCATATCGGGGCCATCATTGTGCATGGGGATGGGGATTAGCTGGAAGCCGAAATGCTCCGTCATGGCGAAATGGCGGTCATAACCCGGCACGGGGCAAAGGAACTTGCGGTCCTTGACCTGCACCCACGGCTCTGCGCCCAGCAGGCCGTCCAGCATGGCGTGGCTGAGGATATCGAACATCATGGTCAGGCTGCTGTTGCCGCCCACCATGACCTGCTCCGGCCGCGCGCCGATCATACCGGCCAGCAGGGCTTTTGCTTCGGGAATGCCGTCCAGCCCGCCGTAATTGCGGCAGTCGGTGCCATCCTCACTGTCCAGCACGCTGCGGGAGTTCAGTTCACCCAGCATGCGCTGCGAAAGTGCCAGCTGCTCCGGCGCAGGCTTTCCGCGGGAAAGATCCAGCTGCAGGCCCTGCTGTTCGTACTCATGGTAGCGCTGGCACAGACGGTGGTATTCCCGCTGTCATTTTTTTTTTGTCATATCCTGATACTGCATGGTGTCATCCTTCCTGGGCAATACCGGCAGGGCCGCTTGCTTACCTGGTGTAGCTGAAAACGAAGAAAATGACGAAGATTTCGCAAATGTGCGATGGATTCGAGGCAAAAAGCCGCAGGAATCCTTTGTGGATTCAGATTTTTGACGCGGAATCGGCCGCATTTGTAGAATATTCTAAATTTTCATTCTAAATTTTCGACGTTTCAGGTACACCCTGGGGGGAGTATGCACGGACCCTGCCGGTATGCCTTGTTTTCTGGAACGGTTTGTATTATACTGTCGGAAAGTACATTTGTAAAATATATGTTTCGCATGCAAAATATTTGTATTTGATATGGCAAAACGCAGGAAAAGAGGAAAAACTGTGAATGTAAACTATGAATATTACCGCTTATTTTACTATGTCTGCAAATATCACAGTATAACCCGCGCGGCCAATGTGCTGCGCATGAGCCAGCCCAATGTGACCCGCGCCCTGAACCGGCTGGAGGAACAGCTGGGCTGCAAGCTGCTGGTGCGCAGCACCCGCGGCGTGACGATGACGCCGGAGGGCGAGGTGCTGTTTGCCCACGTGGAAATCGCCCAGGAGCAGCTGCAGGCGGGGGAAAGCGAGCTGGCGGGCATTACCGCGCTGGAAAGCGGCGCGCTGACCATTAGCGCCAGCGAGACCGCTTTGAATGTGTTTTTGCTGGATAAGCTGCGGGAATTCCACCGGCGTTACCCCGGCGTGCGGCTGCGCATTGCCAACCATTCCACCCCGCAAGCCATCCGTGCGCTGGGGCGCGGGCTGGTGGATCTTTGTGTGATCACCACCCCGGCCCGGTTGGAATCCACGATGCGCCGTACCCTGCTGATGCCGTTCCAGGAAATTCTGATTGCCGGCAGGGACTTTGAATTTTTGCAGGGCCGCCGCTGGGCGCTGAAAGAACTGCAGCAATACCCTCTGATCTGCCTGGGCAGCGAGACGATGACCTATGCGTTCTATAACCAGTTTTACTTAAGCAACAATCTTGTTTTGCAGCCGGATACTGAGGCCGCTACCACCGACCAGGTGGTGCCGCTGGTCAAAAGCGGGCTGGGGCTGGGGTATGTGCCGCAGAATTTTGCCAAGGACGCCCTGGCCGCGGGGGATGTGTTTACCATCCAGTTGAAAGAGGAAATCCCCACCCGTCATGTTGTGCTGGTGCAGGATGGCGGCCGTGTTCCCAACGCAGCTGCGCGCGAATTTGCCCGGATGCTGAACAGCAGCGTTACGCAGCAGAATGCACCATAAGCAGACAAAATTGTGCACCGGCACCAGAAAATTAAAAATATCTGCGTCTGTTTTTGTGAAAGGTGATTGACAACTGCCGTGCGGAACCGTATGATAAAAGTGGAACTTTGCCCGGTACAGCGGGAACCATACGGTGCGCCGGATTCCGCGCAGAGGGACAGAAAATAATAGGAGGGATTGTTTTGAAACAATGGCTGAAAGACGCAGTTTTTTTACGAAATTTACCCCCAAAGCTTTTATGATACCAACGGGGATGGCATCGGCGATCTGAAGGGGATTATCGAAAAGCTGGATTACATCAAAGAGCTGGGGTGCAACGCCCTTTGGATCAACCCCTGCTTTGATTCCCCGTTCAAGGATGCCGGGTATGATGTGCGCGATTATAAGCTGATTGCCCCCCGCTATGGCACCAACGCGGATGCCAAAGCGCTGTTTGAAGCAGCTCATGCCAAGGGCATCCATGTGCTGCTGGACCTGGTGCCCGGCCATACCAGCGAGGAACACGCATGGTTTAAGGAGAGCAGCAAGCCGGAAAAGAATGAGTATTCCGACCGCTATATCTGGACGGACTCCTGCTTTAGCGCCGGTGACGGTATGCCGTTCATTGGCGGCGAGACCGACCGCAACGGTACTTATATTTTGAACTTCTTCAAGTGCCAGCCTGCTTTGAACTATGGTTACGGCAAGTGCCGCGAAAAGTGGCAAATGCCCACCGACGCCCCCGGCCCGCGCGCAACGGTGGAAGCCGTGAAGGATGTGATGCGCTTTTGGCTGGATATGGGCTGCGATGGTTTCCGTGTGGATATGGCATCCAGCCTGGTCAAGAATGATACCCACCACAAAAAGTATACCTGTGCCATCTGGCGCGATATTGCCGCTATGCTGGACAAGGAATACCCCGAAGCCGCTCTGGTGAGCGAATGGAACCAGCCGCGCCAGTCCCTGAAAAACGGCTTTGATATGGACTTTATGCTGGAATGGCAGGGCAATGGCTACAGCTGGCTGATGCGCAATTATGATGGCGCAATAGATTCTGACCCGCATAACATCGGCAAGGCGTATTTCTGTGCGGATTCCGGCACGGGTATTGACAAGTTCCTGGATGGCTGGCTGCCCAGCTACAAGGCGACCCGCAAGGACGGCCTGTACTGCTTGATTACCTGCAACCATGATACCATCCGCCCCTCCGCCGGTTTGACCCCGGATGAGCTGAAAATTGCTTACGCCATGCTGTTTACCCTGCCCGGCGCACCGTTTGTGTATTATGGCGATGAGATCGGCATGCGCTATCTGCCGCTGCCCACCAAGGAGGGCGGCTATTTCCGCACCGGTTCCCGCACCCCCATGCAGTGGGATAACAGCGCCAACAAGGGATTTTCTACCGCCGCAGCCGACAAGCTGTACCTGCCGGTGGACGATGCCGCGGACGCCCCCACCGTGGCTGCCCAGCAGGCAGACCCTGACAGCCTGTGGCATACCGTGCAGGGGGTGCTGAACTTCCGCCACAGCCACCGGGATCTGGATTCCGATGCGCCGTTCCATGTGCGGTTTGCCCCCAAGGCAAAGGGCAGCTACCGCCCGTTTGCCTGGGAGCGCGGCAAGCTGATCTGCGCGGTGAACCCCGCCCGCGAGGAAGCAGAACTGCCCCTGAAGCTGGAAGACGGTACCCGCGTGCTGCATGTGATCGGCAAAGCCGAAGTGAAGGGCGATGAGCTGGTGCTGGGTGCACAGAGCTTTGCAATTTTGGGGTAAGCAGAATAGATTGCAAACGCAAATGTTAAGGCAACACCGCACAATTCCCGCCTTGCGGCTTAAGCACCGCTCCGGCAGCTGCGGCACGGCATCTGCGTTGCCAAAATGCTCGATAATGTCGGGTTGCGGTACCCGCATCGTGCTTCGGGGGCAAAAGCCCCTCGCACTCTGCGACCGCTGCCCCTGCTTCGGTTCGCTGTTTCCGCCACTGGCGGCGCTCACCTTTGCAGCATCCAGTATTATCTGCGCTTTTGGCTTGGCATCTGCCGCACCTCGCTCGCCGTATCGGCACTTAGAATTATGCGGTATTGCCTTAAA
>ENA-OQCD01000053-OQCD01000053.1-human-gut-metagenome-genome-assembly--contig:-NODE-53-length-24699-cov-2.523441_pt1 | contig 24699 bp, 36 predicted proteins | sample MGYA00242755_ERZ504571 | MGnify/ENA primary metagenome ERZ504571 (study PRJEB26092, sample SAMD00036274) | human gut metagenome | host: Homo sapiens | study: EMG produced TPA metagenomics assembly of...
TTTCAAGAATCAACTTGTCGGCACACTAGAAACTTGCTATAGAGATCAAAGCAGCAGGAAATCTTAATAATAATTTCTCCAGACTATATATTTATGATACTGAGGTCAAAAGCTATTCAGCCCTGGCCTGATATCTGTAAATTGCGATAAACAGTTACACCCGAGATATTATTATGAACCCAAAGGAGAGCTATATATGAGAGCTAATAATCTTACTCTGCTCACAGACCTTTATGAACTTACTATGATGCAGGGCTATTTTTAAGAACCCAACAAACCAGACTGTTATCTTCGATATGTTTTACCGTACCAATCCATGCGGAGGTGCATTTGCCATCACTGCCGGACTGGAACAGATGATTGAATATATTGAGAATCTTAAATTCACAGATGAAGATATCGAATATCTCAGAAGCCTGAATACTTTTGAAGAGGACTTCCTTGAATATTTAAGCAACTTCCGTTTCACAGGTGATATCTATGCAATTCCTGAGGGAACAGTTGTCTTCCCAAGAGAACCGCTTGTCAAAGTTGTAGCACCTATCATGGAAGCTCAGCTTGTAGAGACAGCAATCCTGAATATCATCAATCACCAGAGCCTCATTGCTACCAAAGCAGCCCGCGTTTGCTATGCTGCAAAGGGTGATGCGATCATGGAATTTGGTCTACGTCGTGCCCAGGGACCGGATGCAGGTATCTTTGGCGCACGTGCCGCAATCATCGGTGGATGTGCCGGTACTTCCTGTGTTCTCACAGGCAAAAATGTTCGACGTACCGGTCCTTGGAACTCACGCACACAGCTGGATCATGAGCTTCCCGGATGAATATACCGCATTCAAAACCTATGCCAAACTTTATCCGAATGCCTGCACCTTACTGGTAGATACCTATGATGTCCTGAAATCCGGTGTTCCAAATGCAATTCGTGTATTTGAGGAAATGCGCGAAGAAGGTATTCCGCTTACCAAATACGGTATCCGTATCGACAGTGGTGATCTTGCCTACCTTTCCAAAGAAGCATATAAGATGCTTGCTGCTGCCGGATTTGACGATGCAGTTATTTCCGCTTCCAGCGATCTGGACGAATATCTCATTGAGAGCCTGAAGGCTCAGGATGCCAAGATTAATTCCTGGGGTGTCGGAACACGACTGATCACCGCCAACGATAATCCTGCATTCGGCGGTGTATACAAAACTTGCTGCTGTCAAAGATGCAGACAGTACCGAATTTACACCTAAGATCAAGCTTTCCGAAAACACAGAGAAAGTAACCAACCCTGGAAATAAACCGTATATCGTCTCTATAATAAGAAAACCGGAAAAATCAGGGCAGATCTTATCTGCCTTGCTGATGAAAAGCTTGATGCAGACCAGAACATGGTTCTCTTTTGATCCAATCGATACCTGGAAAAAAACAAAAAGTTCTCGGCGGAACCTATGAAGTACGCGAACTTCTCGTTCCTGTTATCAAAGAAGGTAAACGAGTCTATGAATCTCCATCTGTTATGGAGCTTCGCGATTACTGCCAGAAAGAGCAGAATACTCTCTGGGATGAATCCAGACGTTTCGTAAATCCTCAGAAAGTATATGTAGATCTTTCCCAGCCGCTTTATGACATGAAAAAAGCTCTGTTGGAAGAAAATGAGCGAAAAAACTCTGTAAAAGAAAAAAATCTCCAATCATAAACCCCCTTCTTTTCATAAGCTTATGGATAAGGAAAGGGGGTTTTTTATGCACAGAGGATTTTTACATCCGTCTGATCAACCGGGAGCATCCTCTGCCGGAAACCTTTGTACCGGGAGTCATCTCATTGATATCGGTCTCGCCATTTGAAGCTGCCCCGGCGATCCGAAACGACTGCTGGAATGTCAGGCCGCCAGAGCCGCCTCCCAGCTTTTTCACGCCTGCCACCGATGTGGCCTGAATCTGTGGGCAGTTTCCGGATACCGCTCTTTCAGGCGGCAACAGGAACTTTTTTACAGGAAGCCCTTTTGTGGCAAAGCCAGGAACAAGTGAGCATCAGAGCGGACTTGCTCTGGACGTTTCCTGTCCTTCCATCCATATGGAACTCTCCGAAAAGTTTTCCGAAACCGGTGAAGGCAGGTGGCTGAAAAAGAACGCTCCGCTCTACGGTTTATTCTCCGGTATCCGAAAAACCGGGAGGAGATCACTGGCGTCCCCTATGAGCCCTGGCATATCCGCTATGTGACAAAACCGCTGGCCTCCTGGCTTACCATCACCAACCTGACTCTGGAAGAATACCACAACTTTCCCGCGAGATGTTCGCCGCCACCCTGAACAGCAACATTACATCTGCACAGCAGACTTGCTTTACTGCTCCATCTGCCGTCCCAGAAAACTGGCCGCTGTGCGGACAAGAACCCGTTCCTTATCCCCCAGGATCGTTTTCTCATTTTTTCCAAGAAGGATCACGGAACCGATGGCATCACTGGCACACAGGATCGGCTGTATCATTTTTCCGCAGTAAGAATCCATATCTCCGGAAATGACCGATATATTATCCCGACTTTTTCCATCGATCATCTTTCCTTCCCGCCCGGATATAACCATGTCCAGTTCCCGGCTGATCTCTTTTCCTTCCAGTTCCCGGCTTCCGCTTCCTGCTGCCGCCACCACCAGATCACGATCTGTAATACATGCCGCCAGCCCGGTAGTCTGCACCAGTGCCTCCACATATTCCCGGGCAAAAGTATTCAACTCTCCGATGGGCGAATATTTTTTCAGAATGATCTGTCCTTCCCGGTCTGTATAGATCTCCATCGGTGTCCCCTCTTTGATCCGCAGCGTTTTACGTATCTCTTTCGGGATCACCACCCTGCCCAGGTCATCGATCCGACGAACAATTCCCGTTGCTTTCATCTTCTAATATTCCTCCTGTATCTTTTATCTGTTTATCTTTTATCCGTATGGTTATTATGTGAAAAACTGGGAGAAATATGTATAAAAAAAGCCGGGAAAACCTGCTCTTCCCGACTTTTCTTTTTTATCTTTTCCTGTTTTCTTCAATGATCTTCAAAGCATCCGGATTAATCGCTCCAGGCGTTGCTGCCGGCCGTGAAAGATAATATCCCTGAAGCAGATCTACCTCCAGCTCAAGAACTTTTTTTAAGCTCTTCCGCTGTCTCCACGCCTTCCGCAACAATATACATTCCACGCTGATGTGCATACTTCACAATGTTTGCTACGATCTGCTGTTTATCTATATCCGTATCAATATCACGGATGATCACCATATCCACCTTAATATACTTCGGTGAAAGTGCCAGAAGACTTTTTTCACTGTTGTATCCGCTTCCATAATCATCCAGAGCAACCGCACCCAGAAATCCTTTTGACGTTTTTTCTTTCAAGAGCTTCTTGCTGAGAAGTTCCTGTTCTGTGATCTCAAGAACCAGCTGAGACCGGATATCCAAATATCTCTGCCTGAATTCTCTGCATTCCTCATCTGTCATGTACTCACTTGCAATGGAATTTACAAACAGAAGCTCATCACCTCTTACTTTTCCATTTGCCCGAAGTCTGCAATATCCTTCTGCCGCGCAGAAATTACAAATGCCGCATGTTTTAGTTTCTCCGGATGCTCACGGAACAGTTTTTCACTTTCTCTCTGGAATGCCCGCCTGTTGTAAAGTCCTGTAAGCGTATCATAATCCCTTTCATGTTCAATATTCATACGCTCCCTGGTAACTTTTGTAACATCCTCCACAAGGCCGATCTGCCGATCCGGTTCTGTCTTGATCTCCATGCGGACATATCGTATTTCTCCGCTATTATGGATCACACTGTAAACTCTGGAACCATCTCCTCTAACCGTGTGATGGCAGCTTTTATTATAGGAATCCAAAAATTCCATAAAATCTTTTCCTGTCATTGATTTTTCCGACAGTTCCTTTTTGCCCAGCATAGAAAAAAAAGTTATTCTGTTACATAAAACGCTTTCATTCTCCGATCGAACTTCAAAACCTCCAAGTTCTACACTTGCCATTTCCATGATCCTTAAGAATTTCGTAGATATGGTAAGCATGTCCTGGTTCATCTGCGTAATTGCTCCGGCAAACTGGTCAAGTTCCCGGATTCCCGTGTCGGAAAAGCGGAGCGAAGTGCTGTTATTCTTCTGTGCCTCTTCTACCTCATCAGAAAGTTTCTTTACCGGACGGGCAAGACTGAGGCTGACGATCAGACTGCTTAAAATACCCACCAGTAAAGTCAGCAGAATCGTCATTGACAGTACTTTGATCACATGTCCGGAGAAGGAAAACAGCTGTCCCATCTCCACTGTTCCATAGATGAACTTTTGCTGCTGACACCGCAGATATTTTCAAGAACGATTTCCTCATCTTTCAATGAAGACTTCGTATATGCCAGCATGTAGGTACCGGCGCTTTGATTCTGCAATTCTTCATAGGGCATCTGAATATTCAGATACTCGGTGAGCATTTCCACGCCAAGAACACCATAAACAGTTCCATCATCCAGGATCAGTGGAATTGAATAAGCGATCGCGGACCGATCATCTCCATCCAGAGTGTAGTTCTCCGTAGTCCAGTGTCCATAATCTGCCGCACGCAGACTGCCTGATCTTTAAACGCTTTCTGAAAAACCGGATATATAAATTTTTCAGTGCTTTCCGCCGAAACGGACATCAGAGACTTCCAGCCTTTATCTGTGGTTTTCCGGTGGCAGGGAATCCGGATCCAGATCACGGATATACAGAGTCGGAATAAAATCATTCTGGCTTCTTTTATCCAGGTCTTCTGTGTTAAACGCTACATAAATTCCTGTAACGGACCTTCGGCGCAGAGCATTGATCATTTTGCTGCAGATATTTTCCATCAGCGGCAGATAAGATTCTTTATTATTTCCGATATCTTCAATTCGGATCTGTCCGGAATCAATAAGGTTCTGTGCCTCCTCATTGACATATTCCTGCAAAGCTGACAGCTCCTGATTGGACGTCAGAACATTTTACTTCCGTCGTCCGAGAAATCTCCCTCTTTCAGATATTCTTCTACATATTCACTTTTTTCTTTATCTGTAAGATAACCGGAAAGGTCTACGAGCATGTCCTTCTGATCCATGGTATAGGCTGTATCTGAGTAAGCCGAAAAAAATATTCGGTACTTCGGACGCCCCTACCTCACCATCCGCTGCAGCAAGGACATTTTTGTTCCAGATCTTCTGCGGTTCCAAGACTCTTGTTTCTACGGTGATGCCGTCTTTCTTTCCAACTGTGTCATTAAATTTCTCTGTCAAGTCTTTAAAAGTATCCAGCTGATCGCCATTATAATATGTCCATACTGTAACTGTAACAGGGTCCGACTTTTTCCGGAACATCCACTGAACAGGGATGCTGCCAGAGTCGCGCCTAACAGACAAAGCACTACTTTCCTGTGTGCCATAAATTCTCCCTTCCGCCTGCACTCATTTGCAGGAACACTGTTTTATCTTATCACAGTACAGACATATTATCAAAGAAAAACCCCGCTTTTTATATTCTGTTTTCTTATTTCTCCATAACAACAGGAGCTGCGTTGTCATATGCCTGCTCCAGAAATACTTCCTGGGAGTTCAATGGAGCATTATCGGATGGTTCGATCTTATAATTTTCCTTATTGTTCATGGTCCTCGCTTTGCGGTTATCACTGAGCATTGTCACGAACATTTCCTGGATCTGCATCCGGATATCCGGGTCTCGATAGGAGCTGCAACTTCCACACGGCGAAGAGTATTTCTTGTCATAAAGTCCGCAGATGAAATATAGATCTTTGCCCTCTCCTGTGTTCCGAAAATGTAAATACGGGAATGCTCCAGAAAACGCCTACAATACTGATAATGTGGATGTTTTCTGTCTGACCTTTTACTCCCGGGATCAGACAGCAGATACCGCGGACAACCATATCAATGTGTACTCCCGCGCAGGATGCTTCCACCAGTTTGTTCATAATACGCTTGTCTGTCAGAGAATTCATTTTCAGCCCGATATATGCCTGTTCTCCAACTTTGGCATGTTCGATCTCTTCATCGATCATGGCAAGTACTTTGTTCTGGAGACATTTTGGTGCCACAAGAAGATGGTCCATATCTTCAACCGTTTCTCCCATTGCCAGTGCCTGAAATACTCTTGCTGCTTCTGTTCCGATCTTCGGATCAGCAGTCATCAGAGAAAGGTCTGTATACAGACGGGCTGTTTTTTCGTTGTAGTTTCCAGTTCCGATCTGTGTATAATATTCCACATTTCCGTCTTTTTTCTTCATGATCTGGCAAAGTTTGGAATGTACTTTGTAACCATCCAGACCATAGATCACATGACAGCCCGCATCTTCCAGAAGTCTGGACCATCCAATATTGTTTTCCTCATCAAAACGTGCCTTCAGCTCCACCAGAACGAACACTTCTTTTCCATTTTCTGCCGCTTCGATCAGAGCTTCCACAACCTTACTCTGTTTCGCTACACGGTAAAGAGTCATCTTGATGGAAACGACATCCTCATCATTGGCTGCTTCATGAAGCATTGTAAGAAACGGTTTGATACTCTCATATGGATAGGAAAGAAAACGGTCTTTTTTTCGCGATCTGGTCAAGGATCGGTTCATGGCTGTTAAACATTGGTGATTTCTGAGGAATCCTTTTTTTCATAAAAAAGCTCTGTTCTTTTTCTCAGGCCGTCCTGGATCTGGAATACAAAAGAAAGATCCAGCGGGATATCTCCACGGAATACAAAATTCTTGTCCACTTCCAGATACTCGCAAAGTGTTTCAACAACATCTCCGTCCATTTCTCTTGACAGTTCCAGACGGATCGGTGCCAGTTTCTTCCTTGCCTTGATCAGCTCTACCATAAATTCACGGTAATCCAGATCTTCATCGTAAAGAGCGTCTGCGTCAATATCTGCATTTCTGGTAATACGGAGCAGAGATTTTGCCTTGATGTGATAGCCTTTGAAGATTTTTGAAACAAAGTGAAGGATCAGTTCCTCAGACAGCATGTAAGTGCCTGTTTTTCCGGGAACCGGGATGAGGCGCTGGATGCCTGCACTGCTGCACGGAATGATACCCAGTTTTTCCTTTCCTTTTTTTGTTTCCAGAACTACTACTGCATAGATTTCTTTATTTCGGAGAAATGGAAACGGCTGCCTTTTTCCGACGATAGACGGAGAAATAACCGGAGCCACTTCTGCCTCAAAATAACGTTCCAGATAATTGCGGTCTTCTTTTTCGATCTTATGGAAATTCAGCATATGTACGCCATATTCTTCCAGGCTTTCCATGATCTCTTCATAGACCACATCTCTTTTCCGGTTCAGCTTTTTGGTTCTTGCAAGATTGCATCCAGCTGTTCCTTTGGTGTCATATTGGTTTTGTTTTCACGGATATCTTTTGCCAGAAGCATCTGATCCACAAGAGATCCCACACGTACCATATAAAATTCATCCAGGTTGCTCTGATAGATCGAAGCAAATGTGAGACGTTCACACAGCGGATTTTCCGGATTCTCAGCTTCCTCAAGTACTCTCTCATTAAATTTCAGCCAGGATAATTCCCTGTTCATGTATATTGTATCTGCCATTTTCTCCTCCTGTGCCACCGTATATTTTTCTTTTTCGGCAGGCTCTGTTATTGTACGCCGGCATTTTGTTCCGCGATATCTGCTTTTCCCCTGATCTGCCTGGAATTTGCCTGCAATGCTACCAGTATAGCTATCCAATATTTTATTTCAGTGCAAGACTTTGTAAATTCCCGATTAAATTTTCAGCGAAAAAAAAAGGCTTGCATTTTCGAATAATAGTGGTATAGTATTTGTATACTTATTATATAGTTTTTTAATACTACATGTTATTTTATCAATTTCTACATTGTTATTTGACTGCTATTCCGCATCCGTACAACAGATTCCTGCGGAATATCATACAGGAGGTGTTTTTTATATGAAACTTAAATTAAAAGACCCTGGAAGTGCCATTACTCATGGAATCGCCATGCTCCTTGCAGTGGCCGGAGCTACTCCGCTGATCGTGAAAGCTGCCAGAAGCGCAGATATCCTTCACGTTTTTTGCAGTGAGTGTTTTTATCCTCACCATGATCCTGCTTTATCTGGCAAGCACTCTTTACCATTCTGTAAATTCCACCGCCAAGGTGAACCGCCGCCTGAAAAAAATGGATCACATGATGATCTTCGTGATGATCGCAGGCAGCTATACACCGGTATGCCTGATCGTCCTCCACGGCCGCACCGGTTACATCCTCTGTGCACTGGTATGGACTGTTGCCATCATCGGCATGATCCTCAAAGGCTGCTGGATCAACTGCCCGAAATGGCTTTCCTCCGTAATCTATATTGGAATGGGCTGGCTGTGTGTCCTGGCTTTCGTGCCGATCTTCCACAATCTGCCGCGGGCAGGTTTCGGATGGCTTCTGGCAGGCGGTATTATTTACACTATCGGCGGTGTGATCTACGCACTGAAGCTTCCGATCTTCAATGCGAAACATAAAAACTTTGGTTCCCATGAAGTATTCCATATCTTTGTTATGCTGGGAAGTGTATGCCACTTTGTTGTGATGTATTTCTTTGTTGCGGGGATGGGGATCCACTGATCGCACATATTTCCATACGGCACAAAAAAATCCGATCCACTTGCGTTGTGGATCGGATTTTTTCAATTTTGTACTTTATTTTCGTCTTCATTCCACCAGACGATCACATACAGAACAAAAAGATACAAACCAGAATATAATATCACCGGTAAACATCATGATCTCCGGTTTTCCAGTAACGATCATCCGTACAAGATATCTGGAAAAGAATCCGGCGATAAGAACCATTGACAAACGGTTCCTGATTCCCAGGATCTCATATTCCAGATACAGTACAGCCCAGGCAGCCATATATTTCCAGATATACAGAAATGCAGCAAGGTATTGTCCTTTTATATACACTCCATTATATACTGCATATTCCACCAGCAGATATCCCAGGACTGCCAGTCCCATTGCTAAGATCAGCGTAATTATCAGCATTATTCCTGACTGTACTCTTCCCTGCAAAAACATACAAAAGAGCAAAAACAAAATAACGAACGAACCCATAAAAAATATTCAATGCTGTACTTATTCTCAGTCGCAGTACAGATAGTCCGCACACAAGTACTGCTGTAATAATGGTAAGGATAATCTGAAGCTGATCAGATTTATTTCCATTTCTCTTTTTCTCCGTTCCTCTCTCTCAGACTCAGCCCTGTATATATGAAATGTTTTTTTCTGCCATGCTGACAGGTTCAGACGTGGAAACTTTATTACTGTTCTGTCGGTTATTTAATGTAACAGCTATGGCACATCCGATAAATATAACCAGCGCTGCTATGCTATTGCCGTAACCATTGCGTTTTTTTTTCGGAAGCCTTCTTGCTTTTTTGTCAGAGTATTCTCCGTTTCCGGTTTCTGTGGCTGTCTCCAGTAAGTCCGGCCTGTATTGTGTGGAAAATCCATCTCTATTTTCTGTCCACACTCCGGACAAAAACTGGCACCTTCCGGATGGTACTATTACAACCTGGACATTTCATACGCTGCCTCCCCTTAAGTTCGTATATTACCTGATTTTTTCTCAGAAAACTATATTTCTTCTATCAAAAATATAATTTCGCAAAACAATTCTCTTTTCTCCATGTTATCACAATGCCTGAAGCAAAACCATATAAAATATAGTAAATAAAAGGTATTAAACGCATATCAGCCCAGACCGGTTGCCTCGGACGAGGTCAACATGAAGTCTAAGCTGATATGCGTTAATCGTTGTTATGCATTAATCGTTGCCATTCATCATACTGCTTTCGGAACAAAGACAATATCTACAAAGAGCTTTGTCTCCCCTTCTGTACTCCATTTATATTTTTCTATGATCTGATAATCTGTTTCATCAATCAGTCGTTCTCCTTCATTTCCATTTTCTGTTGGATTTGTTGCTGAATTATACAGATCTGTCTGCATATTAGTATATTCATCTACCATACTCTGAACTACTTTTGCAGTATCATCCTGGGAGCTGTTTTTCTTTCGTCTCAATTGTCAAAATTAATAATTTCGCTGTTTCTACAAGCTTCTCCTGAATCCCCTCAGAATTTGCCAGTCCATTTTCATCAAGAACAAATCCCGTCTGAATAGTTGTAACATTTTTTTTCAGAATCAAGGAAAAGATTTATATCTATCAGTGAATCATTCGTAGCAGTTTGGATACTTCCACCTTCATTCCAGTATTCACTTTCAGTTTTCTCCGAGGACTCTTTCCACTCCACTGAAGTACCACTTTCTATATAATAATTTGAAAGTATATTTAATATCAGCTGAAACCCTGTACCAGTGAAATTAAATTTCGCCTGATTTTCGGCGGCATTTGCAACACCCGCAAAATTCAACACAAGAATAACTGTAAGTGCCAGTGTTAATATTCTTTTTTTCATATCCTTTTCCTCCTACCTCTGTTTACCTATTATTTTTTGATCGTAATTTTTTTTCACTTTGCTCCATGAAGAGTAAACTTTGTTTCTGACATTCTTATAAGTTGCGATCCGAACATAGTATGTCTTTCCTTTTTTCAGTTTTGATAATGTCACTTTTGTTGTCTGGTTCTTACTGATATTAACTGTTGTAACATTCTTTTTAAACTTACTGTCAGTAGAATACTGTATTCTGTACCCTGTTGCTGATTTATTTCTCAGCCATGTAACTTTAACTTTTCCATTTCCTGCATTTGTTACACCTGAAAGACTTGTTCCTGTTGGACGGATTGTAACTTTTTTTGCTTTGCTCCATGAAGAATAAATTTTACTTCCTGCATTTTTATAAGTTGCAATGCGGACATAATATGTGTTTCCTTCTTTCAGCTTTGACAATGTTGTTTTTGTCGTCTGGTTCTTACTGATATTAACCGTTGTGGCATTCTTTTTTAAACTTACTGTCAGTAGAATACTGTATTCTATATCCTGTTACTGATTTGTTTCTCGTCCATGCAACATTGGCTTTTCCACTTCCCGTGTTAGTCACTCCTGAAAGGCTTGTACCTGTTGGTCTGACTGTAACTGTAATCTGACAGGATGTTTTTTTGTATCTGGCTGTCTCTGCTGCCGTTATTGTAATAACCGCTGTACCTGTAAAATTCTTCGCAATTGTAATTTCTCCACTGCTGTTTACTTTTACAGATTTTATTATTTGATGAATATGTCAGTCTCTGCTTATTTCATTTATCAGTTGCTGAATTCTTTACTTTCTGTTCTTTCGCAGAACGGTCTTCGTAATATTGGATACTTTTAATCACATTATTCTTCTTTACCTGCTGAATTGTAAACGAAGCGCTGACTGTTCCAGTATATCTACCTATTCCGGTTATCATTACTGTCGCTGTTCCAACCTTGATATTATCCGAGTATGTAATCGTATAATCTTCGTTTTCCTGAAGCAGATAATCATCATCCATAACTGTAACTACTGGTGTTTTTGCTTTTCCATCATATGCATAGCTTGTTTTTGGTGACATCCTCCCCCCACCTATAGAGGTGGGGGGCTTTCCAACCTCGGCAAGTTTGGTTCTCGTTCGATAGCACTTCTGTGCTAAGCATAAGCGAGCTATCCCCGTGTGTCCCACGGTTGTGTTATGTTAATGTCATGCAATTACCAAACGCATTCCCTCATTTCTGATATTTATCGCCGCATTTACATCTCTATCATGATGGGTTCTGCACTGCGGGCAATCCCACTCTCTCAGGGCAAGATTTTTCGTTTTTGCATTTTTGTAACCACAAACACAACAGGTCTGACTGCTTGCAAAAAATCTATCCACCTTCACAAGCTTCTTACCCTGTTCCTCCAATTTGTATTTCAAAAATGTTGTGAACATTCCCCAGCCGTTATCTGAAACAGATTTTCCAAAATTCAGCGACCGTGACATTGCTTTCATATCCAAGTCTTCTATACATACACAATCATAAGCATTGGCTATCTGCCTTGACTGCTTATGCAGGAAGTCTTTTCGTTGATTGGAAACCTTTTCATGGAGTTTTGCCGCCTTAATCCTCTGCTTATTACGATTACTTGAACCTTTCTGCATTTTGGAAAGCCTGCGTTGTTCTCTCGCTAATTTTTTCTCCGCATTCCTGTAATACCTTGGATAGGCAGGCTCCTTACCGTTACTGTCACGATACAATTCGTGCATGGAAAAATCCAAACCTAAAAAATTTTGCATCTCCTTTTCCTGTACTTGATTTTCATACTCAAAAAGAATACTTGCATAGTATTTTCCGCTTGGTGTCTGACTTACTGTTACAGATTTCAGGCTGTATTCCTCTGGAATAATCCTGTGCTGTTTTAAGTGGACTTGTCCAATCTTAGGCAATTTCAAATATCCGTTAGATATCGTTATGTTCCCATTGATGCAGACCGTGGAATAGCTGTTTTTACTCCGTTTTTTTGATTTGAACCTTGGAAAACCTGTTTTCGGCTGTTTGAAAAAGTTCTGAAATGCCGTATCAAGGTGCCGGAGCGATTGTTGTAATGCGATACTATCTACTTCCTTTAAAAATCCGTATTCTTCCGTTTTCTTCATTGTAGCCATTTCTTTTGCACAAATGGTATATGCTACATTGGTCTTGTTCTCCTCATACTGCCGAATCTTTCTATCAAGCCAATGATTGTATACCATTCTGACACAACCGAAACTCTTAGCAAACAAAATCTTCTGCTCATCATTGGGATATATTCTGAATTTATATGCTCTGTTTGCCACCATGCCACTTCCTTTTCCTCGAAACCCCCTCTGCGATACTTGACCACAATCACAAGATGATAGTATAGTAAGAACACTAAATGTGCGTTATTATCTAAATTTATTGTATTTTAATTTTTATTATTCGACTAAAGATATTATACTATGATTAAGGTACTCTATCAAGCTGGTAACGGACGCAATTCATCTCCCACCTTAGAGGTCGGAGTCTTCTTGCTGTAAGAGGATAAATAACTTCTGTGTACACTGCTTTTTGAAACAAAAAAAGCACATACTTCTTCACAAAATAAATTGTAAAATAAGCATGTGCTTCTTTCACCATTATTAACTGATGAATTTTACAACATTTTTATTTCATTTTTTCTTCAGTTCATCCAACTGCTTCTGATCAAGTCCTGTTATCTCCCTGATCTGAATGTCTGTTAAAAGCCCCGACTTCAGTAAATTAATTACCGTCTGCGTAATTCCCTGTTCAATTCCCTGACTAAACCCATTGGCATATCCTTCTTCCATACCTTCCTCACGGGTCTGTCTCATATGCCGTTCTTCATCATACTCATATATGCTCACTTTCTTCGCCTCCGCTCGGTTTTTTCTCAAAAAAATCTGCCAGGATTCCCTCGCTGATACATTCTGTGATCGCCTGCTCTACTGCAAGATCCAGTGGCATTTCCGCTGCGTATTCTCTTACACGGAAGGTATATTCCGCATAGTCCTGGAGGGTCCGGCAGGTTTCCATCAGTTTCCGGTTATGACCTTTATTGATATTTAACATGACTGCCTTCAGTTCCAGAGACGGGTCTGCATCCGGAATTGAAAAGAGCTCCGACAATTTCAATTCTTTCCGGTCCGGCTGTTCTGCCTGGCCGTTGTAGAAGATCACAAACCTCGGTGTCGGCAGTTTCACAGCTTTCGTTCCATAAAGATTCATATCTTTCGTATAATCCGAATACACATCCGCCACATACAGCAGATACCGGACTGGCAGATTCGGACTGTAAGTTGACTGATGTTCATACAGGTTCAGCCGCATATCAATGATAAATGAAACGTCATTCTGCATGGACATGTACACAGCGTTCTCCAGCGTATTCACCTGGAGAAGATCCGGGTCATCATACTGGTTCCGTTAATTGCGTTATAAAGTTTCAGCAATTCATTCCTGTCGCTGAACAACATTGCAAAGATCCGGGATTTATACATCCGGTTTGCATTTAATACATCGATGTTACTTTCTTCCATGTAGTATCCTCCTTCTTGGGCAGTCGGGAGAATCCTACAGTAAAAACAGCTTCCGGAAATCTCCCTGCGTGATCATGTAATTTAAGCATTGAGATTTCTTTGTAAAAGCCGAATGGCCGGTGAATTACAGATACGGAAGTGTTCCGCACAGATCAATAGAAATGAAATGCTTTTTCTTTACATTAGCACAATATGGGCGAAAACGCAATTAAAAACATTTCGACAAAATCCGCAATTAAAACAGCAAAATATTTAGTGCCATTCAAAACTTCATCAACTCCAGTTTCTTCTCCTTGGTCAGCTGCTTGATCCGGTATTCCCGGCTCATTGCCTCTTCTTTTGTGGCAAACCCTTCGTAATACACCAGCTTCACCGGTCTCTTGGCCCTGGTGTATTTAGCGCCTGCCTTGCCCTCATTATGAGCTTTCATCCGCCTGGCAAGGCAGTTTGTCCACCCAGTGTAAAGCGTGCCGTCTGCACACTGAACGATATATGTATAATTCATTCTGGTCTCCTCTTTTGTGAAATATTCTATGTAAAGACAGCCACCAACATTTCTTCAGCAGCCGTCCTTCTATACTCAAGCAGCCGGCACAGTTCATGTATTTCACTTACATCAAAAAATAAAGCAGGCTGGGATTCCGGCTGCGGATTTTCCCACCTGCTTTATTATACGTTTATTTCTTATTTCTGTGAATATGGAATTCGCTTAATCAGCTACGGTTCCAGTTCCATGACAATAATAACAGGTTTCTCCTGAAAGAAACGTACCCGTTCCCTGACATCTTGGACAAATTCTAAATCTAATTTTTCCTCCGTATACAATTCTTTTGAATGTTCTTTTTTTCATAGTTTTATATCCTCCTTATTGTTTTTTATTTACTTTTTACCCCATCGTTGTCCACAATGAGGACATTCATACTGCTTTTTCTCGTAAATGATAACAATTTCTTTGCCACAATTTGGGCATTTTACAGTTTCCATTTTGTTTTCCTCCATTTTAATTTCATGAATATAAAATTACTAATGTTTTTTCCAGTCTGTTAACTCCCCTGATTCATTAAAATACAAATCATAGCTAACATGTCCTTTAGCATTGTCCGTTTCAATATTAATCTCTATATATGAACCGTGATCTTTTGTCACATAATTATCTCCTATGTAAACACCATCATATCTTGCCACTTCTCTCAATGCATTTTCTATCGTATACTGTGAAGGTCTAAAATATCCCATGATTATTCTCCCCTTTCATTTATTTCTGTTAGACAAATAAATCTCTCAACAAAAAACTTTTTCTATAATATATTGCATCATTATAATTTTCTAATGCTTGTTTTATGTCTATTTTTTCGGAACCAGGAACGTTATCATCGAGCATTTCTATCTCATGCGATGCCCAATCATAAACTTCTTCCCAATTTTTTTATAAAATCAACTGATTCCTCAGATCCAGCTACCACCTGCAAATCTGAATACGCAAGAATTTTTTTCGATAATACTGTTATATTGGATTTGCATAAATTACATTCTTTCTAGCAGCTAATTCATACCATTAGAAGCTTCTCTTATACCTTCTCCCGTATTTTGCTTAATATAAAAATCCCCTAAGCTACACATTGCTCTTATGTCGCCTTGAGTTGTCATTTGTTTTGCTTCTTCTATTGTCATTTTCTATCTCTCCTAAATATTACTGTATAAGAGACTCAAAAATCTCATAAATTTGTCTGTGCCAGAACATCTCCTGCTGATATGCCATCTCATTTGACCCTGCAATAGAATTCATAATCATACCGGTTAATGTATTTTTTCTTGCATTTGCTTTATTTGTTGCTGTATTAGCTTTTGATTCACCAAAAAAATAAAAATTTACTGTATTTCCATTAATAATATACACATCTGTAAAATATTGCTGCGGAGGGTTGGGATGATTAATAACAACACAAGGGTATGTACTTCCAAACAATCCACCCTCTTTAACTGTACTTGTTGTGATTCTTGCAGGAACTCCCAGTTCTTCTGCCTTTTGTGACATTAAAGAAACAATATTTTCTACATTTAATCCATTAGTATCTCTAAATGAAATTGGATTTTCGATCATTCCTGTGTTATATTTCAAATTATAAGCCATTCCATATTCCTCTCTTTCTTATCCTCCCTTTTAATCAATAAGTCAGACGAATATTGGCAATCCTCTTTGCTATTGGTTAAAAAGTGTACTTTTTTAAATCAATGATTTTGTAAAAAGCGTGTGGAATTTTGTCAGATTTTTATTCTTTTTTATTTTTATATATTGAATTCTTTGATGTTATGCTATATAATATTTGTAATATGATATTATAAAAAAAAGAGAAGAAATTACAAAAAAGTACACCTTTTTGTAATTTCTCCTCTTTTTTATTTTTTCAACCTTTTCATATGCCCTTGCCTTATACAGAAATGTGGAAACTGGCATACCACAAGCATCCGCAGCTACTATACCGGTTATTTTTCCCTCTTTCCATTTCTGATATATCTTATAAAAATTAGAAGGTAACGGTTTCGGTGGACGTCCAAAGCGTACTCCCCTCAGCTTTCGCAATCGCAATTCCTTCTGCCTGACGTTGTTTAATATTACTTCTTTCATTCTCAGCTACAAAAGACAATACCTGCAAAACAATATCACTCAAAAAGTTCCTATGAGATCTTTCCCTCTTCTTGTATCCAATAATGGCATATCTAGAACAACAATATCTACTTTCTTTTCTTTTGTAAGAATGCGCCATTGCTCTAAAATTTCCTCATAGTTTCGTCCCAATCTATCAAGCTTTTATATAAAGCAAATCATCTGGTCTTAATTTTTTCACAAGTTTCTGATATATTGGTCGATCAAAATCTTTTCCCCGATATTTTTTTCTACATAAATATTTTTTTTTAATATTTCTAATTGTTTCATTGCTTCCAATTGCCTATTTTCATTTTGATCCTTTGTACTTACTCGAACATATCCATATTTGACTATCATTTTGTATCTCTCCTTTTTGATTTACTCAACAATCTATCTTATTTATAAACATCTCTTCCACTCCACTTATATATATTCTGTAACATAAATAAAAACCTTACTGACATTCAGCTCTCTACTTCTGAAAATCAGTAAGGTTTCTGTACCTAGTTTATAAATTTTTTTATCTTAGAATAGCCACAAAATGTTACCACTTACCAACAGACAAAAAACTCCTCTACTCCATCACATAATTCTTCAGTCCATAAATCTTTCCATCAACATCCGCTGCTTCCACTTTCACAGCCTGCGCCTGCGTTTCCGGATAATATCTGGTGGAAAAAACCACTTCTCCGCCATTTACATAGATCTCCACAGCTGTAGTATCCGCAAGGATCCTGAGACTTTCGACTTTACCGGATGGAACATGTGCTTTACGTACTTTACGTCCGGCACCGGCTGTTTCGGAGAGAGTTAAGATCACATCTCCGCCCTGATACTCCAGGAAAAGATTTTCCCCAAGACTTACCTTGCCCTGGTCACCTTTTACCTGAATATCCAGATCAAATGGTCCGTTCACCGGAAGCTCCACGCTGGAACCGCTGATGGAAGTCCCATTCTCTCTCAGCCCGTTCAGTTCTTTCACCGGATACTGATAAAGCATTCCGTTCTTATACGTAACTTCCCTTGGAACCGTCAGACAATGCTGCCAGCCTTCGCTCTCTGCAGTAGGATTCACATACTCTTCATCTGCATCCGGCATTCCCATCCAGCCGATGATGATCCGTCTGTCTTTTCCATCCTGGAATGTCTGGGGTGCATAGAAATCAAAACCGTGATCCCATTCCCGGAAATCTTTTTCCTCCGGCTTTCCGTCCTTCAGGATAAAGTATCCGGACTGATAGATGTTCTGGAAACGGAACTCTTCCCTTGTCAGTCCCTGTGGAGATACAGAAAGTACTTCCTGTCCCTCAAGGGTAAAATAATCCGGGCATTCCCACATGTATCCGAAAGCATTCTCTGTGGTCAGCTCATGGTCGAATTTCCAGTTTTTCAGGTCTTCGGATTTATAAAAAAAGTACGGCACCCTGGTCGCTTTTCTGACGGCCGCCAAGGATCATGCGATACTCCTCTCCATCTTTCCAGACCTCGGGTCACGGATGTGGCATGTGTAATTCTTCGGATAATCCTCCCAGGAAACGGCTACTTCTTTTGTTCCAAAATGAACGCCGTCCTCACTCTCCACATGGAGAGTGCTGGACTGCCTTCCGTTATTGATATAATCATAATCTCCATCCATCTTGATGTTTCCTGTGTAGAAAAGATGGAGCTTGTCTTTTTCCGCAATGGCGGAGCCTGAGTAAACACCATGACAGTCATAAATGCTGTCCGGCAGAAGCGGAACACCTTCATATCTCCAGCTGATCATATCTTCGCTGGAATAATGTCCCCAGAATTTCAGTCCACCGTTGGACTCAAATGGAGAATACTGGAAAAACACGTGATATCTTCCTTTATACCAGCATAATCCGTTTGGATCGTTGAGCCATCCGGTGGGCGGCATCAGGTGATGGGTCAGACGGTTTGTCTGCATTGCCCTTCCCACTGCTGCCGTTTCCTCGATTTTTCGAACTTCCTCCGCAAGCACCTTTGTCAGAGAACTCATTTATTTTACCTCCAGTACTTCAGAACTGTTATTTACGGTTCCTTCTGCAAGCATTTTTACTTCTTCATAATCATCAGTATTGGTTACGATCAGCGGTGTGGTCACATCGTAACCTGCTGCCTTGATGGCATCCATATCAAATGTGATCAGCGTCTGGCCTTTTTTCACTTCGTCGCCGTCTTTTACATGTGCGGTGTAGAATTTTCCGCCAAGCTCAACGGTGTCAACGCCGATGTGGATCAGCAGTTCCAGGCCGCTTTCTGTTGCAAGACCGATTGCGTGTTTTGTGTCAAAAATTGTAGAAACGGTAGCGTCGCAAGGTGCTTTTACCTCACCTTTGGACGGAATCACTGCCATGCCTTTTCCAAGGACTTCTGATGCAAAAGTCGCATCTTTTACTTCTGAAAGCGGGATCGCGGTTCCCTCAAGCGGGCTGTAGAGGGTCTGTGCGCCGGTCTCAGATGTTTTCTCCTCTGCTGGCTTCTCCTGGGCAATTTCTGCCGGAGCATCTGCTTTTTTCTCTGTTTCGATATTTTTTTCAGCTGTTTCCTGTACCTCGTCCTTATATCCGATCATCCAGGTGAGCACAAAAGCCACACCGAACGCGATGGCAAACATTATGATATAAGCAACCGGGTTATTCAGGCACAGCAGGATTCCGAAGATACCGGTAACACCTGTTCCTGTAGCACCAAGATTTGTAATGGAGGCAAAAAGCGCTCCGCATGCACCGCCGAGGCAGCCCATGATAAACGGCTTTCCGAAACGGAGGTTTACGCCGAAGATCGCCGGCTCTGTGATTCCCATGCATGCACTTAAAGCAGACGGAACAGCCATGGATTTGATCTTCTGGTTCTTTGATTTCAGGCCTACAGCAAGAGCTGCACCACCCTGTGCAACGTTGGCTGCGGATGCAAGTGGCAGCCAGTAGGTAACGCCGAATTTGGCGATCTGTCCAAGGTCAATGATGGTGTACATGTGATGAACACCTGCAACAACTGTCGGCGCATAAAAAGCACCCCATGATAAAGCTTCCGATTCCAAACGGCAGGGCAATCAGCCACTGGATTCCATCCAGAAGTCCGTTCTCAACGGCAACAAAGATCGGTCCGATAATGGAAAGAGTAAGATAACCAGTTACAAAAACACTGACAAGTGGTGTTACAAAAAGGTCGAACATTGCTGGTACAACTTTATGAAGTCTCTTCTCGATCTGTGCCAGTACCCATACTGCAATGATAACCGGGATTACATGTCCCTGATATCCAACCATGTCAATCGAATAAAGTCCGAACCATACTTTCTGTGTTGCCTGCACACCTTCTGTAGCCACAGTCCAGGCATTCTGCAGATTGGGATGGATCATGATCATACCGATGACCGCTCCCAGATAAGGATTGGCTCCGAATACCTTCGCGCCGCTGTAAGCGATCAGGATCGGCAGAAATGTATACGCCGTATTACTGAAAAGCTGGGCAAACACATAAATAGAACCACTGGTATTGATATTCAGGAAGCCATTGTTTACCATGAAGTTCAGAGCTTCCATGATTCCCATCAGGAATCCGCTGGCTACGATAGCTGGGATGATCGGGACAAAAATATCTCCCAGTGTCTTGATCAGTCTCTGTATCGGATTAGCCTTGGATGCTGCCACCTTCTTAAGCTCATCCTTACTACTCTCTGATATTCCGGCGATCTGGATAAATTCATCGTAAACCTTGTTTACAACTCCTGTTCCCAGGATGATCTGCATCTGTCCCTGTGCGAAGAATACACCCTTCCACACCGTCGATGTTCTCTACATATTCCTTGTCTGCCTTGTCATTATCCGCAATGACCAGACGAAGTCTTGTTGCACAGTGTGCTGCGGAAATGATATTTTCTTTCTTTCCTACATGATCATAGATTTCCTGTGCGGTCTTTCTGTAATCCATGTCCGTCCTCCTTTTTCTTTTACTGTCCTTCCTGCGGGCAGTAGACTCTTTTTGCTTTCCCTTTTTTTGCAAAACTGATTTCTTCGGATCAGCAGTGTCTGTTCTTTCTGTTTTTCCGGAAGTTAATGATTTCTGATCCTTTTATTTCTTTTATGAGATTGATTCCATATTTATTTCTATCTTTAAAATGTCTGTTTTTCCTAATGCCTTGGTATTTATAAGTTTTTCAGTCATTTCTTTGCTTGTTTTCATGTTTTATGTGTTCTAATATTGGAATCGTTCTCACATCTTGATTGTATTATTAACCACTGCCTTCTCATTTGTAAATCCGCAACAATCTCACAAATTTCTCCGGTCAAAATTGTACATATTCCATAAGAACATACGCAAGACAAACAAGCCGGTCAGGACATCTCAAAAAAATCTGGTCTTTTTCTGTGCTTGCCCAGCCATAACACATAAACCCGCCAAAAAGAGCAGGTCTTTTTCTCCCAAAAGATCTGCCCCTGTTCCGCAATAACTTATAATTTTTATCCTCTGTCTGCGGGAATATTCTCTGCTACCTGTGAGATTCCCGTTCCACAAGTTCACATCCCATTTTGATTTCCTTGCTGATTCCGGTATCGTTCTCAATAAGATCCGCCAGCATGGCTGCCGCCTCCATTCCACTGGTCTTATAATAAAAAATGTACCGTGGTAAGCTTCGGTTCCACGATCTTACCCGGAACACCGTCACCGATCCCTGCGATCTGCACATCATCGGGAATTCGAAGTCCGATCTCCTTCAGATAAGTCATGGCACCAACTGCCATGGTATCTGTGGCACATACCAGAGAATCAATGGATGGATCCTCCTCAAAAAGTTCCTTCGCCATCTCATAGCCGGAATCCATGGTGAAGCTTCCTGTTTTCATCTTCTCCGGAAGGATCTCAAGCTTTCCCTTATGAAGCGCATCCATAAAACCTTTTTTACGGCGTGCACCAACTGCCTCGTCTTTATCTGTGACACCAATGTAAGCGAACTTTTTTTCCTTTCTTTGCAAGCTTCTCTGTCACCATAAAAAGCTGCCTTATAATCATCCTGATAAATGCAGGGATATCCATCCAGATGCTGTCCCAGAAGCACGATCGGCACCTTATAATCCTTCAGCATCTGTTTATGCTTTCTGGTAAACATGGTGGCAATAAAAAACCACTCCGTCCACCTGGCGTTCTTTAAACAGAGAAAGATATTTCAGCTCTTCTTCCACATCGTTGTTGGTATTGGCGAGGATCAGCTGGTAACCTCTCCGTGTGAGAATGTCACTGATCCCCGCCACCTCACGGCTTATGGTATCGGAATTGATCTTTGGAAGAATAACACCGATGAGACTCGTTTTTTTTGTCCGCAATGTCTGTGCCTGGGAGGATGGCTGATATCCGGTCTCCTGGATCACCTTGCGGATGACTTCTTTTTTTTTCACTGCTTACATATCCGTTGTTCAGATATCTGGATACCGTAGCTCTGGAACTCCGGCAAGTCTGGCTATTTCATTAATATTCATGACCTATGTACCTCTTCTTCTGTCCTGTTTAAGTCTGTCATTTTCCGTCGTTTTTACAGATATTTATAGATAGATTATACACGTTTTTTCTTTCCGGTAAAAAAAGATGCTTTTCTATTGTTTCGCAGTTATTCTGTTGTATACGGGATGCCAGTGACTCGCATCCCGCATGTTTTACTTTCATCTGCAACGTTTTTTCCGCTATAACCAATTTCTCTAAAAAGGATATTCTACTGTATCCGTTTCAGCGATCATTCCCGATCGATCATATCTGCTGTTTCAGTTTTTCTGCCGTCTCAGCTTCCTGCCGTTTCAGTTTACCTGTTGCTCAGGCGTGCCACATCACTCCAGATACTCAAACGGATCCACCGGCGTGCCGTCTTTTCTCATTGCGAAATAAAGGTTCGGGCCTTCCACAGAATAATATTTGGTCGGTGCACTGATATTTCCGATCACTTCGCCTTCTTTTACCGTGTCACCTTCTGCCACTGTAAGATCCTTCAGCTGTCCGTACACCGCCTGATAGCCATTTCCAAGCTCCATGGTCACAGTCGTTCCTGTGCAGGCATCCTGTGTAATGGAAAGCACCTGACCATCTGCCGCCGCATACACTGGTGCATCTTCCACTGCCTGCAGAGAAATAGCCGGGCTGACCCGATACTGATCCAACGTCGGATAATATACGGTTTCATTCATGTTGTAATCCACAAGAACCGTTCCTCTCACCGGCCACTCCATAATGGAATCCTCTGTAAAATTCAAGGTCTGCGCCGCAATTCCGGCCGCGGAAGTTTCGGCTGTATCTGCGGAGGAAGTCTCTGCTCCGTTATTTGCTGCATTTCCGGCGTTGGCGTTATCTGCTGCATTTCCGATTCCAGCAGTACTATTGCCAGCACTTTCTGCCCCTGCTGCCGCAGATACACTCTTATTCTCTGCACCACTCCCATTATTTACATCTGCCATTGTATTACCGTCTGTTCCTGCTGTTCCCTCATTTTCAGCTGCACCGCTTCCTGCAGTCTCACGGATACTTCCGGTTACACCGTCTGCATCTGCCCCATTTTCCGAAGCACCTGACAGACCTGTTTCATCTCCGGCTGCTCCATCGGTCATCTCATCCTGCGCCACATCTTCCCAGCCATTTCCGGTAACTGCCGCGTCCTCTGCGTTTTCCCCATCCGAAAGTTCTTCTTCCATCTGTACAGAATTTTCCTCCTGGGAATTTTCTACAATAGGTTTTGTCCCCAGCTGATAAACGGTAATTCCAAGTGCAGCCACTGCTGCCAAAACTCCGCCGTTGATAATGCCTCTCACGATTTACTTTTCATATTCTTTCCACCTCTGTCTGATATGTTCATTTTCAGCAACGGAAAAAGCAGTAAAGCGGATATCTTCATTTCACTCTGCTACCGTTTCCAGTCACTATTTCTGTATCTATAGAGTGTCCAGAATATGGCTGTCTATTCACTTTCTGAATATTTTTCTTTCATAATAATACATTTCTTTTGCTGCTTAATCGAATCAGGAATATCCTCTCGACTTCCTTTAATTCTCCGGATTCTCAACTCTTAATTCCATATCCGGAAAATATTTTTTCAGGATCTCCTCCGCATTGCTTCCGTTTTTTCGCCATCTCATTTCCGCCGAACTGAGAAAAAACCAACACCGTGGCCGATGCCACGCACCCGCAGATAATAAGTATCGTTCTTTTTTCTGCAAGCTGAAATTCGCCGATTCCAGCCCCATTCCCCGCCGCAAAACTTTCTCCTTCCACCAGAGTTTTCCCAACCATAAGCTCCGTCACATAACCGGCACTATCCCGCTTTTTTGATCTTCAGCTCTCCGGAAAACTGACCCGCCGGAATTTCCACAACTTTCATATAATCCGGAGATTTTTTATCCCCGCTGCTATCTGCTGATTTCAGATATGTATACGCCTCATCATGAAAAGCCTCCGCTCCGCTGCGTGTTTTCCCCCCGCTGATCTTATGCCAGGGTGTCAGCTTTACTTTTCCCTCATATGTCAGTACCTGCCCTCCCGTCTCTCTCGCTGACTGCTGATAGATTTGATTTTTTTCTGTAAAAAATATCTCCAGACTTCTCCAGTATTTCTGTTTTCCCAGAGGATCTCCGCAAGATTTTTTTCCCTCCCCGATCCGCCTCTGAATATTCGACCGTGCGATCACAGTCTGCGCTTTTATGGTTTCTTTTTTCATATCCGGGGAAATCTGTGAAAAACAAGGATGGGAAGATATTCTTCCATATCAGGCTTCCTCTCTGCCAGGACCATCTCCGTCCCGTGAAAAGCCGCTGCCGTAAAATAAGGAAGAACAATTGCCAGAAACACCAGACAATATCGAAGAAGCGCATATTTTTTCATAAAAACACCATAAGCGTTCTTTTTCCTAATATATGTTCTTTTGCAAAAAATTATTATTTGCTGTATACTATATCAATTCGAAGGGGATCTGCAGTGATCAGACCTTACTCACCATCCATTCAAGCGAATATTCGCAATCCGCTTCGCTACGTAGCTCT
>ENA-OQCD01000054-OQCD01000054.1-human-gut-metagenome-genome-assembly--contig:-NODE-54-length-24593-cov-2.170114_pt1 | contig 24593 bp, 25 predicted proteins | sample MGYA00242755_ERZ504571 | MGnify/ENA primary metagenome ERZ504571 (study PRJEB26092, sample SAMD00036274) | human gut metagenome | host: Homo sapiens | study: EMG produced TPA metagenomics assembly of...
CCCCGTCAGGCTGCAATGAATATCAATAACATTATATAAATTAATTTTTCATAATCTTGTAATTTAAGGGATGATTTACTTGATGGCGCCTTTATTGTCAATAAAGTTCAGATAGGCTTTTTGACCTGCATTTCCCATGGCGCGTTCCTGGTCTTCACCGGTACCGCGATATTCTATCTTACCTCCCAGAATAATAAATTCGCTTTTCCACCAGTCAATGTCTGCTAACTTGATACACATGCGTACTTCGCCGATGCAACGAAGGCGGGGGATACGAATTCTCCTTTGCCCTCGGGAACGGTAAACATATTGGCCTCTGTGAATGAGTCCCAGCCACCGGAAGTATCACCGGTCAGATACACTTCGGGCTTGTAGAAATCGACTGCGTATTTATAATTCCGTCCTTCGAGAGTGACTTTCACGACTACTATATACCATCCCGGATTACCAATCTCAATGTTATCTTCGCCTCCTGCATCCACCAGTTTTTTAGATGCTTCACTGATGGTCACTCCCTGGATTCCTACTTGATTGTTGTCCCACGATGTAGCTGTATTCAGTTTGAATGCGGCTTTATTCCCGTCTGCATCGGCTCCCAGATATTGCATGGACCAGAACATACCTTCGTTGGAATGAACCGGAATCATGGAATAACATTTGCTCCAATCCCAGTCGCACACACTGCCGATGAGATATAGATTGGTGGGCAGAGTCACTGCGGGCAAAGCATAATAGGGGAGAACTTGTGGCAATTCTATGATGTTCGAGGTGATGGTGCTGCCTGCTATCTCGGATTTGTTGTCGGTCAGGGCGGAAGCCGTCAGACGAACATACAAAGGTATGGGGGCTTTGGGAAACTCGTCTTCATTTACTCCTAATAAATTGGAAATAGCGACAGCAACTTCTTGTGCGTCCACTTCCATTTTGGCTGTTGAATACTTGGTGTCCAGAGTCGCATTCTTTTCAAAAGCCTGGTCCAGAGCGATTTCTACAGTATAGCGCGTGGCAGCTGTGAAACCATAATCGGGCTGTGAACAGGTCAGTTGTATGGTGGCTGTGTTCTTTAAATCATAGATGCCCGATGCGTATTTAGGAACATTAAGCACAAACTCGGTCGGCTCTGTGAAGACAGGAGTGCCCTCATCGTCCGAGCACGCTACAAGTGTGCTCAAACTGAATACGAGGATGAATAAGTATATCATCTTTTTCATTGTTTCTCAAATTTATAAGGTTAAACTGTTATTTTAGTGTGGCATAGCCCGGATTCTGAACCAAGTTCGGATTGGCTGTCAAGTCTTTATCGCTGATGGGATAGATATTGAACTTGCTGTCAATATTGGCTATACCTTCTTGAGGGCCGCCTTTGTAGTCCCAGGCATATTCTTTAGTGAATTTGCCGAAGCGTATCAGATCCGAGCGGCGCTGACCTTCCCAATATAGTTCACGGGAGCGTTCCGCTAAAATGAAATCCAGAGTCAGATCGGAACCGGAGATATTGCCCGATTTGTCACCGTTGGCTCTTTCGCGCAATAAGTTGATATAACCTACAGCGGTAGAGACATCGGCTCCGGTTGCTTGTCGTGCGGCACATTCCGCATAAATTAAATAGATGTCAGCCAGTCGGAACAGAGGGAAGTCTGTGTCGGGCCATGCGGAAGGGGTGACTTCATTCTGATCCCAGCCCAGATTGGTGAATTTGTGGCAGAGATAGCCGCTGTTCCAATCGGTCAGTACAGGAACTACATCTCTACGGGTTTTCACTCCTTGCTCTGTGCAGTTGTCTCCGTTTTCACCATCCACATATTCCTTTACATCAAAGAATATAAAACGACTGTCCTTCTTTAAGGTGCTTCCGTGGTGGTCGTATCCTGCCACCGGTGAATAATCGAATTGTTTGACTAGTTGTGAACAGGGCTTTAAACAAGTCCATGAGGCGTCCATACCCAACCATTTGGGATTAAGCAAACCACCGTAGGCTGCCGCTGTGACCATAATGCTGTTTCCATAGCTTTTGGCATTTTCACCATCGCAAGGAATGGCGAAAATAATCTCATTGCCATGCAACGGGGAAAGATGATTCTCGCCGCAGAACAGATTCCTGTAATTCTTTTCCAATCCGAAACCCCCTTCATGAATGACTTTATTGGCATAAGAGACTGCCTGGTCGTACATGGGTGTACCTGTATATACTTCGGCATTGAGGTACATCTTGGCCAAAAGGGTATTGACTACAGGTTTGGTCATACGCCCGTAAGTGCCCATCGTACCTTTCTCCGGCAGAGAACTGTTTTCTGAAAGATCTTTCAATTCGGTTACCACTTTGTCGAATATTTCTTTAGCTCCCAATTGGGATGGTTTCCAGGACTTGTCATTAGTGGGGCTGTCATCCCATACCCATCCCGGGTTTCTATATACATCAATCAGATAGTAATAGTTCATGGCTCGCAGGGCACGGACTTCATCTCTGAATTGTTTGATATTAGGTATTCCGCAGTCTTCCGGATAATTGTCTAGAAATTCTTTGCAATACCGGATGTTCAGCATGGCTCTTTGATAAAATGTATAAGCGTAGAACAGGGTATAGTCCCAATTATTGGTACAGAGTTCCACTATACCTTCATCTTTCCAGTTCCAAAGGGCTTCATCGGTAGGGTATAGCTCAAGGGACAGCAGTCCGCGCAGGAAACATAAAAGAACCCTGATCCGGACCCTGAAGGTCTTGAACACCTCCCGAAGGTCCTACATTGCCGGACAAGCCGAAACCGCTATAAATTTTGGCGAGGAAAGACTGGCAGTCTGACTCATTGATAATTTCGGACTGGCCTTTGTCTATGATTGGATTTTGATCCAGATCATTTATGCAGGAGGATGTGGACAGGCAGAGAATGGCTGCTCCTACGAAACGTATTTTTTTATGTTAAGATTGAATTTCATACTGTTTCTTTATTAAAAAGTTGATATTAACACCGAACAATACACTGATAGGACGAGGATATACCTGGCGGTCCATACCTCCGTCTACTTCAGGATCGAGGCCGTCATACGGAGTGATGGTAATGGGATTTTGTACAGTGGCATACAGACGTCCCGACAAACCGTGGTATTTAGCTCCTTGGAGGAAATTCTCAAAGGAATATCCCAATGTGATATTATCTATCTTCAAAAAAGAAGCGTTTTGGATGTAATAATCCGACTGGCGCTGTCTTTCTTGGAAATTGGTATTGAATGCGGCTTTCGGTTGATTGGACAAAGCGCTGTTGCTGAAAATGGCGCTGGTGCCGATAGCGGCATTGGCTGCTATACCGTTGTAGTTATAGTTCCCTATGCTGGCGCGTCCGTTAAAACCGAAGTCCCAGTTCTTATATGATACTTTGGAGTTGAATCCCATAATCACGTCAGCGGTGGGCTTATGATACTGGTATAAGTCCTTTTCAGTCACTTCACCATCACCGTTACGGTCAACATAGACTCCTTCCATCGGGTTACCATTCTTGTCATATACTTGTTCAAATACATAATAAGTTCCGGGAGCATAGCCTACGCTGTGTATTTTAATGGTCTTGCCACCATCACCTCCGGTCGATTCAAAGCGTTTGCCCGGTGAGTCGCTGTTGTCATTGTAGTCCAGTTTGGTAATTTCAGTTTTGTTCCAAGCGACATTGAAGCCTAAATCCCAGTTCCATGTAGAACTAACGATGGGTTTTGCATTGATGGCAAATTCAAAACCGGTATTTTCAATGAACCGATATTTGGCCACCACATATTCGGCAAAGTCGGTACCTGCAGGAACATTCACTTCGGCATTGATCAGGTCTTTTGTATCGCGGATGTAAAAATCGGCCGAACCGTTGATACGGTTGTTAAAGAACCCATAGTCTATACCTACATTATAAGTAGTGGTCTGCTCCCATTTCAAATCGGGGCTGGAAGCTGAAGGTGATACTACATTCACCCATTTTACATTTCCTGACTCATCATAGATGGGATACATGGCACCACCTTGACCGTATCTCCAGAAAGACATATAAGGATAATCACCTTGCTGGATATCTGCTGGCCGGTGATACCCCATCCCAAACGAAGTTTCAATTCACTTAAATCCTTGAACTTTTTCAAGAAAGCTTCTTCGTTCATTTTCCATCCTAGGGCTACGGAAGGGAATAATCCCCAACGGTTGTTCTTGGCAAAAACGTGAAGAGGCGTCATCGCGTAAAGTGAAAGTCAACAGGTACTTGTCCCATGCCGTATAGTTCAAAACGTCCGTAAAATGATAATAGGACATATTGGGATTCAGCCGGTTGCTGGTCTCCGTTCATGCTTGTTTTTTTCACCGAAGTTCTCTTTGTTTTCTTGAAAGATACCATGTCTCTTTGTTGCTTTCATAATGATATTTCTGATAGGAATAACCTGCCATGACATCAAAGTGCTGCTTGGCGAAATCCTTGCTGTATTGTGCATAGAAATCAAGTAAGGTATTTCTTCTTTCGTAAAAGTAAAGGTAGTTGCTGCCCGATTTCAGAGGGTCTTCACCATACGAACCGGGGGCGCTGGGATCAACATATTTGTCACCGTCACTCTTGGTATAGTCCATGCCCACATTCAGGTTCAGACGCAGGTCGGGCAGAAAATGGACTTTATAGTCAAATTGGGCATTCCCGATGAAGGATTTGACTTTTGACTGGTCGTCTGTCATCTCAAGTAGGGATACAGGGTTGACACCGGCAGAGGATGCCTTTGTACCGTTGGGGTCATTATCCGTAGTCCAGGTGAAGTATCCGCCGAATTTATTGTTGTCATTCTTAACGGGCTTGGTGGGGTCGAAAGACACTGCACCCACAACGGCACCGGTGTCAGCGAACTGATTTTTGATGTAAATGCCTTTGGCGTTCAGGTTCATGTTCAAATGATCGTCAAAGAATTTGGGAGTCAAAGAAACGCTTCCGGTGTAACGTTCAAAGTTCGAGGTCTTCAGGATACCGTTTTGATTGGTATAACCAAAAGAAACACGGTAGGGAAGATAGTCTTTGACAGAACCGTAGGCACTGATATTGTGTTCTGTGGAAACAGCGGTTCTCATCACTTCGTCCTGCCAGTCGGTGTTTACTCCCGGATAAAGGTTGACGGCTGTAATCATGGCTTCCGTTGCGTTGGGGTTGTTGATGATGAAATCGCGGTATTCGTCTCCTGTCATGACATCTATTTTATTTTTCCGGGTGCTGACAGAGACATTGCCCGAATAGTTTATCTTCACAGAACCTGTCTTGCCTTTCTTGGTAGTAATGATGATTACACCATTAGAGGCACGGGAACCGTAGATGGCGGTTGCCGACGCATCTTTTAATACCGTGAAACTTTCTATGTCGGTGGGGTTGACCGAACTCAGGGGATTCGAGAGGCCTTCTACGGAACCTGAACTCATGACTACTCCGTCAATTACAATTAACGGATCGTTGCTGGCGGTCAGAGAGGAACCTCCACGGATGCGGATGGCTGAACCTCCACCCGGCTGTCCTGTCGATGTGGCTACATTGACACCTGCCACTTTACCGGCAATCATGTCTTGAGGGCTGACTGTAAGACCTTTGTTCTTTTCTTCCGCTTTGATGGCAGTCACTGATCCGGTGGCATCGTTCTTTTTTTTACCGTACCATAACCGATAACCACAACGTCTTGCAACATTTGCGAATCATCTTTCAAAAGAATGTTTAGAGATGGGGCGGCGGGGACCTCCTGTGACTGATATCCGATAAATGAAATAACGATTATATCACCTTTATTGGCATTTAACTGGAAGTTGCCGTCAAAATCTGTGATAGTACCATTGGTTGTTCCTTTCACCACAACATTGGCTCCAATAATTGGTTCGCCTGTTGTGTCCTTTACAAGTCCTTTAACAGTCATTTGCTGGGCAAATGCGTCTATGGACAAGAAGCATCCTACCATTAACATTAGTAGGACCTTGAACATCAAGTTTCTTTCATGTCTTTAAATTTAAAGTTAAATAATTATTTCAAGTTTATATTCTCAGCTAAAAACACCTATTGAAAACTGTTTTCCCAAACAATCAGATTATTTATGGCTCCTTTAATCCTTATATTTCTAATGGAATTGATCTTTTCTTTAAAACCATTGAATTTTTTCTGAAAATTTTGTGATATCTGGTTCAACTGGATATTGAGAGAGTTGAAACATGTATTTGTTTTTTAGATTTATTGAGATAGAATGAGTTCTCTATATTTCTGTTTATTGAAATAAATTTTCAAAAAAGTATCTGCAAAAAATGATTTGTAATGAGATACAATAGGGGAAAAATTTCTTTTTGGTTTTCATGATTTAATGGTATTTAGTTTTAGGTTAACGGTTATCCTCACTTTTATTTTGTTTTGGATGTTGCAAATGTAGCTTTCTTGTAAATTGATTCTTTATCTAAGAATAAAAATATAAATGATTTAGTGCTAGTGCAAATCATATATAATTGATTCATAGTATAATATACTGGTTGGCTTATCTTAAAAATATAACTATATGTGAACTGTTCAAGGCTCATTCGGCTACATTTTATGAGGATTAATGTTAACTGTTTGTCAAAAGATCACTTTCTATAACCTCTTGATGCCTTTTAATTCTGCTTTATCTTTTACCTCTTTAATGCTGATTGCATAACCACCACCGCTTGCTGCGTGTAAGTTCAGTTTGCTTTTGTTGGTCACAATGCCTTTACGATGGTATATGCCTGTGGATTATCTTTCCAGTCGGCATCTTTTGCGTCTGCATATACAGTTGCGATGTATTTTTTGTCCGGATCAAGGAAATCAAATATCAGTTTTGAAGAATGACCGTTCTCGTCTGCCGTACAGCCGATATACCAGTCGTTGGTTCCTTTAGCTTTGCGGGCAATGGTAATATAGTCTCCCGGTTCGGCTTCCAGATATTTGGTTTCATCCCAGTCAATGGCTACATCTTTTATGAATTGGAAGGCATCCATGAAGCGTTCATAGTTTTCAGGTATGTCGGCAGCATTTGTAATGGGCTGTACATTGTTACATACAGGGCCAGTTGCGTGCCAAAGTAGAACGTACCTGTGAATTGTTGGTAGGATTCATTTTGTTACAGTGGGTTTCAAAGATACCCGGAGTGTAGTCCATCGGACCACCTATTAATCGTGTGAAAGGCAAGATGGTAGTATGGTTTACGTTGTTACCGCCAAATGACTCATATTCAGTTCCGCGTGCTGATTCGTTACCGATCAGGTTGGGATAGGTGCGGCATATTCCGGTAGGGCGTACAGCTTCGTGGGCGTTTACCATGATTTTGTAGTCCGCTGCTTTTTTCACCGCATATAGATAATGGTTATCCATCCATTGTCCATAGTGGTGCTCACCACGTGGAATAATGTTGCCTACATAGCCACTTTTTACAGAATTATATCCGTTGTCTGCCATGAATTGGTATGCCTGGTCCATGTGGCGTTCATAGTTACGTACAGAAGCCGAAGTTTCATGATGCATCATCAGTTTTACGCCTTTGCTTGCAGCGTAGCTTTGAAGTTCTTTCACATTGAAGTCGGGATAGGGAGTTACAAAATCAAACACATAATCTTTGCTTTTTCCGAACCAGTCTTCCCAACCTTCATTCCAGCCTTCTACCAATACTTGGTCGAATCCATGCTCTGCTGCAAAATCAATGTAACGTTTTACGTTGGCAGTGTTGGCAGAGTGTTTGCCGTTAGGTTTTGTTTTGTTGTAATCTGTTTCACCCAGTTTTACACTGGATAAGTCATCTGTGTAAGCCCATGAGCCTTTTCCCGTAATCATATCCCACCATACGCCGATGTATTTCACAGGCTTGATCCAGGAAGTGTCTGCTATTTTGCAAGGTTCGTTCAGGTTTAACGTAATGCGTGAGGCAAGAATGTTGCGGGCATCATCACTAACGATGACGGTACGCCATGGTGAAGTGCAGGGAGTCTGCATATATCCTTTGTCACCTTGTGCGTCCGGAGTCAGCCATGATTCGAAAATCATGTTCTTGTCATCCAGGTTGAGGTGCATGCAGGCATAGTCTATCAAAGCTGCTTCGTGCAGATTGATGTACAGACCGTCGTCTGTTTTCATCATCAGGGCAGTTTGTACACCGGTGGGGCTGAATGCGGTTTGCGAGGAGTTCTCCGTATAAGCCTTTGAAAACAATCCTCTGATTTCCGACAGGCGGGAAACGGTATAGTCATATTCCTGTGTGTCATAATCTCCCGGAATCCAGTAAGCGGTGTGGTCACCTGCCATGGCAAATTGTGAATGTTCTTTTTTGATCACGAAATAGTTCAAGTTCTTCTGCTGCGGAAATTCATAGCGGAAACCCAGACCGTCGTTGAACAGGCGGAAACGGATGATTATAAATCTGTCATTGGCAGGCTGGTTCAATGTGACCGCCAATTCATTATAATGGTTACGGATTTCTTTTTCTTCTCCCCATACCGGCTGCCATGTTTCATCGTTGTAGATGTCCGGACATCCTTTATCTCGAAACCGTTATAAAGGTTTGTCTTGATGTCCAGTTTGTCTATGTCTTTTTTATCAGTCCATTCGAAGTCGGTTTTGGCGTTTGCGTCTTCTTTTTTTAATTCCAACCCCAATTTACTGGGTTTGATAACTTCCTTTTGTTTATAGGTCAGTTCATACGTGGGAGTGCCCTGACCATCTAGAGTAAATGTCATCTCCAGATTACCATCGGAGAGTTCAGTTTTTGTTGTGCATTTGCAATGAATGAGATACAGAGAAATGCGATAAGTGAAAGATTCTTTTTTTAAATTCATAATATGTACTGGTATTAAATTATAAGCTTTTACTGGTTGTTTTAAAATTCTAAAACTAGCATTTCACGCCCCGGAAGTGTTAGGTTTTTATTCAAGTCGATATTTTGATCCGTTAAAACATCATGGGCTGATGTTGTTGGAAGTACTTCTTTGTATGGAGTCAGGTTTATGGTTTGCGTTTTGTCTGTTCCATTCATGAGAACCGTTATCGATTTGTTTCCGTATTTTCGTTCATAAACGTAAATCCCTTTGTTGGGAGCGAAGTGTTTCAATCTGCCTTTGGCTATGACTTCATTCCCTTTTCTCCATTGGAGTAATTTCTGCATATAAGTAAAGGCTTCATTTTGCTGCGGAGTACGGTTAGCCTCATTGAAACAGTTGCGTGGGTCATTTTCCAACCTCCGGGGAAATCACAACGTAACAGACCGTCGCCATTGGCTTTATCTGCAGCCATCAGAATTTCTGTCCCATAATAAATCTGGGGAATGCCACGTGTGGTCAGCAGGAATACAAGTGCTTGTTTGTAGCGGTCAATATTTTGCGTGGCTTCTTCATTTAAATAAAAGCGTGAAGTATCATGGTTATCAAGGAAAACGAGCAGATTCATCGGATCTGCATATACCAAATCCTGAGTAAGATAATCGTAAAGACGATATAATCCGCCGTTCCAGTCAGTTGTTTTCTTCGTCAAAGGCTTTGTTCATTTTGTTCCATCAGCGGGAAATCCATCACGGTACGGAGATTGGAGTTTCTGGGAGCAGCCAGTCTGCTGTCTTTCTGCCAGAAAGAAACCAGCACATTACTGTTCAACCAAGTTTCACCTACTATGTTGAAATCAGGGTACTCATCGGTCACGGCTTTACACCATTCTGACATCATGTCGAAATCTGCGTAAGGATGTGTGTCTTGACGGATGCCGTTAATCCCTGCATATTCTATCCACCAGATACTGCTTTGGATCAAATAGCGGGCTACATGGCGGTTGCGTTGGTTCAAGTCGGGCATTGATTCTGTAAACCATCCGTCTACGGCTATCTTGCGTTCATAATCAGAAGCGTGGATATCCTGTACACTCGCTGTTTTATAAGAAGTTTGTGTGTAGTTTCCTTTAAAATTGAACCAGTCTTTGGAAGGCATATCTTTGAAAAGATAGTTTTCGCTGCCACAATGGTTGAAAATCATGTCCATAACAACTTTCATTCCTTTGCTGTGTGCTTGTTCTACCAGCTTGCAGAATTCTTCATTGCTACCTAATCTGCGGTCTACTTGATAATAATCGGTAATGCATAGCATGATAGGATCCTTCTTTCATGTCATTTTCCTGTATGGGGTTCAGCCAGATTGCCGTAACTCCCAAGTTGGAGAGATAATCCAGATTATTTTCAATACCTGCGAGGTCGCCCCCGTGACGGGCGAACGGATCGTTACGGTCTACCTTTGCTTCCAACATTTCCGGTACGACATCGTTCGAGGGATTTCCGTTGGCGAAGCGGTCTGGCATAATCAGATATAATACGTCACCCGAGTTGAAGCCTTCCACGTTGGAAGCATCTGCCTTACGCTGTTTTATTTCATATGGCACAACAGTTTGCTTTTTACCTTGTTTCAGTGTAATATGAAAAGTCTGCGGAGTAGCTTCCGATAAATCCATATATAAGATTAAGTAATTGGGATTTTCTTGTTTCACAACATCTTTCAGAAGAATGTCTTTAGAAGAGATGCTTACATCACTGGAGGAAATATTGTCGCCATACAGTAGGATCTGTAGTTCGGGATTCTTCATATCCGCCCACCAGAAGGTTGGGGCTACTTTTTTAATTATGGCTGCGGACACTGTGTGTTGCAAACCGAATAACGCGAGTAATGCCATAAGTGCGAATGTTCTTTTCATAATATATAGAAATAGTGTTTATATCTTCATTTCATTTGGATGTTGCAAATGTAGGAGTGGAATAGCTGAGATTTGAGTACTAGAATAAAAATATAAATGTTTTATAGATTCAACTTATTGATAATTAGGCGCATTTGTCTTTGCTGTATTGCTGAAAATATAAACGTCAATGAAAATATTTTCGTTGAAAAACTTTATTCTAATTACTTATATTTATATATTTGTGAATCTATAATAAGTATATAAGATGAAGAATGTAACCTATTTTCTTTATATTGTTTTTGTTGACTTTGACAACTCCTTTGTTTGCTGATAAAAACAGCAATGAAGAAGTGTTGAAAAGGTTGGATCGGGTCATAGATAATAAGACCGCTTGTCATGTACAGAAGGAAAAAGAGATTGTGGATTTAAAGCAACGTCTTCACCGTTCTAAAGATAATAGGGAGAAATATGAACTTTGCGGTTCTTTGTTTAACGCTTATCTGCATTATCAAGCTGATTCCGCATTGTATTATATTAATGGAAAAATGAATTTGTTGCCTCTGTTGAATCATCCGGAGTTAAAGAATGAGATTGTCATTAACCGTGCCGAGGTGATGGGGGTGATGGGAATGTATAACGAGGCTTTGGAACAATTGGAGCGGGTAGACCCGTTGGAATTGGAACGGGAGACTTTGGCTTATTATTACCGGACCTATCGGGCTTATTATGGTTGGGTGGCCGATTATACCACCAATGATGCCGAAAAAGTGAAATATTTGAAAAAGACCGATGCTTACAGGGATTCTATTCTTATTGCTACTGATCCTTGTGTGGACAGGAGCATTGTATGGGCCGAGAAAAAGATTATTAATGGCAGGGTGGATTCTGCTTTGGTTATATTGTCGGACCTATTGAAAGAAACGCCGGATGAACGGCAAAAAGGGTATATTTATTATACTTTATCCGAGGCTTACGATATGCGGGGAGATATTCAGAAAGAAATTTATTATCTGGCCTTGACCGCTATTACAGATTTGAAATCGTCTATTCGTGAATATGCATCCTTACAGAAATTGGCTCAACTGATGTATGAGGTAGGTGATTTGGATCGTGCTTATAAGTATTTGAATTGTTCAATGGAGGATGCGGTAGCTTGTAATGCCCGTTTGCGGTTTATTGAGGTAACGCAGTTCTTTCCTATTATTGATAAAGCATATAAATTGAAAGAAGAAAAAGAGAGGCAGATTTCCCGTACTCTTTTAATCAGTGTCAGTTTGCTTTCTTTATTTTTTGCTTGCTGCTATTTTTATCTGTACCGATGGATGAAGAAATTATCAGTGATGCGCCGTAATCTGAGTCTGGCTAATCAACAGATGCAGGAAGTAAATGCTGAGTTGGCACAGACGGGGAAGATCAAGGAAGTATACATTGCCCGTTATTTGGACAGATGTGTGATTTATCTGGACAAGTTGGAGTTTTATCGTCGTTCTTTGGCGAAACTGGCAATGGCCTCCCGTATAGACGATTTGTTTAAAGCGATTAAATCCGAGCAGTTCATACGAGATGAACGGAAGGATTTTTATAATGAGTTTGATAAGTCTTTCCTGGAGTTATTTCCTCATTTCATTACTTCTTTTAATGAGTTATTGGTAGAGGAAGGAAGAATATATCCCAAATCGGGCGAGTTGCTGACTACGGAATTGCGTATATTTGCTTTGATCCGTCTGGGAGTGACTGATAGTAATCGGATTGCCCATTTCTTGGGGTATTCTTTGGCAACGATTTATAATTATCGCAGCAAGATGCGTAATAAGGCGATAGGAAACAAGGAAACTTTTGAACAGGAAGTGATGAACTTGTAGAGATATGATTACAATAATACCAGCAAATGTAATATAAGTGTATTCACTGTTATTCCGTGCTTCAGTAAGTATTAGCTCTAACCTTGGGAGTTTGGTCGTATTTATTCTAAATGTGGCAAAATGTAATTGTTCCCCAAACGGATAGCATTACTTGTCCAATAACACAATTGATTTTAGAAGATGGATAAGTCCCGCCTTGGACATTGAGGATAGGCAAGTCGAATATCTTTTCAGTTAACTTGGTCTCGAAACTTTCTAATTGTTGAAATTGGAAAGCACCTATTTTGTCCTCGTTATTATTATTTTCTATTTTGTTCAGGTACTTGTCATTTTCTTCATAAACAGCAATGGCAACTTCATAAATTTCAAACCATGTCTTTGAATCTTCGACCATTAAATTCATAAAACAGAGAGTACAGTACCTATGTGAGAGATAAAAATAGCACCACAACTAGTAAACTTCCAATAAGTGTTCAGCGTATCTTCGGAGATGTTTTGGTAGAAAATAGTAACATTGATAGCATATCTATACAGGTAGATAACCATAGGCTGAAAGACAAAATACTATAAATGTAATAGGAGAGATAGAGTATTGCCATAGGTGGCTTATTTCAATATTGCGGCAATGTCGGTAGGTGCGATAAATATCTTTGGAAATCAATGGAGTGGATTCTGTAAATACGACCTCATTTGTCATTTTGATTTCTTTAGGAACGGTTTTTGTCATCGAATCGCTGATGCTATTGAATGCCTGATAAAAATTATTGGACATAGTACTGATTGTTTGGCATAAATAAAAAAGCAGAGAGAGAATGAGAGTTGAATAACTCAAAATAATTCTCTCTCTGCTTGGGAGTAGTTCTACAGAGAGGAGGATATTAAATCCTTATCTCTGTGTGTTTAGACTTTGATTACTGTGCCGGATAGGGAGTCAGGTTTACAGTAATGGTGTCTTCTACTTTTTCATTTGTTGAAGTAGTGATAGTCAATTTCACTTTGACTGGGGTTGCTACAGATACTTTGTTTGCATCACCAGCATTTGCTGTAAGTTTAATATCTTTACCGTTTATATTTGCTGTCAAATATTGGGTATATTTAGCTTCGACTTCGCAAACTACATTTTGAATATCATCTTGTGTTCCAGAAATGTTATCTACACGGTAATAGATGTTCTTGTCATTCTTATCAGCAGCTTTACCATATTTCACAGTTACTATGTTACCACTACCAGAGATGATAGAAATACCAGCAGGCATAACTGTTGTATAGTTTTTGCTTTCAGCAAACATAACTTTGAAGTCAGCAATCGGGAACTGTACGCCTGCATAGGTAACCTTACCACCTGTTTAACGTATAAGCCTTGTTAGTTCCCCTTTTTCAGTTAATGTGATAGTACCGTTGTCACTAACAGCAATCTTGTCAGCATCATCTTCAATAGCTTTGTATCCACTTACAGTTCCAGCAGAGAAAATGTTGGCTTTAGTGATTTCACTAGCATAAACTGTTACAATCTTATTCAAATAGTATGACGGGTTAAATGTATAAGCTGCTGCCAATGTTGCATCGCTTGGCTTTTCAATAGTGAACGGCAAGTTAATAACAGCAATTGTTCTGAAATAATTGAGTGTTCCAATTTTAACAGCTGCAACAACATTTACCTTAGCTGTAAACTCACCACCATTTTCAATGATTTTGGCTAATTGACTACCGTAATTTGTGTTGAAGTTAACTTTGATACCTGCTATTTGGGCTGCTTCAGTTGTTGTTTTACCTTCAGAGTCAACAGTAGCGATATTCTTAACAAGATCGGTTAGATTTTCAGTTTCTATCTTGCCTGTTTCAGCATTTTCATATACCCATTCTACTTGGGGTTCAAGTACCATTTCTTGATATTCAGCATTCCAAACGACACGTTTGTCTGCACCCATGGCATCGAAGTAGGGCTTTAAGTCAGAGATAAATGCTTGTTCAGCAGTTTCAGTCACTTCTGTTACAACATGCTTCTTGCTTACGATAGAAGTAATTTCTTCTGCATCAGGAGTTTTTTCATTAAAGTTCAAGGTTACATCGTGAGATTTAACCTTACCGAAAACATTCATATAATGAACTGTAAAGTTAACATATCCTGCAGCCTTGTCATTAAGATTGATAGTCATGCCATCGAATGATACGCCATAACGGATAGAGTCTGCTTTTGCTTGAGCATCATCATCCATTGTGATGTATGAATCGAATAGTTGACCTGCCAATTCTTTTTTTAGGGACAATTGTTACAGATTCACCTGGCTTAGCATCCACGTATGATGTGAGATAAGTATCACCTTGCTCATTAATCTGGTATTTACCGAATGGAATATTAACATCTTGGGCATCCACCAAACTAAAAATTAAAAATCACCATTGAATGGAGAGTAAACATTTTCGTTAACAACCAATGACGCTACAGCATTGCTATTGCCGTATGATTCAACTATTTCATCATTAACAGTAATACCTTCTACAGGAATTTCATACAATCCGGTTGTAGAAGCTGCTCTGCTGCTGCTTAATACTCCACTAAAAGGAACTACTTTTCCTAATTTGATAGGCAGTTCTTCACCTTTAGAGTTTACAGCCTTAACGTTTTTCCTGATTAATCGTAAGAAACCGGGGATATCTGAACTATAATAGAACTGGTAGATTGTCCTACCATATATTCACCTTTGGCAGGTTTTTCTTTAGAACCACCTTCCCATTTCGGCCATGCTGTTCCTTCTTTAGCAATGCTATAAGCAATATTGAAATTGTTTTCCAATACAGTAATCTGAGCCAATCCTTCGTTCAAGGGCAGACGAACAGATTTTTCATTCTTACCGTCTTTGTCACAAACAACCATGATAACGTAGTTGTTAGGATCAGTAGGATCAGCGTAGTAGTAAGGAACATTTGTTGCAGGAGTAGCGCCGGCAAATTCTTCAAATTCTGTACCGTTCCACAAATACCACTTGCCGTTTTCCTTTTTCACTTCAGGTTGAGCATCCTTGCCCGGTTCACCCTGTGCGCCGTCCTGGCCTACAGCTTTAACGGTAGTCTTCTCACCGTTGCATACCCAAAAACCATCTTCCGAGATAGTCCATTCTGTACCTGCAGCACCTGCTTCACCGTCCTTACCGTTGGTAATGGTGTAGCTGCTACCGTCATTGAAAGCAACAGTGAAACCGCCTGTGGCAGGAGTTACAGAAGTAATCCAGTTGGCAGCATTGATTTTTGCTCCAGGTCTTTGATTTGACCTTTCAACGCCATCCACGCGCGAAGTCAGCTCGTCAATGTCATCATCGTAGTCTTTACAAGACACAAATGTTCCTGTTGACGAAACCATTAAGGCTCCGAACAGGATTGCACTTAAAAACTTTTTGTTCATAATAGAAAAACTTTAAATTTATAAATTTAAAAAACTAAAATTGGTTATACATACCATTTATTATAAAAGGACTTAATTGTTTTCCTCCTGTTTCAGCGGATTCCTCTCGTGTGCCACATACTGCCGGGGCGTCATGCCCGTCACTTTTCCGAACGCCACATAGAAAGGGCTTTTCGAACCGAAGCCGCTGCGTACGGGAACTTCCTCTATGGGGCATCGTCCGCTGCGGAGCAGCTCTTTGGCGTATTCCACTCGGTAAGTGTTTACTAGTTCTTTCAGGTTGCAGCCGAAATAGCGGTTCACCACATTACTTAAATAAGTCTGGTTTGTCTCCAGCATCGCACTCAGTGTCTTCAGCGAAAGAGAGGAATCGAGGAATACTTGACGCACTTCCATCAGGTATAATATACCTTTATATATAAGAGCATCTATCCGGCGGACGTCCGTCCGCAACGCAAACTCCTTCTCCCATCGGCGAGAGGCGGCACGATAGAGCAAAGTCTTTTGGCGCACCGAAGTGTAGCGGGTCTTTTTTACGTCGCAGAAACAGGTATTCCATTCAATTTCTTTTTTTCGTTTTTTTTATTTGCTTATTTTGTCATCTCTTACTAAGAGATCGACAAAAACCTATCTTGTATTTTTGTAGTCTAAACAGGTAAAAATCAATTATTTATCTCTTCGTTTTATTATATACTTGGGTGCAGAATGTAACTCATGTGTCAGAAATGAGTACCGCTTTGTACTTTATTATATGGCGTCTGATTTTTTTCTATCGGCATCCAGAATTCATGGAGAAGTTGGAATAATGCTGGACGGAATGAAGATGAATGTGTCAAAAACCAAAAATGACAGCTTTGAAAAGTTTGCAGATAGTAATTATAAACGCGTAAAAAGGGGTCTATCAAACTCTGTATTGAGTAATGATACGATCCTTTCTTTAGTTTTTTAGGATGCTCAAATTTCAGATTATAAGTTCATGTTTTCAAAAACAAAAGTTTTTGACACCGCGGAGTGAATTTCAGTTTCGGGAAACAGAACATTGAACGGTGGTGATGGAATGAGCATATATTACTTTCGGGAAACGCTTTACCTCTCTTTGATAATACTTACACAGCCGGCACCGATAATCAGGAATACTCCAGCCAATACCAGCATGTTTACTTCCGGAGCGACACTACCCGGACTGGTAAATATCTTCAGTACGATACCTCCTAAAGAAGCTGCGACAATCTGTGGAACACAAATAGTTCCATTGAATAATCCCAGATAGGTTCCCATATGTCCTCCTGTTAATGCATTGGTCAGAATGGTAAAGGGAAGGGCCAGCATGGCTGCCCATGCGCAACCTATCAGGATGAAGGATGCAAATAAAGCATATTGATTATGGATAAAGAAAATAGAGATAAATCCAATGCCTCCTAATACCAGACTGAGTACGTAGGCAAATTTGCGGTTCTGAATCATCGGGATGATCGTTGCCCAAATAACGGAACCGATGGCTTGGACAGCAAATAAGATCCCGACCCAATCTCCCGCTGTCTGGTATTGTGCGGATTGTGTATCCAGTACCACTCTGGAAACACCGTTTGTCATGGTTGTTATGACCGGTGTGTCGAACACATTCAAAGCAACAGTTCCATTGGTGTAAGTCCACATGAACATGAAGGCTGCCCAGCAGAAAAATTGTACCAGTCCTACTGTCCAAAAGGCTTTGGGAGCCTTGACCAGCAATTTGAACATATTTGTCTTTTCTTTTTTGCTTTCATGGGTGATGCCATGATATGCTGCATATTCTTCGGGAGGAAATTCCTTTACTTTGGCCGAAGTATAGATCACGCATAGAATCAGTATCAATGCGCCGATGTAGAAAGAATAGATGACAGAGTCGGGAATAATACCTTTGGGAGCAATATTACTGATGCCGATGGCGGCAAAAATAAACGGGAAAAGATATCCTGCCAGACTGCCGGCATTACAGAGAAAACTCTGAATGGAGTAAGCCAATCCTTTTTGTTTCTCATTCACCATATCGCCCACCATCATCTTGAAAGGCTGCATGGTCATATTGATAGAGGTATCAAGGAACATCAGTGATATCAGACCGAATACCATAGCTGCACTGACTGTCATTCCGAAACTACCTGCATTAGGGAGCAGGCACATGACGCAAACAGCAACCAGAGCTCCTGCAAACAGATAGGGGATACGCCGTCCGAAACGCGTCCAAGTGCGGTCACTCAGTGCGCCTATGATGGGTTGGACGATGATTCCTGCCAGCGGAGGTAATATCCAAAAATAGCTTAAACTGTGTGGGTCTGCTCCCAAAGTGGAAAAGATACGGCTGATATTCGCGCTTTGCAAAGCGTAGGCTATCTGCACGCCAAAGAATCCGAAACTAATATTCCATAGTTTCCAGAAACCTAAATCGGGAATTTTTTTTCATGGTATGTGTGTTATTGATTATCGTTGGGGTAGGGAGTCACCACAGACAGCCCCAGGCTGTCTGTGGTGGATGGTTAGAATCTGCCGGTGGTATCAATCATCTCTACCAGCTTTTCATTGAACTTCTTGTTCTTTATCAGTTCTTCCAAAGTGAGATGCATACGATATCTCCAGTAATGTCTTGGATTGGCAGGTACGTTGATACGTTCCGCGTTCACATCGGGATAGCGGATTTCTTCGTCTATTGACAGCCAGTCCTGAAAGGACAGGATGCACAGCAATGACGGACATTCCAGATGGTGGCGTACTATTTCCTCGCAAACCCATCCCGGGGCTGAAACCGGAACTTCTCCCCAGTGTCCCATTACATGGTTGTAGTAGCGGCAGGTCTGTTCATAATCTTCTTCCCACCATCCCCGCAGAGTAGACATGTCATGAGTGGAAATAGTACAGACCGAGCGGTACGGATATTCCCACACGTGACCGAACTCGTGTTTGGGATTCTTGGGCATACGTTGGATTTCCAGACTGAGTATTTGCAACTGATCCATTACCCAAGGCACACAGTCGGGTACCATTCCTAAATCCTCTCCGCACACCAGCATAGAAGTGGCTTGTGTCAGGATAGGCAGCTTTTTCATCGCTTCCTGATACCAGACTGGTTATGGCGTGGTAATAATAATGATTATACAGACGGTTGAAAGCGTCTTTCTCCTTCCAGTCGAGGCGCCCGAAGATGAAATCATTCTGAACGGCAATTCTTGGATGATACATGGAGGGGTGCTTGCGGTCGGGAACAAATAATACATTGCTTATCAAGGCATATACTCCCTCGCGTATATGGATACTTTCTTCATCTTTCTTATCGGAGAAATAAGCCTCCACTTTGCGTTGGGTATCATATTCCGGGCGCATTTCATAAATGTCATCGTGAGCATGTTGTACGAATGTTTCTTTTACAAAGGCAGCTTTGTCACCAAACATCTTGTTTAGCATCTCTTCGTTGATGAACGGTTTGGTCATGAAGTCCTTTTGGAACGGCAGCCCGTAACTTTGAATTTCGTCTACACTCATAGGCAATGCCGGTACAAACTGTCCCAGCAAACCATGTACCGAATGAGATGGGATTTCCCAGATACGGAAGAAACCAAGAATATGGTCTATGCGGTAAGCTGTGAAATACTCTGCCATTTTGCGGAAACGCTTCTGCCACCATTGGTAGTTGTCTTGTTCCATTACCTCCCAATTATAGGTGGGAAAGCCCCAGTTTTTGTCCGTTCACGGAGAATGCGTCGGGTGGTGCGCCTGCCTGACCGTTCATGTTGAAATAATACGGCTCAATCCATGCCTCCACGCTGTTGCGGCTGATGCCGATAGGGATATCACCTTTAAAGATAATACCTTTTTCGCGGGCATAGTTTCCTGCATCAAGTAATTGGATATGTAAATGGTACTGTGTGTAGTAGTAAAAGGCGATTTCTTCATAACAAGAGCTGTCCGGTGCGCATAAGGCTGCTATTTCTTCTGCCTTGTACTCTGTATGCTCAGGCCATTGGCTGAAATCCGGAGTACCATACAGATCTCTTAGATAGCTGAATGCAGCGTATGGCAGCAGCCAATGTTCATTCTCTTCAAAGAATCTTTTGAATTCATCCGAAGCCAGCACTTTCCTTCCGGTTTGTTGGAACATCACTTTCAAGTAGGCACGTTTGGCATTGTTCACTGCTTCATAATCTATTTGAGGAAGAGCGTTCAATTCTTGCCGGCGGGCTTCAAAAACAGCCAGCGCTTCTTTATCCTTCATCTTACCCAGCTGGTTCAGGTCAATATACATAGGGTGGAATGCATAAATGGAAATGCTGTTGTAGGGATAAGAATCCATCCAGGTATGGGTAATGGTCGTATCGTTGATAGGGAGGATTTGTACAGCTTGCTGGTGGGTCTTTGCCGCCCAGTCTATCAGTTTCTTCAAATCTCCGAAATCTCCTACTCCAAAACTTTTCTCACTACGGAGAGAAAATACAGGGATAGCCGTTCCCGCCACTTTACGGGCCGATGAAGTGAAATGAACTTCAGTTTCCGGTGTCAGGTAAATTTCTCCTTTTTTTAATTCCGGATTATTAAGCATCCGGTTGTCGTGGTTCTCCCATTCCTCTACCTGCTTGCTGTCGGCGTTGCAGGCTACGAACTTATAACTTAGCGGAAACTCCAAAGTAGAAACATTCAGTGTGATGGTCCACTCGTTCGGTTGTATTTCTTCCATCAGGACCGTCTTTTGAATATCCCAATTGCCTAAAGCGGGCAATCTCCGCTGATAGCCAGCACTTGACGCTTATGATGCAGACAAGGGCATAAGGCCCGGAAAGTAATGCTTCCATCGGCGCTTGCTGTGACTTTTATAGTTGTCTCAGACTGATAATCACCACTGAAGGCGGAACTGTATAAGTAAGATTCAGCCGGAAGTCTTTCCAGAAATCATTTAATATGTAGTGGCAGTTTTTCTTTTTTCCGGGGCAAAACAAATGAGCCATGGTTCCGCTTTCACGGCGGATGCACTGTCCGTCACGATATACTCCATAGCGGTAGGAAACAGGCACGCATGCAGGGAGGTCCGGCATTTCAGCTTCACCTTCCCAATGTTCCCCGTTTGGAGTGCGAAGGATGATAGGTTCACTATTGTTTCCGTCCAGTATCACCCCCAGTTCTTCTCCCCAGGCTGTACGGTATTCAATTCGAAATGTGAGTTTCATGTTATTATTCGAGTTAAATGGTTTAATGTCCCAAAATTAAGACTTTCTGGCAGAATATCGTCTTTCATCCAATTAATTTATAAGAAAAATGAATGAGGTTATGTTTGTTACCGGCGGTGAACTATTACAATTTCTGCCCATTTCATCGAAAAAAAGAGTCGGTATGAGTATCTGTTTCTTCGGGCATTTAAAGGAGGAAAAATATAAATGGGGTCAGGTTGGTTTTCATTGATAAAAAAAGCCCCGATCCAGAGAAAAGCAGGATCGGGGCTACCTCAAATTGTAAGATGTGAGGATGGATTTTGATTAAAAAATAATGAATGAAAAATTACGCGTCTATATTCGCATATGTCGCGTTTTTTTCTCTATGAACTCGCGGCGTGGAGCTACATCGTCTCCCATCAGCATGGAGAAGATATAGTCTACGTTGGCGGCATTGTCAATTGTTACCTGTTTCAGAATACGCGTTTTCAGGGTTCATTGTTGTTTCCCACAGTTGTTCGGGATTCATCTCACCCAAACCTTTGTATCGCTGTGTATGGATTCCGTTTTCTTGTCCGTCACCATATTTTTGAATGAATGCCTGGCGTGCTTCTTCGGTGTAGCAGTATTCACTGATTTTCCTTTGCTGCATTTATACAATGGCGGATTGGCAATGTACAAATGTCCGTTTTCTATAATTTCCGGCATATAGCGGTAGAACAATGTCATGATAAGGGTGTCGATGTGAGAACCATCGACATCGGCATCGGTCATGATCACCACTTTGTGATAACGCAGCTTGTCGATGTTCGCTTTTTTGCTGTCATCATTTCCGTCCACACCGAAACGGACACCCAAGGCGGTGATGATATTATTGACCTCATCGCTTTCAAAAGCCTTGTGCCACATCGCTTTTTCCACATTCAGGATTTTACCCCTCAAAGGTAGAATTGCCTGGAAGGCACGGCTACGTCCTTGCTTGGCAGAACCACCTGCCGAGTCACCCTCGACCAGGAATAGTTCACATTCCTCCGGATTACGGCTCGAGCAGTCGGCCAGTTTGCCCGGCAGTCCGCCACCGCCCATCGGACTCTTTCTTTGAACAGATTCACGTGCCTTGCGTGCGGCGATACGCGCTGTTGCAGCCAGGATCACTTTGTCAACAATCTGTTTTGCTTCTTTCGGGTGTTCTTCCAGATAATATGTAAGCGCTTCGCCTACAGCTTGGTTCACGGCACCACTCACTTCGCTATTGCCCAGCTTGGTCTTGGTCTGTCCTTCGAACTGCGGCTCGGCTACTTTCACTGAAATGACGGCAATCAAGCCTTCGCGGAAGTCCTCTCCCGAAATCTCGACTTTTGCTTTTTCCAGTGCTTTGGTATCTTCCGCATATTTCTTCAGTACACGGGTTAATGCGCTGCGGAAACCGGCCTCGTGTGTGCCGCCTTCTATTGTATTGATATTGTTTACATACGAATGCAGGCTTTCACGATAGCCTGTATTGTACATGATGGCACATTCAATGGGGGTATTGTTTTTTTCGGTATTCAGATAAATGACATCATTAATCAGCGCTTCGTTGTTACGGTTCAGGAAACGTACAAACTCTTTCACTCCTTCGTCCGAATGGAATATTTCTTTCTTGAAGCTGCCATCTTCTTCTTTGATCCGGCGGTCGGTCAGTGAAATGGTGATACCTTTGTTCAAGTAGGCCAATTCACGCATACGTGCCTGTAGAATGTCAAACTTATATTCGGTAACAGTGAAGATGGTATCATCCGGCCAGAAAGTCTGTTTTGTTCCGGTAATATCAGCTGTTCCTACTTCTTTTACAGAATACAAAGGATGTCCGCAGCTGTATTCCTGCTGGTAGATCTTGCCACCGCGGAATACCTGTGTGGTCATGTGAGTAGACAAGGCATTCACACAAGAAACACCTACACCATGCAGACCACCTGAAACCTTGTAAGAACCTTTGTCGAACTTACCTCCCGCGTGCAGCACGGTCATTACCACTTCCAATGCAGATTTCTTTTCTTTTTCGTGAAAGTCTACCGGGATACCACGGCCATTATCCTGTACGGTAATGGAGTTGTCTTCATTGATGGTGACTTCTATATGATCACAGTAGCCGGCCAATGCCTCGTCGATAGAGTTGTCCACAACCTCGTAAACCAAGTGGTGCAATCCCTTTTCGCTGATGTCTCCGATATACATGGCGGGACGTTTACGTACAGCCTCCAAACCTTCCAATACCTGGATGTTACTGGCCGAGTAATTGTTTTCGCCGTTATCTTTTCTTCTTCACTCATGTTTGATTCAATTATCTTAAATATTAGCTTTCAAAGATACGAAAAAATTGCTGAGACAGGCAGCTTTTATGGACTAAAAAACGTAAAAAAGAGGGGATTGGACGGGTTTGGAATGAGGTCTGTCCGTGAACGCCGGGAAAAGTAGGGGAGTGATGTATTTATTTCGAGGGTAAGTCTTCTGAAGATCAATGGGGCTTCTTTTTCCTTCAAATCCTTCATTGACGCTTAACAGGCTTTTTATCAGCATCTTATCATGTATGATTCTCTTCTAAATCCTTCATGAATGCTTCAGATTCTTCAGGGCTGTTTTCCGCGGAGCGAGGAATTGCGTATTTTTTCGATGTTACGTTTGCAATATGTATTGCTTGTGTTTTATGAAACACATAAAAAGAACAAAAGGCCGGATTGAAAAATCCTGCCTAATTTTATCTTTTAGTTTAAGACTTTGCTTTAAGCGAGTTTGCTAATGTAAGCAGCCAATTTTTGACTTCAAGTTTAGCGGCTTTGTTCTTGTGTATGATATTGGTCTTAGCAAGCTTGTCCAACATCTTCTGACGCCCGGATACATTGCAACAGCTTCTGCCTTGTCAGTAGTTGCACGAAGTTTTTTAACAGTGTTACGCATTGTTTTTGCATAATATCTGTTATGAAGTCTTCTCTTCTCTTCCTGTCTGATTCTCTTTAATGATGATTTGTGATTTGCCATCTCGACTAATCTTTAATTTTGTTCTTTTTATTATTTTTTATTTGTAGCCCGTGGGGGAATCGAACCCCCCTTTCAAGAATGAAAATCTTGCGTCCTAACCGATAGACGAACGGGCCGAGCCTTGATTCTGCCGAGCCTTAGCTTGGCTTGCTTTCGGAGAGTGTTTTTCTCTTTTGCGGTTGCAAAGGTTAGGAACTCTTTTTGAATTGACAAAAATATTTCGGCATATTTTTTTTGTAAATACGTGCATTTTCATCTAAAAAACCTATTTTTGTATGTTCCAACGATGCGTATATTTGTGTGGAAAAGCAAAAAACGTATTGCGGACAACGATTACCTAGTATATAAAAAGAGAGAAAGAGTATGCTTCAAAAGACGGTGGGAATTGTACTTCATACCTTAAAAATACAATGATAACTTCGAATATCGTTGAATATTTATACGCGCGAGAATG
>ENA-OQCD01000055-OQCD01000055.1-human-gut-metagenome-genome-assembly--contig:-NODE-55-length-23989-cov-4.636200_pt1 | contig 23989 bp, 28 predicted proteins | sample MGYA00242755_ERZ504571 | MGnify/ENA primary metagenome ERZ504571 (study PRJEB26092, sample SAMD00036274) | human gut metagenome | host: Homo sapiens | study: EMG produced TPA metagenomics assembly of...
GGCTGCGGCACGGCATCTGCGTTGCCAAAATGCTCGATAAGACATCCAGTATTATCTGCGCTTTTGGCTTAGCATCTGCCGCACCTCGCTCGCCGTATCGGCACTTAGAATTATGCGGTATTGCCCTGGGAACATGATCAAAGGGGCGGCACGGTAGGTGGTAAACCGGCGCGGTGCATGCCAAAAGGGGAGATTACAAGGTGAAACAAACACAGTCAGCGGCGAAGCTTCCGATTTGCCAGTTTACCTGTTCCATCAGGGCAATAACTTTGAAGCCTACCGCTACTTTGGCAGCCACCTGGAAGAGCAGGATGGCCAGCCCGGCGCGGTGTTCCGCGTGTGGGCACCGCACGCCAAAGCAGTTTCCGTTGTGGGCGATTTCAACAGCTGGGTGCCCACCAGCCATCCGATGGAAAAGGTGTCAGACGGCATTTGGGAGTTGTTCATTCCCGGCATCAAAATCTATGATGTTTATAAATACTGCATAACCACCCCGGCGGATGAGCTGGTGTACAAGGCTGACCCGTATGCGTTCCATGCCGAAACCCGCCCGTCCAACGGCAGCAAAGTTTTTGATATTTCCGGCTTTGACTGGCACGATGCCGCGTGGGAAGATGCGCAGAAGAAAAATGATGTGATCAACGGCCCGATGAGCATCTACGAGCTGCATGCCGGCAGCTGGAAAATGAAGGAGGACGGTGTCCCCTATAATTATTCCGAACTGGCGGATCAGCTTGTGCCTTATATTAAAGATATGGGCTATACCCATGTGGAGCTGCTGCCCATTACGGAATATCCGTTTGACGGCAGCTGGGGCTATCAGGTCAGCGGTTACTTTGCCCCCACCAGCCGTTACGGTACCCCGCACGACTTTATGGAGTTTGTGGATAAGCTGCACGCGGCCGGTATCGGCGTGATCCTGGACTGGGTGCCCGCCCACTTCCCCAAGGATGCTTACGGCCTGTACATGTTTGACGGCGCCCCCTGCTATGAGGACCCCAACCCCCGCCGCGGTGAGCATAAAGAGTGGGGCACCATGGTGTTCAACTTTGGTATGCCGGAAGTGGAAGCTTCCTGGTATCCAGTGCGCTGTTCTGGATCGAGCAGTACCATGTGGACGGCTTGCGTGTGGACGCAGTGGCCAGCATGCTGTATCTCGATTACAACCGCCGCGATGGCGAGTGGGAACAAAATGTAAAGGGCGGCAAGGAAAACCTGGAAGCCATTGCGTTCCTGCAAAAGTGCAATACGGCTATCCTGGGCCGCCACCCGCATAAAATGATGATTGCCGAAGAATCCACCGCATGGCCGCTGGTTACCAAACCGGCAGCCGATGGCGGCCTTGGCTTCAACTTCAAATGGAACATGGGCTGGATGAACGATATGCTCAGCTACATGAAGACTGACCCGCTGTTCGTGCCGGCAACCATAACAAAGTTACGTTCAGCTTCTTCTATGCGTTCAGTGAAAAATTTTGTCCTGCCCATCAGCCACGATGAAGTTGTGCACGGCAAGTGCAGCCTGATCAATAAGATGCCCGGTGATTACGAAGCAAAGTTCGCCAATCTGCGCACCTTCTATGGCTATATGATGGCCCATCCGGGCAAAAAACTGCTGTTCATGGGCCAGGAATTCGGCCAGTTCATTGAATGGGACGAGAAAAAGCAGCTGGATTGGATGCTTCTTGGCTATGATAAGCACCATGAACTGCAAACCTACGTCAAGGATCTGAACCACTTCTACCGTGAGACCGCCTCTCTCTGGCAGGTCGATTACAGCTGGGAAGGGTTCCAGTGGATCGTGCCGGATGATAACAAACAGAGCGTGATCGCGTTCCTGCGCCGGGACGCCAAGGGCAAGATGCTCCTGGTTGCCTGCAACTTTAACCCCGTCCTGCGCGAAAGCTACTCGATGGGCGTGCCCAATCCCGGTACATACAAAGAGCTGATCAACTCGGATGACGTCAAGTATGGCGGTACCGGTGTCAAAAATGGCAGCGTAAAGAGCGTCAAGGGCCCGATGCACGGCTTTGACCAGCATATTGAGGTAACCCTGCCGCCGCTGTCCACCATCTATTTCAGCGTTCCCGCTGCCCGCAAAAAGGCAGGAAAGCCCGCCAAGGCAGAAACTGCCGAAGCAGCCAAACCCGAAAAGGCAGCCAAGCCTGCGGCCACCAAAACTGCCGCCCCCAAAAAGCGCACAGCCAAACCCGTGGCAACAAAACCGGCTGCTAAAAAGCCCAGAGCGGCAAAAACAACCAAGCCCAAAACACCGGTAACGGAATCGTAAACGTCTGGTGTGTAAGGGCGGTACCGGCGGCAACCCGCAGCCGGTGCGGCCCGTGGAGATAAACAAGTTTAAGGGGAGAACAATTATGGCAAAAGAAATGATCGCAATGATCCTGGCTGGCGGCCAGGGTTCGCGCCTCTACGCGCTGACCCAGAAGCTGGCTAAGCCGGCGGTTCCGTTCGGCGGTAAGTACCGTATCATCGACTTTCCGCTGTCCAACTGTGTCAACTCTGATATTGACACCGTTGGCATCCTGACCCAGTATCAGCCGCTGGTCCTGAATGAATACATCGGCAACGGCCAGCCGTGGGACCTTGACCGCCTGCATGGCGGCGTCCATGTGCTGCCGCCCTACCAGCAGGCCACCGGCTCTGACTGGTACAAGGGCACTGCCAACGCAATTTACCAGAACATTTCCTTCATTGACCGTTATGACCCGCAGTACGTCATCATCCTGTCCGGCGACCAGATTTGCAAGCAGGATTACGCTGATTTCCTGCGCTTCCACAAAGAGAAGAACGCCGAGTTCTCGGTTGCCGTTATGGAAGTGCCTTGGAGCGAAGCCCCGCGCTTTGGTCTGATGGTTACGGACGAGAATGACCGCATCAGCGAATTCCAGGAAAAGCCGAAGAACCCCAAGAGCAACCTGGCTTCCATGGGCATTTATATCTTCAACTGGGATATCCTGAAAAAGTACCTCACCGAGGACGAAAACGATCCCAACAGTGAGAACGACTTCGGCAAGAATGTCCATTCCCGCACTGTTGCGTGATAACCGCCGCATGTACGCTTACCGTTTCAGCGGCTATTGGAAGGATGTCGGAACCATCTCCAGCCTGTGGCAGGCCAACATGGAGGTTCTGGATCCGACCCATTCCGGCATCAACCTGTTTGATGAAAACTGGAAGATCTACTCCCGCAACTCCGGCCGCCCCTGCCAGCGCATTGGCACGGACGCTGACATCGTGAACTCGATGATCACCGAAGGCTGCCAGGTTGACGGCACCGTTAAAAACTCCATCCTGTTCCCCGGCGTTGTGGTCGAAAAGGGCGCCACTGTTGAAGCAGCCGTTGTTATGGGCGGCACTGTCATCAAGGCTGGCGCAAAGGTCGAACACTGCATCGTGGCCGAAAATGTCACCATCGAAGAGGGTGCTACCGTGGGCAAAATGCCGGAAAGCGGCCTGAATATTACCGAACCCGGCGATGTTGCAACGGTTGGCTCCGGTGTCAAGATCGGCAAGGGCGCAACGGTTGGCCCCAAGGCAATGATTTCCAATGATGTAAAGGATGGTGAGGAACAATGGTAAGCAGCAACGCAAACGCACTGGGCGTCATTTTTGCAAACTCTTATGATAACCTTGTCCCCGAACTGGTAGCGGAGCGCACAATGGCCTCCATCCCGTTCGCAGGGCGTTACCGCATGATCGACTTTGTTCTGTCCAACATGGCAAACGCCGGTGTGGATAATGTTTCGGTCATCGTCCGTAAAAACTATCATTCCCTGATGGACCACCTGGGCGCAGGCCGTGAATGGGACCTGACCCGCAAGCGCGGAGGCCTGAACATTGTTCCGCCTTTTGCAGAGCGCAGCATCAAGCTGTACAGCGGCCGTGTGGATGCACTGGCCAGCGTTCTGAACTGGCTGAGGGACCAGAAAGAGCGCTATGTGATCCTGTCTGACAGCAACATTGCCATGAACTTCGACTTTAACAAGCTGATCGAAGCTCATGTCAAGTCCGGCGCAGACGTTACCATGGTATACAACCGCGGCGAAATCCCCGATGGCGCCCGCACCGATAACTACACCATCCGCATTGATAATGGCCGTGTGGCTGAGCTGCTTTCCAACGATTATCGTCCCGGCATCCAGAATCTGTCCATGAACCTGTACATCATCGAGCGCGAAAGCCTGATCCAGCTTGTCCGCGATGCATCTGTGCGCGGTCTGGTCTATTTTGAGCGCGATATCCTGGCCCGCAACCTGAACCTGCTGAATATTCAGGCTTATGAGTTTGACGGCTATGTGGCCCGCATCAGCGATATGAAGAGCTACTTTGACGAGAACATGCGCCTGCTGCAGGCTGGCAATGTCGATAAGCTCTTTAACGAAGGCAACCCCATCTACACCAAGATTCGTGACGACAACCCCACACGTTACCTGGAAGGCAGCAAGGTCAAGAACAGCCTGCTGGCTGACGGCTGTGTGGTGGAAGGCACCGTTGAAAACAGTGTGCTGTTCCGTGGCTGCCAGATCAAGAAGGGTGCTGTTGTGCGCAACTGTGTGCTGATGCAGGATACCGTTGTGGAGGAGAACAGCTCCGTTGAGTATGTGGTTACCGACAAGAATGTCCACATCACGGCAGATAAAAAGCTGATCGGCACGGATTCTTTCCCGGTGTTTGTTGCCAAAAGGCACACGGTGTAACCTGATTACGCCTGAACTTTCCCGCCAACTCTCCCCGGCGGGTAGTTTGCAGGAAAGGGCGGGGGAGTGAACACGCTTCTCCGCTCTTTCCTTATTTTATCATAACAGCCTGCCCGGCAGGCGTTGCAAACAGCCGCTCCAGCGGCTCTGCAAGGAGGTACCCATGAAAATTCTCTATGCAGCCAGCGAGGCTGCACCGTATGCAAAATCCGGTGGTCTGGCCGATGTTGCCGGTGCATTGCCCAAGGCTCTGGTTCATGACGCATTGACTGCCGCGTTATCATGCCCCTGTACGGCGATCTCAAGTTCAAGGATACGCTGACCTATGTTACCAATTTCAGCGTGCCCGTGGGCTGGCGCAGCCAGTACTGCGGCCTGTTCAAGGCCGAGCATGACGGCGTGACGTTCTACTTTATCGACAACGAATATTACTTTAAGCGCAGCGGCCTGTATGGCTTCTATGATGACGGCGAGCGTTTTGCTTTCTTCTCCCGCGCCATTCTGGAAACCCTGTTCTATACCGACTTTGAGCCGGATATCATCAACTGCAACGACTGGCAGACAGCCCTTACCCCGGTTTACCTCAACCTGTACTACCGCCACCTGGACAAGTTCAACCACATCAAGACGGTATTCACCATCCATAACATTGCCTACCAGGGCAAGTATGGCATGGATATCCTGGAGGATACCTGCGGCATTGGCGCACGCGATGCCCACATTGTGGAGTATGATGGTTGCGCCAACTTTATGAAGGGCGCAATCGAGACTGCTGATAAGGTCACCACCGTCAGCCCTACCTATGCACAGGAGATCCTGGACCCGTGGTTCAGCCATGGTCTGGATGGCCTGCTGCGCCAGAAGCAGTATAAGCTGTGCGGTATCCTGAACGGTATTGACGTGGATGTTTTCAACCCCGCCACCGACCCGGATATCCCGCAGAACTATGATGCCAACACGGTGCAGCAGGGCAAGCCCGTCTGCAAAGCAGCTTTGCAGGATGAGTTCGGCCTGAACAAGATGGCAGCCCGGTCATGGCCATGGTTACCCGTCTGGTTGGTCACAAGGGCGTTGACCTGGTGCGCAGCATTGCTGAAGGTCTGCTGCAGCAGGGCATTGAGCTGGTGATCCTCGGCTCCGGCGAAGCCAGTACGAGAACTTCTTCAACGAGCTGTGCGCCCGCAACCCCGGTCGCGTTGGCGTGTACATTGGCTTTAACGCCAAGCTGGCTCAGCGCATTTATGCCGGTGCCGATATCTTCCTGATGCCGTCCCGCTCCGAACCCTGCGGCCTGGCTCAGATGGTATCCTGCCGTTATGGCACCATCCCCGTTGTGCGTGAGACCGGCGGCCTGCGCGACTCCATCCACGACTCCGGCGATGGCTATGGCAATGGCTTTACCTTTGCCAATTACACGCCCACGAGCTGTACGAAGCCTGCTGGCGTGCCAAGGAAGGCTACTGGAACAAGGAAGGCTGGCCCGTGCTGGTCAAGCGCGCCATGGAATGCGATTTCAGCTGGTCCAACTCCGCCAAGAGCTATGAGGGCCTGTACAATGAGGTCGTGAACCTCTGGTAAGTCTTTGGGAAGCTGCTCCCTAATGAGTTAAAATCAAATCCCGCTGTGTGCAGCCTGAAAAGCCGCATACAGCGGGATTTTTGTTTCATTGGGATTGGTCCGGTGAAAAGGAAAACGGAAAGAATAGATACGCCCGTGCGGCAGTATAGCAGCGTGACAGGGGAGACGAACCGAATGCTTCCAGAACGCAGCACAGGAATTTCGAAAAAGCCAGCCATCCGGAAATGAAGAAATTTCGGATTTTTTGCCACAATTTGCCGAACATGTGTTACAATAGTATCGGAATTTTGCCGTGGCATTAAGGAGAATCCCATGCCCGCGGTCAATCGGGAAAGGAAACATAACAGCAATCCTATGGGGAAAAGAAAACATTGGTATGTACCGTGCATCGCCCCGCACTGGCCGCGCTTTTGCTGGCGGGCTGCGGCGCAACGGTGGATTTGAATGAACAGGCCACAGCCGAAACCGCCATGGCCGTGCAATGGGTGCCCAATGGCAGCGTTTATGCTACTGCGGCGGAAGAGCTGGAATACTGGTCCACAGCCCAAAAGCTGGAATCCGCCCTTGCTGCCACGCGGGAAACAGCCCCCAGCGCAGACTTGAACGAGCTGCTGGATGAATTCTGCGCCGCACAGCCGGGCAGCTTTTCGCTTTACCTGCAAAATCCGGCAACGGGGGAAAGCTATACTTATAACACGGATGCCCTGTATTACCCCGCCAGCCTGCTCAAGCTGCCCTATGCGTTCTGGCTGTGCGGCCAGGCCGATGCCGGAACACTGGACCTGGAAGATGAACTGCCCAACCAGTTCCGCGGCCGTTTGTCTGATACGGCGCTGCAAGCCTATAACGATGCCGAGACCATCCCGGCCAAAGCCGCCATGCGTGCTATGATCGCCCACAGCGATAACAACGCCGTCACCCTGTTGACCACCCACTGGCCAGCCAATGAATCCAGCGGCTTCCAGCAGTTCCTGGCGGATTACGGCTTTGCCTATGCCGCAACCTGCGACCTTACCCCGCAAACCGGCATTATCGGTATGGCTTCCACTGGCGAGTTTGCCAACATTGTGTCCGCGGTGTATGATTATCTGGATTCAGGCAGCGCCGCCGCAGCTACCTGAAAACCTGTATGCTGGCCGCCGACCATGATATTTTGTATGTGCCGGATGGCGTGCCTGCCGCCAAAAAAGTATGGCAGCTGGGATTACGCATATCACGATGTTGCCATTGTGTATGCCAAGCATCCCTACTGGATTGTTTGCATGACAGACCAGGGAGATGAAAATGTAGACTTCCCCGAAGAACCCACCCAGGCCATGCAGACCCTTGGCCAGCTGGTGTATGAATACTGGAACCCATAAACCACGCCAGCGCCGTTTCAAGAAAGGAGCCGACCTTTGCCAAACAAGAAAACTGCCGCCCAGCGCCAACCCTATGTGGACGCTATGAAAGGCTTTGGCATCCTGTGCGTTGTCATTGGCCATTTTATCGAGTATCACCGTGGTACCGCGCCGGGCATCAACGCACTGTTTACCTGCATTTACCTGTTCCATATGGCAATTTTTTTGCACAGCCAGCGGCCTGGTGGCTAAGTTCAGCCTGCGCAAGCTGGTCACGCAGCAGCTATGGCTCTACCTTATCAGCCAGGCGGGCATCACGGCGTTCCGTGCGGCTGCCCTGAAAGATAACATTGTGGATCAGGGCGGCTGGCTGCAAAATGTACTGCTGCCATGGCGGCACATGTGGTATCTGTATGCCCTCATGTTCTGGATGCTCACCGTGCCTTTGCTGCGCGCATCCAGCGGCGCGGCCTGCTGGCCAGCACCGTAGGGATGGCCGCGGCCATTGCCATAGGCCTGTTGGGCGGCTGTGTCAACTGGCCGTTTGATCTGGGCCGTGTGTTTTCCTTTTTCCCGTTCTTTGCGTTCGGTGTGTTGTTTGCAGAGCCGTTCCGCAGCTGGCAAAAGCGCTGGTATGCCTGGGGCCCGCTGGCGGCGGCCATCGTGGTGTTTTATACCGTAACCGTCCAGCGCATCGTCACCGCCGAAACCCCGGTGTATGAGGGAGCCCGCATCTTCCAGTCCGACGCCTATGCGGTGGGCGGCTACCTGATGCAGGATCGCGCAGTGTTCTACCTGCTGGGCTTTGGCACTGTGCTGGCCATCACCCCCATTCTGGGGCTCATCAAGCCGCTTGCCAGCCTGGGCCAGCGAACCCTGCCCATCTACATCCTGCACATGCCGTTGTACGCGCTTCTGGTTCAACTTGGCTGTTACGAAGCCTGTGCTTCCCACGGTCTGCCTGCCGTTATTACCTGGCTGTGCTTTATCATCCCCGCGGTGGTGGCCTGTGCGCCAGTGCCCCGGTGTGTGCCATCCTGAACGGCATTGCAAACATCTGGTACAAAACGCTCCCGGCTCTCTTTTCCCGCCGTGGATAAAGCGTTCGCAGATGCGTTTATCCAACCGCAATAAAACAAATAAGAGAGCAAAAAATAAACCAGGCGTGCCCTGCAAAGCAATCGACTTTGCAAAACACGCCTGGCTTTATTTTATAAAATCACTTTCAGGGCCAACATGAAAGAATCAGCCCTCCGCCAGGAATCACTGCTCGTCCTTGTGATCCAGCAGCTTTTCCATGGTGTGCCAGCCCAGCACTGCGCACTTTACGCGGGCCGGCATGTGGGAGATATCCTGCAGCGCACCGGCTTCTTCCAACTTTTCAATGTCGGCATCGGTAGCTTCGCCCTTAATCATCTTCAAAAAGGTCTCGGCCAGGTCTTTGGCTTCATCCACGCTGCGGCCAATGATCATGTCCAGCATGATATCTGCCGAAGCCTGGGAAATCGCGCAGCCGTCACCAACAAAGCTGCCGTCCTCAATCTTGCCGTTTTCTACTTTCAGCTGCAAAATAATGTCATCGCCGCAGCTGGGGTTCACACCCTCCAGCGTCATGTTGGCGCCGGGCAGCGGCTTTTTATGGGCGGGGTAGAGGTTGTGGTCGGTCAGCACCTCATTATAAAACGTACTACTCGGCATAACCCATTTCCTTTCTTACGCCGCCCAGCGCCGCCAGAAAGCGGTCAATGTCAGCGGTGGTATTATAAAATGCAAGGCTGGCGCGTGCGCAGGAACGCACACCCAGATAAGCCAGCAGCGGCTGTGCACAGTGGTGCCCGGCACGCACGTCCACATGGCAGCTGTCCAGAATGGTGGCAATGTCGTGCGGGTGCACACCGTCCACCGTAAAGCTCAAAATGCCGCAGTGCTTGTCCGGGTCATCGCTGCCCAGAATATTCACACCGGGGATCTTCTTCATGCCCTCATAAGCATAGCGGGTCAGGGCCTGCTCCTGGGCGTGGACATTTTCCAGCCCAACGGATTCCAGATAATCAATGGCCGCAGCCAGCGCAACCGCGCCGCCTGCATTCACGGTGCCGGCCTCAAATTTGTGGGGCAGCTCAGCATACACAGCGCCATCGCGGGTGACGGAATCAATCATCTCGCCGCCGGTCAAAAAACGGCGGATGGCATCCAGCAGCTTCTCCTTGCCATACAAAAACGCCAATACCCATGGGAGCCATCAGCTTGTGGCCGGAGAATGCGACAAAGTCAGCATCCAGTGCCTGCACATCCACTTTCATGTGGGGGGCACTCTGGGCGGCATCGACCAGCACAACACCGCCGTTGCGGTGTACCAGCTCGATCACTTTCTCTACCGGGTTTACGCAGCCCAGCACGTTGGAAACATGGCCAATGGCGGCCAGCTTTACCTTGGGGCCGATGACGGCTTCCAGCTTTTCATCCGGCAGGCTGCCGTCTTTTTCACATTCCAGGTAAACCAGCTTGGCACCGGTCTGGCGGGCAACCATCTGCCACGGCAGCATGTTGCTGTGGTGCTCCATGATGGTGATGACGATCTCATCCCCGGCATGGATGTTGTTCAGCGCATAGCTGTAAGCAACCAGATTGATGCTTTCGGTGGTGTTGCGGGTAAAGATGATCTCGGCATCGCTGCGGGCGTCAGGAACTTGCGTACCCGCTCGCGGGCGCCTCGTAACGGTCAGTCGCCTCCACGCCCAGTTCATACAGGCCGCGCAGAGGGTTGGCGTTGGCCTGCTCGTAAAATTCTTTCTCTGCCTGCAAAACGCTGGCCGGGCGCTGCGCGGTGGCGGCGCTGTCCAGATAGGCGACGTCCTGCTGCATCAGCAGGGGAAAGTCCTTTTTATAATCCACAAAATCAAAGCTCATCGGTGTGCGCCTCCATGAATTTGTGTGCTTCTTCCGCCAGTGCCTCCGGCAGCAGGTCAACTACGGCCTCAATGCGGGCGCGGGCCAGCAGGCTGCGGGCAGCCTCTTCAGGATGCCGCGGCTGGCGAGGTAGAACAGCATCTTTTCGTCCAGGCGGCCGATGGTTGCGCCGTGGTTGCCTTCCACATCCTCTTCGCCGCACAAAATCAGCGGAATGGTCTGGTTGACCACGCCGTCGCCCAGCAGCAGAACGTTCTCCTGCTCCTGGCCCTTGGCGCCGGAACCGCCGGGCAGCAGGTCAATGCTGCCGCGGAACAGCTTGAATGCCTTACCGGCCAGTACGCCGGTGGAATCCATCTCACAGGTGGTCTTTTTGCCACGGTGGCGGGCTACATAGTTCATGTCCAGGCGCTGTTCGCCCTGGCCCAGGTAGCCGATCCTGGCGGTAAAGTTGCTGCCTTTGCCGATCAGATCGGCGGCAGCACCGGCATACAGCTTGCCGGAACCCAGTTCCAGCTTGGTCAGCTCAAAGCTTGCGCCGTCTGCGCAGGTGGTGCCGATATCACTCAGGCAGGTAAAGCCATTATCCAGTACCTGCACCATCGAAAGCTTGACCACAGCGCCAGCCTCGGCCTTGATCTTGATCTGCAAAGCGGCCAGGCCCTCGCCAGCGGTCTCGTTGCGCAGGATCACAGCCACCTGCATGGTGCTGCCAGCTTGGCTTCCAGGTACAGCCGGGTCACCGGCGGGGGTGCCGGGCTGGTAGGTATAGGTGATAACCGCGGGGGCATCCATCACTTCGTTTTCGCCCAGGGTCAGGTACTCTGCTGGGCTGTTGGCCAGAAAAAGGTCAACGTCGGTGCCCATGCCGGTCTCCATGGCCCAGTCCTGTGCAGCGCTGCTGCGGGCCAGCTGTGCGGTCTGCACAAAGCTGGGGGCGGCACCCACGGCGGGAGCGTTTGCTTCCAACCGGGCTGCATTCATTTTCAGCCAGTTCCACGTCAGAGCGGGAAGCCGGTTGACGGTCATTGTTTCATTTGCCATACTCCCAACTCCTTTGCTCACCCAATGCTGCCCTTCATCTCAAGGCGGATCAGGTTGTTCATTTCCATTGCGTATTCCAGCGGCAGTTCCTTGGAAACATTATCCGCAAAGCCGCTCACGATCATGGCGCGGGCTTCCTCTTCGGGGATGCCGCGGCTCATCAGGTAGAACACGGCGTCATCACTGATGCGGCCAATGCGGGCTTCGTGGCCCACGTCAGCATCGGGGGTGCGCACGTCCATTGCGGGGATCGTGTCCGAACGGGAGATGGTATCCAGCATCAAAGACTGGCAGGAAACCGCAGCCTTGCTGTTCTTGGCATCCTTGTTAATGACCACCGCGCTGCGGAAGGTGCTGATACCGCCGTCCTTGGAGATGGACTTGGTGTTGATATAGCTGGAAGTATCCGCGCCGGTATGAACAACCTTGGCGCCGGTATCCAGGTTCTGGCCATGACCGGCGAAGGTTATGCCGGTGAACTCCATGCGGGAGCTTGCCCTTCAGGATGGTCATGGGGTACAGGTAAGAGGTGTGGGAGCCAAAAGAACCGGAAACCCATTCCATCACGCCGCCCTCTTCTACAATGGCGCGCTTGGTGTTCAGGTTGTACATGTTCTTGGACCAGTTCTCAATGGTGGAATACCGCAGCTTGGCGTTCTTGCCCACAAACAGCTCCACGCAGCCGGCGTGCAGGTTGGCCACATTGTACTTGGGGGCAGAGCAGCCCTCGATGAAATGCAGCGAAGCACCCTCGTCCACAATAATCAGCGTGTGCTCAAACTGGCCAGCGCCGGGGGCGTCAGGCGGAAATAGGACTGCAGGGGGATCTCCACATGCACATGCGGCGGAACATACACAAAAGAACCGCCAGACCATACCGCGCCGTGCAGGGCGGCAAATTTGTGATCCGTGGGGGGAACCAGGTGCATGAAATGGGTGCGGATCATCTCGGCATAAGGGCCGTGCATGGCACTTTCCAGGTCGGTGTAAATAACACCCTGCTCCGCAACCTCTTTTTTCACGTTGTGATATACCAGCTCGGAGTCATACTGTGCGCCGACACCGGCCAGGCTGTCGCGCTCGGCCTGGGGGATACCCAGCTTTTCAAAGGTATCCTTGATGTCGGTGGGCACTTCGCTCCACTTGGCGCTCATTTTGGTGTTGGGGCGCACATAGGTGATGATATCATCCATGTTCAGCTCATCAATCGGCGGGCCCCACTCCGGGATACCGGTCTTGTTATAGATCTCCAGCGATTTCAAGCGCAGCTCCAACATCCAGTCGGGGTCGTTCTTCTCGCGGGAAATCTGCTCTACAATGGCGGGGGTCAGGCCAGCGTCTACCTTGTAGGCGTCTTTTTCCTCATAGCGGAAATCATACAGGCTACGGTTAATGTCCTCAACCTGCGATTTTTCGCGTTTTGCTTCGTTTACTTCTGCCATATAATTCTCAGGCCTCCGCCATCTTTTCAAAGCGCTCGTAGCCGTTCACATTGATCTCTTCCACCAGGCTGCCATCGCCGTTTGCAGCAATCTTGCCGTTGACCAGCACGTGGGTGTAATCAACAGACAGCGCATCCAGAATGCGGGTGCTGTGGGTGATGATCAGCAAAGCGCCGTTGTGGTCTTTCTGGTATTCTTCCACGCCTTTGGAAACCAGGCGCACGGCGTCAACGTCCAGGCCGGAGTCCGTCTCGTCCAGAATGGCGAGGGAGGGCTTGAGCATCATCAGCTGCAAAATCTCGGCCTTTTTCTTTTCGCCGCCGGAAAAACCAACGTTCAGGCTGCGCTCTGCGTAAGAAGCATCCATCTGCAAAATGTCCATGCAGCGGGCCAGCTCTTTCTTGAAGTCATAGTAACGCACATGGCCGACCTTCTGCTGCAATGCGCTGCGGATAAAGCCTTCCAGCGTCAGGCCGGGAACTTCCAGCGGCTCCTGGAAAGAAAGGAACATGCCGGCCTTGGCGCGCTTATCGGTGGATTCATGGGTGATATCCTCGCCCTTGAACAGGATCTGGCCGCCGGTCACGGTATATTTGGGGGCACCCATCAAAACATAGCCCAGGGTGGATTTGCCTGCGCCGTTGGGGCCCATCAGCACATGGGTTTCGCCCTTGTTGATGGTAAGATCCACGCCGTGCAACAGCTGTTTGTCTTCCACGCGTGCGGCCAGACCGGTTACGTTCAAAACTTGCTCTGCCATAAAAACTGCCTCCTGCTCGCTTTATAATAAGGTGAGCGTTTGTATTTCAAAAAGCCGCAGGCAAACCCGCAGCTTGGTTCGGCGTCCGGTGCAGCCATCCGTTTGCAGCGCAAAGCAGGCAGGCGGCGGTGTGCCGGGCACCTTTGTTATTTTCATATCCTATAAAAACTCTAGGATTAACGGTGCTTATTATATTCCAACAATTTCTTTGCGTCAAGGGCAAACCGCAAAAACTGGTACAAACCCTGCAATTTTGCACCAAAAATGGACGAATCGGGCGATTTTTGGCGTTCGATGACCACAGAAATGGCGGTTAGGCATAACAAATGCGAGCCGGCCCCGCCCACCGCTTTCCAATCAGTGTTGGCCGTGGCTGCAGCGGTTATGCAAAGGGGAACCCCACAAAAAAAGAAGAGCCTTACCGGAAAATCCGGTAAGGCTCAGCCAGTGCCGCCGACCGGGATCGAACCGGTACGATGTTTCCACCGAGGGGATTTTAAGTCCCTTGCGTCTGCCAGTTCCGCCACGGCGGCTAACTGTATGGTATTGTAGCGCAAAACGGGGGAATTGTCAATCCGCAAAGCCCTGCCGCCCAGAGTGTAAAAAAGCGAATGGTTTATTTGCGGCGAACGGCAAAGCAGCTCACTTCATGTGGCAGTGTACCCGTTATTTTATATGTGATGTGTTTTTGTATCCGCCCACATCACACATCTTTCATATCGTGCGGTGCGCCGCCGCCGACACGGGGAATCGTGCAATGCCGCAGGTAATGCAGGAACAGCAGAGAAGAGATGCTCCAGGTCAGAGGGTATGCCCAGAAGATGACCCCGATATCATGGATAAAGTGCAGCGTTACCGTAATGTAAGTAATGCGCAATGCGCACCAGACCGCCAGCATAACGGCCATGGGCACAATGGGGCGGCCCAATCCGCGCAGGATGCCGGCGCAGCAGTGGCTGAACGCAAGCAAAAAGTAAAACAGCGCAATGGTGTGTGCCTGCCGCACGCCAAAGGCGACCACATCGGCCTCGCTGCTGAACGCACCAATCAGCCAAGGCGCCAGCAGGCAAACCGCAACGCCGACGCACTCGGCCAGCGTAATCGAACAAATCACGCCAAAACGCATACCCTTGTGCACGCGGTCAGGTTTGCCCGCACCCACATTCTGGCTGACAAAAGTGGCCAGTGCCATCGAAAAGCAGGTGACCGGCAGGAAAGCAAAACCTTCCACCTTGCTGTAAGAGCCGCACCCGGCCATGGCCAGTGCGCCAAACGAGTTGATGTTTGCCTGCACAATAACATTTGCCAGCGAGATGACCGAGTTCTGGATGCCGGAGGGCAGGCCCTGCAAAATAACGCCATGCAGCATGGGGCCGTCAAACCGAACCTTGCGCCAGCTCACAGCCCAGGCTTCCTTGCTGCGCATCAGCTTGGAGAATGCCAGAATGGCACTGACTGACTGGGAGATAATCGTGGCAAATGCGGCCGCAGCCACGCCGTACCCCAGTACGCCGATAAACAGTAGGTCCAGCACAATGTTAATGAGCGATGCTGTAATCAGGTACTTCATAGGGCTGCGGCTGTTGCCGACCGATTGCAGAATGCTGGCACCCACATTGTACATGACCACTGCAATGGAACCCAAAAAGTAGGTGCGGAAGTAGGCGACCGAGTTGCCGATAACATCCTCCGGCGTGCCCATCCAGTGCAGGATCTGCGGGGTCAAAATCACGCCCACAACCGTCAGCACCGCCCCGCGGCCAGGCCCAGCGCCACTGTGGTGTGGATGGCTTTTTCCAGGCTCTCCCAGTCCTTTGCGCCAAAGTAGCGGGCAATCAGCACACCGGCACCCAGCGCTACGCCGTTCACAAAGCCGGTCAAGAGGAAAATCAGGCTGCCGGAAGAACCAACTGCCGCCAGCGCCTCGCCGCCCAAAAAGTTGCCCACAATCAGCGAGTCTGCCGCGTTGTACAGCTGCTGGAACAAATTGCTGATAAAAATAGGGATCGCAAACAGCAGCATGCCGCGCGCTACACTGCCTTCGGTCAGGGAATTGCTCTTGTTTTGTTGTGCCATCTTGTTTTGTTGTGCCATCTTGTTTTGTTACGCTCCTAAATCTATGTTTTCTTATATCTTACACCAAATTTAGATAAAATGCCATTAAACAACCAAAAGCAGCGGCAAGCCAAAGCTGCCGCCGCTGCAAAATTATGATTGCGCCGCTGGTAAATATTATGCCTGCTGCCCGGTTGGAACATATTGCAACACGTTTTCGGAAACATGGGTGTTGAAAAACTGGATCAGCGGTCCCAGGCAGAACGCACAGATCAGGTGCCCAGCCCCAGCAGCCCGCCCAGCAAAAAAGCCAGTAATGCGCACAGCGTATCCGTAAAAAGGCGGCAGCAGAAATAGGGGAGTGGCGTGTGGTCCCGCAGGCCCAGCGCCAGGTAATCATACGGGGCAACCCCCAAATCGGAGGTCTGGTGCAGCGAAATGCCAAGTGAGGTGCACACCACCGCTGCAGCCACCCACGCCAGCTGTGCGGGCAGGGTAGCGGCCTGTGCAAAATGCGCAGTGAGGAAATCATAGAAAAACGTGATGATAAACCCACAGCAAACGGCATTTGCAACGGTGCCAAAGCCGACATATCTGCGGCCCCAAATCATCTGCATCGTGAAAAATACCGCGTTATAAATCAGGTTCTGTACGCCAAGGGTCAGCCCGGCAAGCTCCGCAGAGCGGATGTTGAGCGCGTTGAAAGGGTCGTTGCCCAGATGGGCAAACTTGAAAAGGGCAACACCAAGGCTGATGATCACAATGCCCACCAGCATACCGGCCACGCGCCGGAAGGTGACATGCTGTTCCATAACCATACTCCAGTTGTGCTGCCCGGCCGGACAAAAGTTGAGCTCATGAATAAATATGCGTACAACTTATTACAACAAAAGTGTAACATGTCCACGCTGAAAGGTCAATATAGAAATCTATGGCTGGTTATCCATTCTTCTTTACCTGCTTTTGGGGCAAAAACCGCCTGCTTTTTGTGGGAAAAATTTCAAAACTGCTTGTATATTGTGGCCGTTTCGTTTATACTAATATGTATGTCTGAAAACTGTATGCTCTGTGCATACAAGCGGACACAAGAGGGAAACGTACCTGGACCTGCCCTGTGCGCGTGCAGCACCATGGCAGCCCACGATCTAGGGGGAAATGATTATGGCAAATTATTTTGAAATGTCCAAAGACCAGCTCCGTGCAGAAAAGGCTGCGCTGGAACAATCCTATGCCGAGTTCAAGGCCAAGGGCCTTAAGCTCAACATGGCCCGTGGTAAACCAGGCCCTCATCAGATGGACCTGGCCATGGATCTGCTGAAAATGAGTGACTATACCACCGAGAATGGCTATGATGCCCGCAATTATGGCAACTTGGAAGGTTTGGAAGAAGCCCGCGCTGTTTGTCCGATGTGATGGGCGTTAAGTCCAGCGAGGTTTTTGTGGGCGGCAACTCCAGCCTGCAGCTGATGTACAACCTTATCAGCATAGGTCATACCTTTGGCTTCCCGGAATCCCCCTGCCCGTGGTCCCAGGTGGAGCACCGCAAGTTCCTCTGCCCGGCCCCCGGCTATGACCGCCATTTCAAAATCACCGAGGAGTTTGGCTTTGAGCTGATCACCATCCCCATGACGCCGGACGGCCCCGATATGGATATGGTGGAAAAGCTGGTTGCCGAAGACGACACCATCAAGGGCATCTGGTGCGTACCGCAGTACTCCAACCCCGATGGCTATGTCTACAGCGATGAAACCATCCGCCGCTTTGCATCCATGAAGACCGCTGCCCCGGATTTCAAGATTTTCTGGGACGAAGCTTACATTGTCCACCACCTGACCGATGAAATCATCGAGACCCCGGTGCTGCTGAATGAAAGCAAGCAGTATGGCACCGAGGACCGCGTTTTCATGTTCACCTCTACCAGCAAGATCACCTTCCCCGGCGCTGGTGTTTCTGCCTTGGCATGCAGTGAAAAATCTTTGGCTTATATCTGCAGGCGCTTCTCTGTCATGATCATCAGCTATGACAAGATGAACCAGCTGCGCCATGTCCGCTTCCTGAAGAACAAGGACGGCGTGCTGCAGCATATGGCCAAGCATCGCCGCCGCCTGGTGCCCTGCTTTGACGCAGTCAAAACCACCTTTGCCCATGAGCTGACCCCCTGCGGCGATATCGCCCACTGGACCAATCCCAAAGGCGGATACTTCATCAGCCTGTATGTCATGCCCGGCTGTGCCAAGCGTGTAGCCCAGCTCTGCAAGGACTGCGGCCTGACCCTGACCGGCGCCGGCGCAGCGTTCCCTTATGGCATTGACCCGCAGGATTCCCACCTGCGCATTGCCCCCACTTACCCCAGTCTGTCTGAGGTAGAAACCGCATCCATGCTGCTCACCGTCTGCGTGCGCCTGGCTGTGGTCGAAAAGCTGCTGGCAGAATAAAATAAGCAGCCATCCTACATAGTTAAAACAGGTACGCCCGGTTTTCCCGGCCGGGTGCGCCTGTAAAAAGGGAAAAAGCCGCCTGCTTTCCGGCAGGCGGCTGCTTCCCTGCATGGCGGTGTGTGGCAACGCGCATACGCCGGTAATAAAAACCCCGCCCCGTGCCGGTGCGCGGGCAATGTTTGGAGGTACATATGAATAAGAGAGGGAAGTCGTGGCATCTGATTGTCACGGCGCTGCTGATCGTCGTGTTCTCGTTTACCGCCCTGTTCGGCGTGAGCTACACATACGGCGATACCAAGAACGTCTACATCAAGGGCGCGGAGGATATCCGCTTCGGTATCGACATCCGCGGCGGCGTGGACGTGACGTTCATGCCGGCTGACGGTGTGGAAGCCACCGATGACCAGATGACCGCGGCCAAAACCGTCATCGAAGACCGTCTGGTCGGCCTTGGCATTACCGACTATGAGGATTATGTGGACTATAACAAGGACCGCATCATCGTCCGTTTCCCCTGGAAAACCGGCGAAACCGACTTTAATCCCCAGACCGCCATTGACGAGATCGGCACCACCGCCGAGATGGTGTTCCGCAAGGGCTCTACTGCCGACGGCGAAGAGATCCTGAGCGGTGACGATGTGACGTCCGCAACCGCAGGCTACAACCAGGAGAACGGTTATGTTGTTCAGCTGCAGTTCAGCGCTGACGGTGCCAAAAAGTTTGCTGAGGCCACCACCGAGCTGGCAGCCCAGTCCAACGGCACCATCTCCATCTGGCTGGACGGCGAGAACATCTCCACCGCTACCGTCAAGACTGCCATCACGGACGGCAACGCTGTGATCGAAGGTTCTTTCACCCAGGACCAGGTCACCGCGCTGGCAAACCAGATTAACTCCGGTTCTCTGCCTTTTGCCCTCTCGGCCGAAAGCTTCTCCACCATCAGCCCCACCCTGGGCGCTAAGAGCCTGGATGTGATGGTGCTGGCCGGCATCATTGCCTTTGCCTTTGTGGCTCTGCTCATGATCGTGCGTTACCGTCTGCCCGGTACCATTGCGGTCATCTCTCTGTTTGGCCAGGTTGTCGCCACGCTGGCATTTGTTTCCGGTTACTTCACCGTGTTCAATGGCTCCACGCTGACCCTGCCCGGTATCGCCGGTATCATCCTTGGTATCGGTATGGGCGTTGACGCCAACGTTATCACCGCTGAGCGCATCAAAGAAGAGCTTGGCAACGGCAAAACGCTGGATGGCGCTATCGCCAGCGGCTTCAAGATGGGCCTGACCCCCATCATTGACGGCAACGTGACCATTGTCATCGTTGCAGCCCTGCTGATGGGTGCTTTTGGCCCCACCGATGGCTTCTGGGGCAAAGTGTTCAACCCCATCTTCTTCATGTTTGGTCCTTCCACGGCTGGCAGCATCTACTCTTTCGGCTTCACGCTGCTCACCAGTGTTCTGCTCAACTTTGTCTTTGGCGTGTTTGCAACCCGCATTATGATCCGTGGTGCATCCCGCTGCAAGGCGTTCCGCAACCCCGTTCTGTATGGCGGTTCCAAGGATGGCAAAAAGACTTACAAGTGCCCCAACATCAACTTTGTCGGCAACCGCAAGAAGTTCTACACCTTCTCCGGCGTTCTGGTTGCCGTGGTGCTGGTGTTCAGCTTTGTCTTCGGCGTTACCATGGATATCGAGTTCAAGGGTGGCGCTATGGTTACCGTTGGCTACCAGGGCGATGTTGACCTGAACAATGTCAAGCAGACGGTAGCCGCCGAGCTGGGCCAGAGCAACCTGACCGTACAGACCGGCACTGATGTTTCCGGTGCACAGACCCTGACCATCAACCTGCCCGGCAGCGAGACCCTTTCCACCGAGCAGCTGGATAGCATGATCGAAACCCTGAACACCACCTACCCGGACAACCAGTTTGTCCAGCAGGAAGTCAGCAACGTCAACCCCACCATCGGCAACGAGTTCCTGGCCAAGAGCGTTGTGGCTGTTGTGGCTGCCTGCGTGCTGATTTTGCTGTACGTTGCCGTGCGTTTCCGCCGCATTGGCGGCTGGTCCGCCGGTGCCATGGCAATCGTTGCTTTGCTGCACGATATGTTTGTTGTGTACGGCGTCTTTGTTCTGCTGCGCATTCCCCTCAACGGCAACTTTATTGCAGCTATGCTTACCATTCTGGGCTACTCCATCAACGATACCGTTGTTATCTATGACCGTATCCGCGAGAACACCGGCCTTTACGGCAAAAAGATGTCCCTGCCGGAGCTGGTCAACCTGTCCATCAACCAGAGCTTTGGCCGTTCCATGATGACCAGTATCACCACCTGCATTGCACTGGCAATCGTCTGCGTGGTGTCCATCATCTTCAAGCTGGACAGCATCTTCACCTTTGCGGTGCCGCTGCTGTTTGGCATGGTCAGCGGTGTTTACAGCACCATGTGTATTGCAACCCAGCTGTGGGTCAGCTATAAGACCCGCAAGGCTGCCCCCGCCCCCAAGAAAGCGTAAACCAGGAGGAACTTTGCTATGCGTTGCCCGTACTGCGGTGCCGATGAATCCAAGGTAATTGATTCGCGCCCCACGGAGGACGGCGAAAAGATCCGCCGCCGCCGCGAGTGCCTTTCCTGCAAAAAAAACGCTTTACCACCTATGAGATCGTGGAAACTGTGCCCCTGATGGTCATCAAAAAAAGACCGTTCGCGTGAAGTGTTCGACCGCCAGAAACTGCTCAACGGCATGCTGCGCGCCTGCGAAAAGCGCCCCGTCAGCTATGAGCAGCTGGATGCCGCCGTCAGCCGCATTGAACAGGTGCTGCTGAACTCTTACGACAGGGAAGTGACCTCCGTCTATATTGGGAACCTTGCCATGGAGCAGCTGAAAAAGATGGACGACGTTGCCTATGTGCGCTTTGCTTCCGTCTACCGCCAGTTCAGCGATGTCAACACCTTTATGGATGAGCTGAAAGACATGCTGGATTCCCGCGCCAAAAAACGGCGGCATGCAGGGCTAAAATGTGCCTGTAAAGCACTGCTCCAGCTGGTCGATCTGCGCCAGCACCCGTGCAGCTTCCACCGCAAGGTCGGCCTGGTTTTCCGGGTTGGCATACTGCGGCAAAACCGCCATGGTTTCGTTCATGCGATCCAGCGCGTTGCGGCGCACCAGCAGCCCCAGCTTTTTGCTGGCCTGCCTTGCACTGCGCGCGGCCTGCCGGAAAGCCTGCTGCGCCTGCGGGTACTGCTGCGTCAGTGTCTGCGCATAAGCGCTTTGCACCTGGGCGCGCAGGCTGCCCGCAGTGGCGCTTACATACTGTTTGCAGCCAAGCAGCACCGCCGCCAGCAGGACCAGAATGGCGATGGCATACCAGTTGCGCTTCATTCAAAACCACCTGTACTTTCCGGTTTTTCAGACCGCCCGTTCTGGGCGGTCTTTTTTTGTATCACAACGCAGCTTTCCTTATTGCCAAGGTAAGCCAGTACCTCTGCCCGCCGCATCCCGCGCCTGGCAAGGTCGGTATCCAGCCAGGCTTCATTGCGCCCCAGCTGGGCCAGATTTTCGGGGTAAACTTCCTGGTCTACCAACAGCGGCAGCAGCGGGCTGTCGTCCGCCACTTTTTTGCGCGGCGCTGATACTCCCGCTGGGCTCCACCACACCCCATACTACCTGCCGCGGGTCAAAAATATCCTTGCCGCGCAGCGCTTCCATCAGATCGCCCGGCGTCATGCGCAGATGCTGCAGTGCATCCTGCCGGATCTGCCCATCCTGGATTACCGTCACCGGCTCCCAAACAGCAGCGCCGCATAGCGGGCAGGTAATAGGCGGCGGTTGAGTTCAAGATTTCCAGCACCGCAATCAATAAAATCGGCACCAGGCTGGAAAGCAGCGGCAAATCCGGCTCATCAATGCAGATGGAGGCAACATTGGAAATCATGAACGTTGTTACCAGCTCGGATGGCTGCAATTCCCCCAGCTGCCGCTTGCCCATCAGCCGCATGGCAAAAATAACCACAGCATAAATAATTACGGTATGCAAAACCGATGCAAGCATAAAAACACCTCCTGCGTTTATCCCTGCCGTTTTTGGGTCACACTGAACAGCAAGGGAAGGTGATTACATGACAACTGCGGATAACCAGCCGCTGGGGCAGGCCCTTGCTGAAAATCAGGCGTTTCTGCAAACTATGTTTGGCGGCTCATCGGATTTCTATACCAAAAGCTTTACGATTTGCGGCTGCCGCTGCTGCATCGCCATGTTTGCGGGGCTTTCTTCGCCGGAAAAACTCTGCATCATGGTGCTGCACGCACTGGGTCAAGGCGTGCCGGGCTGCAAGGCCGGGCCGCAGCTGGTGCAGTACCTGGCAGAGCAAAGCTGCCTACCCACAGAGCAAAACCCCATCACCACCCGTACCCAGCTGGTGGAAGCCCTCGCCGGCGGCATGGCCGTGCTGCTGGTGGAGGGCAGCGGCCAGGCGCTGGCGTTTTCCACCCAGGATATGCCGGGCCGCAGCGTGACCAACCCCAGCGGGGAAGGCAACATGCGCGGCCCGCAGGATGCCTTTACCGAGCACCTGCGCAATAACATTTCCCAGCTGCGCCGCCAGTTCCGCACCGGCAGCTTTACGGCGGAGATCTGCACCGCCAACACCCGTGCCAAACCGAGTACGCCATCTGTTATGATACCGCCCTGGCCCCGGCGGATGTGGTGCAAACCCTCAAACAGCGGCTGGCCGGGGTACAAATCCCCGTCCTGCTGGACAGCACCTATTTTGCCTCGTTCCTCAAGCAGGACAAGCTCAACCTTTTCCCCGCGGCAGCCTATACCGAGCGCCCGGCCACCGCCTGCGCCCGCATCTGTGAGGGCAAAATCGTTATCCTTGTATCCGGCAGCCCGCTTGCCATGGTGGTGCCCAGCTTTTTTGCCGAGCACTTTGAATGCCTGGACGATTATTCTTCCGGCGCAGTGTTTGCCGGTCTCATCCGCCTGCTCAAATATCTGGCGTTTTTGCTGGCGGTGTTTGGGCCGGGGCTGTATGTCATGGCAGTCAGCTTTGCGCCGGAGCTGATCCCCGTGCACCTGCTGGCCAAACTGGCCCAGGGCGAAGCCTCCACGCCGCTACCGCCCATGCCGGAAATGCTGGCCGTGACCCTGCTGCTGGAAATTGTGCGTGAAGCTGGGCTGCGCGCCCCCAAATCCATCAGCCACACCGTCAGCCTTGTGGGGGCGCTCATCATTGGCGAAACCGCTGTCTCGGCGGGCATCATCAGCGTGCCGGTGCTCACCATGGCCGCGGCGGCCACCATCGCCACCCTGGCAGTCCCGGCGCTGTATGAACAGTCGATTCTGTTCCGCTTTGCGGTCATACTGCTGGCGGGACTGTTCGGTGTGCCGGGGCTGGCCTGCGGGGCGCTGCTGATTCTGGCCATGGCCTGCGGCAGCGACCCGTTCGGTTATGATTATCTTTACCCGCTCATGCCGCCGGGCAAGGCAGCCTTGCGGGATGGTTTTGTGCGGGCATCTGGTCCCACCTGGCACAAAAAGGGAGGTGCTGCCGCGCCATGCAAAAGAGTAATGTGGATTTTTACCCGTGCTGCTCCTCAGCATTCTGGCCGATACGCTGCTGCGGCTGCACACCGGTTATTGGGCGCGGGCAGGGCTGGCTGGCTCTGCCCGCCAGCGCGGCGGTGCTGGCCGCTGTGCTCTGTTAG
>ENA-OQCD01000056-OQCD01000056.1-human-gut-metagenome-genome-assembly--contig:-NODE-56-length-23805-cov-2.749641_pt1 | contig 23805 bp, 39 predicted proteins | sample MGYA00242755_ERZ504571 | MGnify/ENA primary metagenome ERZ504571 (study PRJEB26092, sample SAMD00036274) | human gut metagenome | host: Homo sapiens | study: EMG produced TPA metagenomics assembly of...
CCCGAAGGCATCCAGGATGCGTATCCTGGTTCTTACAAGAACGTAAAGGATGCTCTGAAGATAAGACAGAGCGTTGGTGAGATCGGCTTCCTCAATGTAGGAAATACAGGACGTTTTTGACGGGATCGATGTTTCCGAGAAGCTTGTCCTGACCCCGACGATCATGCTGACAAAAGCAGAGCAGCAGGCATTAAAAGAGCTGGTAGCTCTTGACCCGAAGGCATGTATGCAGCAGGTTCCCAATGATGAGCAGAAGCTTGTGAAGGATGTGCTGGACAAATTAAACTGATACCTATCAAAAAGAATGAGCGCAACAGTGCTGAATGTAAACCGTGAAATATGAATGTCCACGGAATGAATAAGACGTAACACAAAAAGGGAGGAAAGAAAAATGTTAAATGACATTTCTTGTAGCACTTGCCGTATTTATCTGCGTCGGCGGTGCAGAGCTGATCGGATTTACCATGCTGAACCGTCCGATCGTCATCGGACCGCTGGTAGGTCTGTTGCTTGGAGATCTTCATACAGGAGTTATCATCGGAGCTTCATTGGAAGCTGTTTTCATGGGAGTTGTAAATATCGGCGGTGCTTCTGCGGCAGAGCCCGGAATCGCCACAGCTGTAGGAACTGCTTTTGCCATCATGCTTGGCAAAGGCTCTGAGGTTGCCCTGACACTGGCACTTCCTATCGGTATCCTTGGTCTTCAGATCAAAACAGTTCTTTATATCTTTATTGTAGGTATGTTTGCAAAAACCTTTGACCGCCTGGCAGCAGAAGGAAAAGAAAAACAGATCGTTGCTCTTCACTATGGGCTCTGGGCTGTAAACTGGTTTTTATATTCTCTGTTTGCATTCTTCGGGATCCTGTTCGGATCTGACGCAGTCAGCGCACTTCTGGATGCCATCCCGGATGTTGTTATGAATGGTCTGACAGTTTGCGGCGGACTTCTTCCGGCAGTAGGTATGGCAATGCTGATGAAGATGCTCTGGGACAACAAGATCTGTATGTTTTATTTCCTGGGATTTGTTCTTGCAGCATACTTAAAGCTTCCGCTGATCGCCCTTGCCGTGATCGGTGTGATCATTGCCATTTCCATTGGTATGAACGATTACAAGCTGAACCAGCTTGCGGCACAGAGAGTGGCAGCTTCACCAGCCGGTGGTTCTGACGAATATCTTGATGAAGAAGAGGAGGAATTTTTCTCATGAGTAATTTAACGAAATCCATTCCTGCAGATGAAAGAAAAAATGCTGAGAAAAGCGTTCTGGCGTTCCTTCACTCTGTATGCGGCAGTAAGCCCGGCAAAACAGGGAGCTTCCGGTTTCTGTTATTCCCTGATGCCTTTTATCAATAAATTTTACAAAAACGATGAGGAAGGCAAAAAAGCTGCCCTCACAAGAAGTATGTCCTACTTCAATACAACCATCACCTGTTCCACGTTCATTATGGGCCTTGTGGCATCCATGGAGAAGAAAAACAGCGAGCAGAAAGATTTTGACGCAAGCTCTATCAACGCGGTCAAATCCTCTCTGATGGGACCTCTGGCAGGTATCGGTGATTCCATTTTCTGGGGAGTTCTCCGTGTAATCGCAGCCGGAATCGCAGTAGGTCTTGGTGCATCCGGAAACGTTCTGGCACCGATCGTGTTCCTGCTTCTTTTCAATATTCCGTCTATTCTTGTGAAATATTACGGAACCTTCCTGGGATACAAGCTTGGTTCCGAATACATCCAGAAGGTTTATGCAAGCGGTCTTATGAACATCCTGACAAAGGCTGCCAGCATTGTAGGTCTGATCATGGTCGGCGGCATGACTGCCAGCATGGTAACCTTTAATTCCACTTATGAACTCACCATGAAGGGTGAATCTGTTCTGAATCTCCAGAACATGCTGGACCAGATCTTTGTCGGCATCGTTCCTCTTGGACTGACTCTTCTGTGCTACTATCTGCTGAAAAAAGAAAAAATATCAGCATCACAGTTCTGATCATTGGTGTTATCATCCTGAGCATCCTTCTCTCTCTTCTTGGAATTGCATAAGCCTTAAGGATAAGGAATAAAGATCAGAATTATGAAAAGGCGGGCCGTATAGGGTCCGCCTATAAAAAAGCCTAAAAAAAAGTTATATCGAAATAACTGACCGCAAAAAGGGCAGTTGAAGAACACCTGACCGGATATAAATAAGCAGCAAATACGGATTATAAATATCTGCTCAATGCAAAATAAAGGAGACATAAGAAATGAAAGATTGGTGGAAGAATTCCGTTGTATATCAGATTTATCCAAGAAGCTTTAAGGACTCCAACGGAGATGGCTTCGGCGATCTCAGGGGTATTATTGAAAAGCTCCCCTACCTTCAGAACCTTGGGATCGATGTGATCTGGCTTAGTCCTGTTTTTGACTCCCCACAGGACGACAACGGTTACGATATCAGTGATTACCGGAAGATCTACGCAGGTTCGGAAGTAACGAGGACATGGATGAGCTGATCCAAAAAGCTCATGAGCATGGTATCAAGATCGTTCTGGATCTTGTTGTCAACCATACTTCCGATGAGCATGCATGGTTTGTGGAAAGCCGGAAGTCAAAAGACAGCAAATACAGTGATTATTATATCTGGAAGGATCCGAAAGCAGACGGCAGTGAGCCGAACAACTGGGGTTCCAGCTTCTGTGGAAGTGCCTGGGAATATGATGAAGAGCGTGGCCAGTATTACCTTCATTTCTACAGCAGAAAGCAGCCGGATCTCAACTGGGAAAATGAAACTGTCCGTAAGGAAATCTATGATCTGATGAAGTTCTGGATGGATAAAGGTGCTGATGGATGGCGCATGGATGTGATCGCGTCTATCTCCAAGGATCAGTCCTTCCCGGATTACCCGAAGACTGATGACCGCAAGTATTATACAGGAAAATATCACAGCAACGGACCAAGACTTCATGAGTTTATCCATGAGATGAACCGGGAGGTGCTTTCAAAATATGACTGTATGACGGTAGGTGAGGCGCCGGGCTCCACACCGGAGGTTGCAAGACTGTTTACAGATCCGGAGCGTGAGGAGCTGAATATGATCTTCACATTTGAGCATATGAACATCGACCGTATTCCGGGCTCTGTAAACCGCAAGTGGGAATTGAAGCCTTTTGATCTCCGTGATCTGAAACGTGTTATGAGTGAGTGGCAGAACAAGCTTTATAACAAGGGCTGGAATGCTCTGTATTTTGAAAATCATGACCAGCCACGTGTGATCTCCAGATGGGGAAATGACACTACTTACCGCGAGGAATGTGCAAAGGCTTATGCTACCGTTCTCCATGGTATGCAGGGAACTCCTTATGTATATCAGGGAGAGGAGATCGGTATGACAAACGTGCAGTTCCCGCTGGAGGAGTACGAGGATATCGAGGTTCGTAATGCATATCAGGATCTTGTCGTTAAGAACAAAACCATTTCTGAGGATGATTTCCGCAAGGCAGTATGGAACAAGAGTCGTGACAATGCCAGGGTTCCGATGCAGTGGGATGACAGCGAAAATGCAGGATTTACGACCGGTAAGCCATGGTTCCGCCTTTCTGATCGTTACCAGGAGATCAATGTAAAAAAAGCTCTGGAAAAAAATGATTCCGTGTTTTATTATTATAAGGATCTGATCTGTCTTCGTCATGAGGAAGAGCTTCTCACAGAAGGTGACTATCAGCTCCTTCTTCCGGAAGATGAGAAGGTCTTTGCATATTTAAGAACCTCCGACAAAGAGCAGTGGATCGTGGTGGCAAACCTTTTCTGAGGATACGGTAAGTACAGAAGGTCTTGCGAAATATGTGTCCGATAAAGAGGATATTAAGATTGCAAACTATAAGGACAGAACAGGGATCAAAGCGGACTTAAGACCGTACGAGGCGTTTATGATGAGGATCCGGTAATTCCTGAGCTGTTGTATATGAGTAGTAAAGTGGAAGAAAAGACTCCGCTTTACAGAGAGCAGGTATGAGTATTTGTGCGTATCTGTACTGCCAAAGGATATCCGGGTGCAGTGCAGATACGCTTTTTGCCTGTGAGGAGAAGACAAACAGGAGGAAATTATGGAAAAATATATCATTGCAGTGGATATGGACGGAACTCTTCTGAACAGCGAGAATAAGATTTCTGAAAGGAACAGAAATGTTCTGCAGCGGCTGATCGATGACGGACATTATGTGGTACCGGCAACCGGAAGGACCAGAGAGCTGATCCCTCAGGAGTTTTCTGTGCTCCGGGGTGTGAATGGGGAATCGTGGAAAACGGCTGTGTTGTCTGGGATTACGATAAAAATGAGATGATCTGGCGAAAAACCATGCCAAAAGGAATGGTAAGTAAATCCTGAAGGATGTGGAAAACAGCGGCGCAAAAGGCTGGATCGCAGAGGCTTATGCAAATGGGATCGCCTATTCTGATGCGGATGCCAGAGATTATGTGGCATCTGTAGCGGATAAAGATCTGCTGGAAAAAACTTTTGTAGATTATTTCCTCAGCAGACATGTATATGTTAAGGATTTTTATCATCAGAAAGATATTCTGGATCAGGCAGAGAAGATCAATATTTATTTTGATGATATGGAGACCAGCAGGGCACTTCGTGAGAAATGGAAGGATCTGGATGATGTGGCAGTGACCACTTCCATCAGCGGCAATGCGGAGTTTTAATGCTGCAGGTGTGGACAAGGGTGTGGGTCTTGCCATGCTCCGCACAAAAGCTTGGTATTGACCGGATGCATGTGATCGCTTTCGGAGATAATGAGAATGATCTGGAAAATGCTGGAGGGGGGCAGGTATCGGTGTTGCTATGGGCAATTCCAAACAGTATGTAAAGGATGCAGCGAATGAGGTGACCGGAGATAACGATCATGGATGGGTGTTGGCGGGAATTTCTGGATTGGATGGTTTTTCGGGTTGTAAGGCTGTGGTTGATCGTTGATCGTTGAGTATAAGGGAACAGGGAAATTGTATTTTTCTCTGTTCTTTTTTTTATTTCCATTTTTGGTGATATAAGGTATGATAAACGAAGAGGATGAGGGGATTGCCGGCTTTGACCGGTAGTTCCCAGTGAAAATTTTTTGAGGAGATCAGGAGGATATTTTTTAATGAAAAATCTGATACCGAAGCGTGTGATGGAGTATATCATTATCACATTTGCTGTTGTTCTGATGGATGTGGGGATTTATGTGTTTAAGTTTCCGAATAATTTTTCCTTTGGTGGTGTTTCGGGTATGGCGGTTGTGTTTTCGCATTTTATTCCGATGACGTCTGCGCAGATCAACCTGGTGATCAATCTTATTTTGCTGGTGATCGGGTTTGTTATTCTTGGCAGAGATTTTGGAGTGAAGACGGCTTATGTTACGGTTGTTTCTTCTTTGCTTCTGAATGTGTTTGAGAAGGTTTTTCCTATGGACAGGGCGCTGACGGGGAATATTATGCTGGAGCTTTGCTTTGCGATCATTTTGCCGGCGCTGGCTGCGGCGCTGCTGCTTTTTGAGAATGCTTCGGGTGGTGGCACGGATATTGTGGCGATGATCATTAAGAAGTATTCTACGATGAATATTTCGGGTGCGTTGTTTGCAGTGGATTGTGTGATCGTTGTTGTTTCGTTTATGGTGTTTGATCTTACTACGGGGCTTTGTTCTGTGCTGGGGCTTATGGCTAAGACGTTGATGATCGATAAGTCTATTGAGAGGATGAAGCTGAATAAGTATTTTACGATCATTTCCAGTAAGCCGGATGAGATCTGTGAGTTTATTATGAATGGGTTGGGTCGGAGTGCTACGGTTTATCATGGGGAGGGTGTTTATTCGCATAAGGATAAGAAGATTATTCTGACGGTTGTTGATGTGAGACAGGCGGTGCTTCTGCAGAGGTTTATTGATGAGGTGGATCCGCAGGCGTTTTTGATGGTTACTAAGAGTAGTGAGGTTGTTGGGAAGGGGTTTATGAGTTATATTTGATGCGATCGTATGGGATTATTGTATGCTGATCGTAGGTGATTGTGTATGATTGTAAGCTGATGGAATTAGGAGAGCGTTCTTTGTGGTCTAGATGGGCTGCGGGGCGCTCTTTTTTGTGGTGGAGGGCGGATGGCGGATGACGGACGCGGGGGAGACGGGTGCCGGTTGGCTACGACTCTGCAGAACGGGAGCTGATTCTTGGCTGGCGGAAATCTGCGTTGTTTTTAAAAAAGTCCGCTGTCTGAGCGGCAGCAAGCCGCAAGTTCGGACTTTTTTAAAAAACGGTTTTAGCAGAATTCCGGCAGCCTAGAAGCAGCCCCCGACGAAGCCCGGAGCCAACCGGCACCCGTCTCCCCGGCTGTTCGGTTCCGGGCGGGAGGTAGTGGTGGGGGTGTGGGGCGACTGGCGGAAGTGGGGATTGATGAGGGCTGGAGGATTGAGTGGATTCCCGGGAGTTGGATGAGCCATCAGCGCTGCGCTGGATGGCTGGGAGGAAAGGCTGAGATTCCCTGTGGCTTGAAGAGGGGAATGGGTCTCGGCGCTGCGCTGGATGGTTGGGGGAAACGGGGAATCTGCGGTTGCGGATTCCCCGTTTGATCAGAGCTCTGTGAGTTTTCCCAGGTCTTTGTTGTATTTGCAGTATTTGCCGTTTTCGGAGATGAATGGCTGGTAGGTGTCGGTTCGGGTGTCCTTGATGTAGACGATTCCTGTGGCGATCATTTCTACCAGGGAGAAGCGTTTGCTTAAGCTGGAGATCCAGCGGTAGGTTTTTTTCGTTGCCGGAGTCTGCCATGAGGAGGTTGTAGCCGCCTGGGCAGGCTTCCAGGGTGAAGTAGACTTTCTGGGACCGGATGGAGGTGTTGAAGACCTGGCCAGTGATGTAGGTGGAGAAGTTGGTTTCTACAAATTGGCGGAAGGTGTAGAGATCGTAGATCACGCCGGTGGTCTCATCTTTGATCTTGTCGCCGCGTTCGATGCGGGCTTTCAGGAGCTTGAGGACTTCGATGGTCCAATTGATGAAGGAGATGCTGCTGTAGGTCATGCTTTCCTGAAGTTGATCGACCAGCTGTTTTGACAGGATGTTGGATTTTGATGCTTCATTAAAAAGTTCTTCGTTCATAAGGTTCCCTCCAGAATTGTATTTTTATATTGTTTTCGCTCTTTTTTGTATCTTTTATTATAAGTCTGAATTGTGCATAAATCAATAAAAAACCGTAAAATACAAAGGCAATTTATGGAAAAAGATATATGATTAACGAATATGTGCAGAAAATATCAGGCGTTTTTTTACGTTTTTCACGTCATTTTAGGATATTTATGTTCTTTTTTTTATGAAATCTATTGACAGGTTTTATGAATTTAAGAGATAATTTTATTATAAAAAACTGCAGCGGCCAGGAGTGCGCGGGACCGGATTCCGGTTGGGTCCGGGCTTGGCTGTCGGGCAGAGAAATGGGGGAATTGATAAATGGAGAACAATGGAGAGATTAAAGTTAAGAGCTTACAGAAGGCATTGGAAATCCTGAACTGTTTTGCTGTGAAGCAGCCCCTGGGTGTAACGGAGATCAGTGAGAAGCTGGGTCTGTATAAGAGTAATGTTCATAATATCCTGGTTACGTTTACTGCTATGGAGTATCTGGTGCAGGATCCGGAGTCTGGGAAATTCCGGCTGGGTCCGGAGGTTATGATGCTGAGCCGGGCATTTCGTGAAAATCTTGATATTACGAAGATTGCTGTGCGGTTATGCGTGAGATCGCAAATGAGGTGCAGGAACTGGTTTATCTGGCTGTGCCGAAGGGTGAGGATATGCTGTATCTGGAGGCGGTTTCTCCGGAGAACCAGAGGCTTGTAACAAAATCTGTAACCGGTGAGTGCTCAAAGATGTACTGTACAAGTGTTGGAAAAGCAGTTCTGGCGACTATGTCCGAAGAGGACAGGGAGAAGCATATTCCGGAGGAACTGGAAGCTTTTACAGAGTACACGATCACAGACCGGAGAGAACTGGATGAGGAGATCCGGATGGTTCGGGAGCGTGGATATGCAGTGGATGATATGGAAGTTATGTTTGGTGTGAAATGTGTAGGCGTGGCTCTTCTTAATCATGAAGGGGAAGCGGAGGGTGCTTTAAGTATCAGCGCTCCGTCTCTGAGGATGAATAAAGAAAATATTCAGAAATATGCGGAAATTCTGAAGACCAGTGCGCGAAAGATACAAAAACTTTTGTAATATATAATGAAAATTTGCACAAAAAATAAAAATGAAAGTTTGTTATTGAAAAAATATACCAACAGTGCTATAGTTAAATCACGAAATAAAGAACGTGGTTCTCTAATAAAAGAACAATAGAAATGAAACCCGGTACTCAGAACCGGTTAAAAAATAAAATATATTGAGAACAACGTTCCAATAAATAAAAGAACGAACGTAAAGCTAAAGGAGGATTTTCAAATGGCAAACAAACCTTATGTAGTAGTGGAATGGAACGACACAGAGACAGATGCAAAAGGATGGATGTGTGCATATAACTTTGTAGGGCATTACTGTGGCGGCGGTACAAGAATGCATCCTACAGTAACCAAGGAAGAAGTTATCCGTCTTGCAACAACCATGGGATATAAATATAAAGCCTGTGAATCTCTGACAACTGGCGGATGTAAAGCCGGTATCGCTTATGATTACAAGGCTCCGGATGCTGAGGATGTTCTTCGCAGATTCCTCACAGCTACAGCTCCTTATATTAAAGCTGGTGTTTCCATTGGCGGCGACCTTGGTGTTGATTATTCTGTAGTTCTTCGTATTCTTGATGATCTGGGAATCGGAATTCCTCAGACAAAGGCTATGAAAGAAGATCCGGATATTCATCAGGGCATCTTAAACCATGACAGAGCAGAGAAAGAGCTTACCTACGATGGATTCAAGATGTATGACATGATCACCGGTTACGGTGTTGCGGCAGCAGCAGATGAAGCCTGGAAGCTTAAAGGCGGAAAGGAAGGCGCCTCCGTTGTTATCCAGGGATTTGGATGTGTTGGTGCCAGCTGTGTAAACTCTCTGAATAAGATGGGATATAAAGTTGTTGGTATCGCAGATGTAAATGGACTTGTTTATTGCAAAGATGGCCTTGATATTCCGAAACTGGTAGCAACCAGACTTCCGAAGGGTGAATTAAATAAAGAAGCTTTTGAAGATAATTATGAAGTACTTCCGAACTCCGAATGGCTCAGCCAGGAATGTGATATCCTCATTCCGGCAGCTCTGGAAGATGTTATCAATAAAGATAACGCAGATAAGATCAAAGCATCTCTTATCGTAGAGGCAGCCAATATTCCGACAACACCGGAAGCAGATGAGATCCTTCGCAGGAAAGGCATCGACGTAGCCGTAGACTTCATCTCCAACCTTGGTGGAATCCGTATTTACGAGGCAGTTATCTTCCGTATTGTTAAGATTGAGAACATGAGCGATGAAGATGCAGCTGCAGCGATCGTAAAAGATACCGTAGATCTGATCCGCAAACAGACAAAAGTTGTATTGAAGAATCCGCGAAGACAGGCGAGTTCACAAGAGATGTAGCAAGAAGACTGTTTACTCCTGACAAATCCGACACACCGGATATGTGATGGATGAATAACTGATAAAGTACCAGTATTGAGAACCGATTAAGGGGATGCCCCGTGATGGGGCATCCTTTTTTCAAAGAAGACAGGGTCAGGGGGGGTTGTATGAATTCGAAATTAAGAAAGTATCTTACCATTATTGCGCTGGGGCTTGCAGGCGGCTCGATCTACTTTTTACCATATATAAAGTATGTATTTTATGATGCGCAGATTTCAACTATGGGAATCACCAATACACAGTCAGGACTTATGCTGACAATGTATACAATCGGAAATATGATCTTGTATATTCCAGGAGGTATCATTGCGGATAAGGTATCACCGAAGAAGGCACTGGTAATCTCACTTCTCAGTACAACGGCGCTGGCATATATTTATGCGTTTTTCTATGAATTTTTGCAGTAGCCATGGTGATCTGGCTGGGACTGTCCTTCAGTACTGCATTTGTATTCTGGTCCTCTCTGATGAAAGCAATCCGTATTATCGGAACAGAAGAAGAACAGGGATTTATGTACGGACTGTATTATGCATGTAATGGTATCACAGGTGCCCTGACCAATACTTTCGCATTAATGTATACAAAACAGCAGGCAATGATATGTCATCTGGTTTTGTACGCGCCGTAATAAGCGGTGGAAGTGTTGCGGCAGTTGCAGGTATCATTCTTATTTTCCTTATGAAAGAGGACAAAAAGACGCATCCGCAGCAGATGACGGAGAACCGAAGTTCCAGCTCTCAGATCTGGGTAAACTTTTAAAGATGCCGGTTGGTATGGGTGGTTGCCCTTAGGATTTCTGTGGATATGGATATTACACAAGTACTTCTTATTTTAATCCGTTCCTTACAGAAGTGATCGGAGTATCCCCGGAAAGTTCCGGCCTGATTTCCATTATCAGAAATTATCTTCTGCTTCTGCTTGCACCGGTAGGTGGAATCCTTGCGGATAAAGTGTTCAAATCAACCTGTAAATGCTGATGACAGCATTTTTTGATCCTAGCAGCGCTGTTTGGTATTGTAATGATCCTTCCATCGGATATCAGTCCAATGGCAGCAAGCCTTTACACACTGATCCGGGTGCATTTGCAATGATGATGTACGGCGTTGTATTCTCCACAGTCAGTGAGGCGGGAATCCCGAGAATGATGACGGGAACTACAATAGGAATTGCTTCAATCATTGGTTACCTGCCAGATTCCATTTATTCCGTTATTTTTGGAAAATGGATGGATCAGCACGGAGCAGCGGGATATAACTATATTTTTACATTCCTGATGATAACAGGTATTATCGGTGCGGTACTGGCTTTCACTATTTACCGTCTTGGAAAGAAAAACAGAGAACAGGCTATATAGAGAGGGTTCGATTATGGGAAAAGAAAATAAAGAAAAATTATATATGAATCCAAAGAGATGCAAGGGCTGCGGATATTGTATCAACGCATGTCCACAGGATGCACTCAGTGTATCCGATTTTGTAAATGAAAAAGGTTACAATACAGTTCAGGTAGATGAAACGAAATGTGTGGCATGTGGTATGTGTTACCGTGTATGTCCGGATTATGTATTCGAAATAAGATGAAGGAGGTCAGTTATGGCTAAGGTATTGTTAAAAGGAAATGAAGCACTGGCCGAAGCTGCACTGGCAGCAGGATGCCGTTTTTACAGTGGATATCCGATCACCCCGCAGACAGAGATCCTGGAGTATTTATCCTGGAGAATGGAAGATGTAGGCGGAACTTTTTATTCAGGCTGAATCCGAGCTTGCAGGTATCAACATGGTTCTTGGAGCAGCGGCAGCCGGGGCACGTGCACTGACAACTTCATCAGGCCCTGGATTTTCCCTGAAACAGGAAGGAATTTCATACCTTGTAGCAGCAGACCTTCCGGCAGTTATCGTTGATGTAATGAGAATCGGAACCGGTCTTGGCGATATCGCACAGGGTCAGGGAGACTACTGGCAGCTTACCAGAGGCGGCGGCCACGGCGATTACCACACACTGGTTCTTGCGCCGGCATCCGTTCAGGAAAATGCAGATATGATGGCAGAAGCATTTGATCTTGCTGAGAAATACCGTCATCCGGTACTGATCGCTTCTGACGCTGCGATCGGACAGATGATCGAAGCAGTGGAGATTCCGAAATTTATTGAGCACGATATCAATAAATATGACTGGACGATCAAAGGCTGTAAAAAAAGGCGATGAGCAGAGAAAGATCCAGAATGTTTACTATACACATCCAGATTATGAAACTTACCTTTCCAATAAATATGCAGAGATGGAACAGAGAGAACAGAGATACGAATGCATTCAGGTTGAGGATGCAGAAGTTGTTCTGGTAGCATATGGAATCAGTTCCAGAGTCTGCAGAGAGGCGGTTGAGATCGCAAGAGAAGAAGGCTTTAAACTGGGCCTGATCCGTCCGATCACACTGTGGCCGTTTCCTGTGAAAGCTTTTGAACAGGCAAAAGAAGCAAAGGCATTTCTTACCGTAGAGATGAATATCCTCGGACAGATGGTAGACGATGTAAAACTTGCAACAGGCGGTAGATATCCGGTAGATCATTATGGATCGATCTTCGAAATTCCGGAATCTGACGGAATCATTGCAAAAGCAAAAGAAATGTTGAAAAAGGGGGAAGCATAACATGAGATTAGTAGCTCCTGAAACAATTACATTTACACAGAGCGGTTTCTGTCCGGGCTGTGGGCATGGACTGGCTGTCCGCCTGATCGCAGAAGTTATGGAAGAGATGGGTTTAAGTGAAAAACTCTTGGCAATCGTTGACGTTGCCTGTGGTTCTTTAAATATTGATTCCTGGAGATTTGATACCATTATGGCAGCACATGGACGTCCCATCGCAACGGCTGTCGGTGTAAAAAAGATCCGTCCGGAAAATCCGGTCATGGCATATATCGGTGATGGTGCGGCGTATTCCATCGGAATGGCTGAGACCATGCACACTGCAATCCGAAATGACAATGTGGTAACCATCGTTATCAATAACAGCCTCTACGGTATGACAGGTGGACAGTGCGCACCGACCTCTCTGCCAGGGCAGATCACAACCTCCACTCCGAGAGGAAAAGATCCGAAAAAAGCTGGAATGCCATTCCGTGTAGAACAGGCATTTACAGGATTTGATATTGCATACCTCGCAAGAGGCTCCATGGCAGATCGACAAGATGATGCAATCCAAGAAATACATCAGAAAAGCTTTTGAAAAGCACATGAAAGGAGAAGGCTTCTGCCTTGTGGAACTTCTTTCTCCATGTCCGACAAACCTGAATATGACTCCGGTAAAGAGTGTGGAACGTATCAAAAACGAGATGATCAAATACTTCCCGCTGGGAGAGTTCAAGGATAAGAAAGAGGAGGCATAGATTATGGGAAAAGAAATTATTTGCGCGGGATTCGGCGGACAGGGTGTCCTCACTGCCGGTATGCTTCTGATAAATGCAGGAATGGAACAGGACAAAAACGTACTGTTTTATCCTTCCTATGGTTCCGAGATGCGTGGCGGTACCGCAAACTGTACAGTAAAAGTTAGCGAAAAGCTGATCGCCAGCCCGATCTCCAAACATCCGGATATTCTTTTTACCATGAATACCCCTGCCATTGACAAATTTGAAGAGAGATTAAAACCAGGCGGACTCCTTCTGGTAAATTCCTCTATTGTTCCGGAAGACCGTAAATACAGAGACGATATTAAAATTATAAAAATTCCTGCAACAGACATTGCGGCAGAAGTCAGAAATCCAAAAGGTGCGAACCTTGTCATGCTTGGAGCACTGGCTGCCAACAGCGACCTGTTCTCAGTAGAATATATGGAATCCGCTATCGTTTCTTTCTTTGAAAAAAAAGGAAAAGGTAAATACAATGAGAAAAATGTAGCTTGCTATCGAAGAGGAGTAGCCGGTAAATAAGATCAGGAGGTGACTGATATATGAATCTTACCAAGTTGTTAAAACCAAAATCAGTTGCTGTTATCGGCGCAAGTGAAAAAGAGGTTTTGGTGGAGATGTATGCCGTAATACTCTCAGCTATGTAGAAGACATGAGCAGAGTATACTTTGTACATCCGAAAAGAGAAAGTGTATTTGGAGTTCCCTGCTATAAGAGTATTTCCGATATACCGGATACCATTGATATGATGGTGATCTGTACTTCACAGAAAACAGTCATTCCGCTTCTGAAAGAAGGAGCAGCCAAGGGTGTTGGCGGAGCCGTTGTTTTTGCCAGCGGATATGGCGAGATCGGAACAGATGAAGGCAGGAAAAATGAGGCGGAACTGATCGCAGCAGCAAAAGAACTGGACATTGCAGTCATGGGACCAAATTGTGCCGGATTTGTAAATTACATTGATAATGTGCAGGCTTTCGCTTTTATTTCTGCGAAGAGAGACCGAAAAGGAAGTGTTGGCGTTGTTTCACAGAGCGGCCAGCTGTGCCTTCCATGATGGATGATCCCGGAATGCGTTTTTCCTACAGTATTTCAGCCGGAAACGGAAAGATTGTCCAGATGGAAGACTATATGGACTTCCTTGTAGAAGATGAAGATACAAAAGTTGTCAGTGTTTATATCGAGGGTGTAAAAAATGCGGCAAAATTTGCAGATGTTCTGAAAAAAGCAGCTGCGAAAAAGAAACCTGTAGTCATTCTCAAAGCAGGAAGAAGTGCCGAAGGCGGAGCAATCGCAGCTTCCCATACAGGAAGTCTCTCAGGTTCCGATGCATCCTTTGATGCAGTTCTGAAAAAATTCGGAGCGATCCGTGTGGATGATCTGGAAGAACTGATTGCCACTTCACTGATGCTTGCCACACTGAATCGTTATCCGAAGAAGGCTGTTTTTGCATCCATGAACCTTTCCGGAGGCGAGACCGGAATCTGTGCGGATGTAGGAAGTCTTAACGGAATCGAATATCCGGATTTTGCACCGGAAACTCTTGCAAAACTGAAAGAACAGCTTCCATCCTATGCATCTCCGAATAATCCGCTGGATATGACAGCCAGTCTTTCCTACGATGCAGATCTGTATGCAGAAGCATTGCGTACAGTCATGGATGATCCAAATATTGAGATGGTACTGATCGGCTATACTCTGCTTCTTGAAGTGGCAGATCCTGCGATTCACTATATGTATCAGGGAATTGAAAAAGTTGTACGGGAAAAAGGCAAGAACTGCAAACCGATTGCCATGATACCGTTTGCAGAAAACACCAGAAACCCGGAATACCAGGAAAAACTCTTCAAGATCGGAGTGCCGATTCTCCCTCCTCCGGTATATGCATTTAAGATTCTCCGGCATCTGGCTGATTTTATTTCCTATACTTCCGAAGGAAAAACACTGGAACTTTCTGCCGGAGCACCAGTTGGCAAGGAGACCTTTGCACTGTCTGAGCATGACAGCAAGATGGAACTTGCAGATTTTGGCGTAGATATTCCAAAAGAAGTCATTGCAAAAACAGTGGAAGAAGCAGCTGCGTTTGCAGAAAGTGCTGATTGCTCGCTGGCTATGAAAGTAGAATCCGCAGACATCCTGCATAAGAGTGATGTTGGCGGTGTAAAACTCAATATCCGTGGAAAAGAAGCAGCTGTAAAAGCTTATGAGGAGATCATGAATAATGTAACGGGCGCGAGACCGGATGCGAAGATCAACGGAATCCTTATGGTTCCCATGCTGAAACCTGGCGTGGAAATGATCATCGGAGTAAACAACGATCCACAGTTTGGTCCTATGATATGGTAGGAATGGGCGGTGTGTTTGTAGAGGTATTTAAAGATGTGGCTTTATATCCGGCTCCACTGTGTGAAGAGGAAGCTCTGGATATGCTGAAATCACTGAAATCCTACAAACTCCTCAACGGCTACAGAGGAAACGCAAAATGCGATATTCCGGCATTGTGCAAAACCATCGCGGGAATCAGCAGATACGCCAACGCAAATAAAGATACTCTGAAAGAGCTGGATATCAATCCACTGTTTGTATATCCGGAAGGCGAAGGTGTAGGCGTTGCCGATGCACTGATCGTAAAACATGTAAAATAATTATGGAACAGGAAGAGGGGCATTCACAGTCAATGCCCTTCTTCACTCTGGATATGTATCAGAAGAAGCTATCGAGAGACAACCTGGATAATGAGGTAGAATTGGAAAGGTGAAGCCTATGATAGAATTTACAAATGTTTCGAAATCCTATAAAGATAAACTGATCCTGCGGGATATCAATATGACATTTTCTTCCGGGGAATTTGTTGCCATCATTGGTTCCAGCGGATGTGGAAAAACAACCCTTCTGAAAATGATAAACAAAACTTCTCCCCATGGACCGGGGAGATATTATCATTGACGGAAAATCCATCCGCGAGATCCCCGATATCAAATTAAGAAGAGAAATCGGGTATGTGGTACAGGAAGGCGGACTGTTTCCACATTTTACAGTAAAAGAGAATCTTGAAATTGTTCCCCAGCTTGAGGGACTGGAACCGGAAAAACGGGAACAGCGGATCAATGAACTCCTGGATATGGTAAATCTTGATCCCAAGCTGTACAGCAACAGCTATCCATGTCAGCTTTCCGGCGGACAGCGCCAGAGAGTGGGAGTTGCCAGGGCATTTGCCACAGATTCTGATCTGATCCTGATGGATGAGCCTTTTTCAGCGTTGGACCCACTTACAAGAGAAGAACTGCAGGACGAGATCGTCAAGCTGCAGAAGGAATACCAGAAAACTATTGTATTTGTCACCCATGATATGGATGAGGCTATCAAATGTGCAGACAAGATCTGCTTTATACAGAACGGAACTGTCATACAGTTCGATAAGACAGAAGAGATCCTGAGGCATCCGGCCAATGATTATGTGGAAAAAAATTCGTAGAAGAACCGTTTGTGGGGAAATCCGAAATATATACATGCATCTGACATTATGTGCAAAGAACCATACACACTTTCCAAAGACAGAACTGTGATACAGGCGCTTCAGGTTATGCGCCAGAATGCGATCAACAGTATTTTTATCACAGAGGGAAAATCCAGGGGATTTCTGGGAATCGTCTGGCTGGAAGACTTAAGCAAACTGGATGTGCAGCATATGTCCGCAAGTATCGGGGATATGATCTCATCCGATTATGTATCTGTTTATGAAGAAAGCTCTCTTCAGGAGATCATCGACGAGATCGATTACTATAAATCCGGAATCATTCCGGTACTGAACGAGCGCAGGGAACTGAAGGGGGCACTGACCAAGAGTATCCTTCTTTCGACACTCAGCAAACGTTACAAAAAAGAACAGGAGGGGTGACAGGTGAATACTTTTCTTGAAGTTTTTATGCAGAGAAGAGAAGAGCTGGTCCAGCTTCTTCTGGAACATATTCAGATGACTTCGGCAGCAGTACTGATTTCCATATGCATCGGTATTCCTCTTGGAATTTTTGTAACAAAAAACAAAAAGGCTTCGTCTATTGTGATCGGAATTGCAAATATCATGCAGTCTATCCCAAGTATCGGCCTTCTGGCTTTTCTGGTTCCTGTGGTGGGAATCGGACAGAAGCCGGCCATTATCATGGTTATCATTTATGCCCTGCTTCCGATCATAAAAAATACATATATCGGCATCACCGGTATCCAGCAGTCGGCCATTGAATCAGCCAGCAGCATCGGCCTGACAAAATGGAGGATTTTGTACAAAATACAGATTCCCATCGCAATGCCTTATATTATGGCAGGTGTGCGTATTTCAGCAGTAACAGCTGTTGGAACCGTTACCATTGCTGCTTTTGCAGGTGCGGGAGGTCTGGGATGGCTGATCAATCTGGGCTTAAATGCCAATGATGCGGATCTGGTACTTCTTGGTGCACTGCCTGCCTGTCTTCTGGCCCTGGTGGTAGATTTTGTTCTCGGAAAAGTGGAGAATGCACTGACTCCGGAAGGCCTGAAACCGGTAGACCAGATCACAAACCGTACAAAAGCAGAACGGAAAAGACGAACAGTTATGGCGGTCTGTCTTCTTGTCCTGATCCTGGTAGTTCCATGTTTCGCTTCTGTATACAGTGTGTTCCAGAGAAAAGAAGAGAAAATCGTAATTGGCAGTGAGAACTTTACAGAAGCACTGATCCTGGGAAATATTTACAGCCAGCTGATCCAGGACCAGACAGATATCAAGGTTGAAGAGAAATTTAATCTTAACGGAACCATGATCACTATGTCCGCCATGGAGCGGGGAGATATCGACACATTTACCGATTACACAGCGTGCTGATTTCCACGTCCTGAAAGAAGAAATGTCTTCAGATTCGAAGGAAGTCTATGACAGAGTAAAAACAGGCATGGAAGAAAACTACAGCATGCAGGTATCCGATTCTCTGGGATTCAGTAATACCTATGTGTTTGCAGTCACTTCGGAGACAGCAGCGCAGTGTCATCTCACAAAGCTTTCCGAACTTCTGGCTCAGGCGGGCAGCCTGAAACTGGGCTGCACAACAGCATTTACCCAGCGTGAGGATCTTCTGCCCAAGCTAAAAAAAGAATTTCAGGTATCCTTTAAAGAAGTGAATGGTCTGGAAGGAAATATCCGTTATCAGGCACTCACATCTGGAAAAAGTGGATGTGATCGATGCTTTTGAGACCGATGCCATACTGAAAAAGATGGATCTTGTGAAACTGGAAGATGATATCGAGTTTTTTCCGCCGTATCAGGCTGTGTCCATTACCAGGATGAAACCCTGAAAAAATATCCGCAGCTTCAGGAAGTTATGGATATGATGGAAGGAGCTATCACCACAGAAGAGATGATGGATATGAATTACCAGGTAGATGTAGAGGGAAAAACTCCGAAAGAAACAGCTGTGGAATTTCTGAAAGAAAAAGGAATGATAGAATAAATTTTTAAGCGGTCTGAAATTAGGCCGCTTTTTTGGGAATATTTTGTGAAAATCGCACCTTGACATAAAGCCTTCCTCCGGGTGTATCATATGCAGTGTTAAAGGAGGTAGACTATTATGTTTGAGACATTACAGGAAAAGACAGAAGAGAAAGCAATGGTGCAGTTCCTTGAACGCTTTACAGATTATCCATTTCTGGTAAAGTTCAAGAATTCCGAGTATCATATCGGAGAGGGTGAACCTACATTTACGGTGAATTTTAAGAAAGCGATTCCTCTTGCAGATCTGATGAAAAGTACGTCCCTTGCGCTGGGCGAGGCGTATATGAGAGGGGATCTGGATATTGAGGGAAATCTTTATGAGGCACTGGATCATTTTCTGGGACAGATGGGGAAATTTTCTACCAATGAGTCTGCTCTGAAGAAGATCATGTTCAGCTCAACATCCAAGAAAAACCAGGAAAAGGAAGTAACCAGCCATTATGATATTGGCAATGATTTTTATAAATTATGGTTGGATGAGACGATGAGTTATTCCTGTGGATACTTTATTCATGAAGATGATACATTGTATCAGGCACAGGTAAATAAAGTTGATTATATTCTTAAGAAATTACATCTGGAAGAAGGCATGAGCCTTCTGGATATTGGCTGTGGCTGGGGTTTTCTGCTGATCGAGGCGGCGAAGAAGTATAAGATCCACGGTACCGGCATCACTTTAAGCATGAGCAGTATGCGGAATTTCAGAGAAGGATCAAAGAGCAGGGACTGGAAGATTACCTTACCGTAGAGCTGATGGATTATCGTGATCTTCCCAAGAAAGAGTATCAGTTTGACCGTGTTGTCAGTGTTGGTATGCTGGAGCATGTTGGCCGTGACAATTATCAGCTGTTTCTTGATTGCGTGGAGAAAGTTCTGAAACCAGGTGGACTGTTCCTGCTTCATTTTATCAGTGCCCTGAAGGAGCACCCGGGTGATCCGTGGGTTAAGAAATATATTTTCCCGGGCGGAACCGTTCCGAGTTTACGTGAGATCCTGAACCATATGGCAGAGGATAATTTCCATACTCTGGATATCGAGAATCTCCGTCTGCATTACAATAAGACACTGCTTCACTGGGAAAAGAATTTCCGTGATAACATTGAAAAAGAGAAAACCATGTTTGACGAAGAATTTCTGCGTATGTGGGATCTCTACCTGTCTGCATGTGCGGCAACTTTCCATAATGGAATTATCGATCTTCATCAGATCCTTATGACAAAAGGAATCAACAACGATCTGCCAATGACACGTGGTATTGATCTTCCCTTAAGCAAGATCAAAATCAGTATCCGAAAAATAACATATATGAATATAAAAACCTCCCGAAACAGTCAGCAGTTAAAAATGCTGTACTGTTCCGGGAGGTTTTTTATCATAACAGATTGCTTCGGAGAAATGAGAGACTGACATCATACCCTCGGTGCAAGGAGCAGCTTTTCAAAATCTTCCTCACACATAGGACGGTAATACAGGAATCCCTGGATCTCATCGCAGCCTTCTTTTTTCAGAAATTCGGCAATATCTTCTGTTTCCACACCTTCGCATACAATGGATTTTCCCATGCGTTTCAGCATATGGAAGACTTCCTGAAGAACGATCTTTGCATTTTCCGTAAGGGAATCGCCAAGGAATTTCCGATCGATCTTTACTTCATTGAACAGCAGATCTTTTAAGGTATTCAGGGAAGAATATCCGGAGCCGAAATCATCCATGGAAATCTGAATATTATGCTGCTTCAGGCCACGGATCACACGGTTGACGGCCTCGGTATTGTTTACATAGGTGGATTCCGTGATCTCAAAAGTAAGGCGTGAAGTGTCCACCTGATAGGTGCGGATCAGTTCGCAGATCTTTTTGACAAAAATTTTCCGGTTCCTCAAAGTGCAGTGGAGAGACATTCAGGGAAATGCGAAAATCTGCCGGAAGCTGAATGGAAAAATTTCTGAAGCCATCGGAAGGTTTTTTCATAAACATAATAATCCAGACTGATGATAAAACCATTCTGTTCAAATAATGGAATGTACACAGCCGGGGACCAGAGCGTTTTTTCGTCACGGAGCCAACGGACGAGGACTTCCGCACTGGAGATTTTTCCGTTGGTGGGAGATACTTTGGGCTGAAAATAAATCTGAAATTCTTCATTTTTCAGAGCCTGATGGAAGGAATGGAGAATTTCTGCCTGCATTTTTTCCTGCCGGTCAATTTCCCTTGAATAGATGCAGCAGGGCGGAATCATTTTTTTGGAGAGCCGCCTTGCCACATTTGCACAGGACAGTACGGTTTCCGGTGAGGTTTCGGCATCCGGGATAAAGCAGATTCCGGAGTTTGTGCGGAAGAAATTAACGTGGTAGGTATTGCGGATGCGCTGGCTGATCTGCTGATCAAGTTTTGCGATCTGGGACAGAAGCGCTTCACTGGTAAGGTCCGTAATATCTGCAATGCTGACAAATACATCGGAGAAAAAGCGGGTGGTAAGGATGGTAAAGGAAGCTCCTGCCAGCTCTTCATAGACAATATTCAGAATTTCGTCTCCAAGGGAATATCCGTATTTGTCATTGATGTAATGAAAATTTTCTATGTCTGTGGAGATCAGGGCGATGGAGAGGGAACTTCCGGTACTTTTCTGGATCTGCCGGATCTTTTCAGAAAGGGCTTCCGAAGAGATGGCAGGGATTACCGTATTGCGGGAATGGGTGGAAGGGGCAAGTTCCCGGATAGCAGCAATTTTCCTGCTGGCTTTGTCCTGGTACATTTTTTTTGTCTGCGGCATTGATCAGATCTTCCATCATAAAATAGTGATTCTGGAAACTGACTTCATATCCGATGGCATAACTTAAAGGCAGTGTAGTTCTGGTGTTGTATTCCTGAACAAGGGAATCCAGTTTCTCTGCCATATGCTGAAGCTCGGAGAGGCTGGTGTTCTGCTGGATCAGGATGAACTCATCTCCGCCATAGCGGGCCAGAAAACTGTCAGAATCCAGGATCCGGGTGAGACAGTAGGTGAAGGTCTGGATAAATTCATCGCCTTTTTCATGTCCGTAAGTGTCATTGACATATTTCAGATTGTTCAGATCAAACATCATGACGCCAACGCCAAAAGTGCTTGGGCGGTTACTTAAGTCCTGAACCAGCTTTTCCAGGGATGTTTTGTTGTGGACACCGGTGATATCCCGAAATGCCTTTACGATAAGACGGGAGAGAAGTTCTCTCTGGATCAGGGAAAGCGCCAGGGTCACAACCAGAAGTGCCAGAGCTGCTTCCATAAGATGAAGTATGGGATAGTAGGATACTTCCGGATCCTGAAGAAATTTCAGAAGATAAAGATCCATAATCAACAGGATCACAAGCGCAAGCAGGGTGCCTTCGCAAAGATGAAGTACACTTTTTTCTTTTTTCATGGGTAAAATAAATCTCCTTGTTTATTGATAAATAAAATTGAGCAGGCTTTTTCAGGCCTGCACGATGATCATTTTTGTAAAATCCTGACTGATACCGATTTTGCTTTCCTGTATGCGGACGATGTAAGAGCCGAGAAGGATTGATACGATCCGTACAGTTGCGCCTTCGATAAACCCCAGGGTTTCCAGATAATGGCGGTCCCCTTCATTCCCGCATATTTTCTGAATGATATAATCGGTGTTGATATCAGCTAAATTCAGTGGCATGATTCCTCCATAAAAAGCTGTATGTGAACAGTGAAAGCGGAAAGATATCCGCCAACATAAATTAGTTACAACTAACATTATAACGCGCAGAGATTTTGTGTCAATGGTTTTGGAAAATAAGAAACATTTTGTCATACAGGACGACAGGTGAAGGTGTTTGTGTTATGATAAAAAAGCATAGAGAAGATCCAATGCAGATAAAAAATAAGTTTAGGAAGATAAGCGGGAATCCTCGGTAATTCAATTGCCGAGATGAAAGCGATAAACTGTGCATATCTGCACATTATAAGTAAAATATTATTTTATTTTTTACTAAAAAAAATGCTGTATCCAGCTTTATTAAAAAAGAAAATATGTTCGGCATTTTATTGTGATATTCTTAATACTATGCTATACTATATGTATGAAGGAGAATCTTATACATTACCGCACTTGTGTGTGCAATATTAATTACCATATGGTATGGTCAGTGAAATACCGGCGGAAGATATTGAATGCGGAGATTGAAGCATATCTTCAGGAGCTGGTGCAGGAGATCGCAGCGGATAAAGGTTTTACCGTCCATTTGTTTGAATGCGGGGAAGGAGACCATGTGCACTGTTTTGTGTCTGCTCCTCCCAAATTATCCATAACTGCGATCGTGAAATATCTGAAAGGGATCACCGGCAGGAAATTATTCGAACGTTTTCCGGAAATAAGAGAACAGCTTTGGAAAGGAGAGCTGTGGAACCATTCCTATTATGTGGAAACGGTCGGGTCTGTGTCGGAAGAAAATATCCGCAGATATATTGAGCATCAGAGTAAAGCTTATTGAGATCATAGAGGTGGGAAATGCTGCTGTCAAAGAAAACATCCATAAAGGTCAGTCAGGAATATGCAAACGTCATCGGACATATGTGTTATGCGGCATCCAAGCTCTGGAATGTCTGTAATTACGAACGTCAGCATTACAAAGAAATGGGAATGGAGAAATACCCGGACTGGTATTATCAGAAAAAATCCCATAGAGAGGATCTGTGGTATAAACAGCTTCCATCTCAGACAGCCCAGGAAGTCTGCAAGCTGCTGGATAAAGCATGGAAATCTTTTTACGCCTTGAAAAGATCCGGAGGGATTGAGAATCCCAGACCACCGCGGTTTAAACAGGAAAGTATCCCCATTACCTATATGCAGATGGGAATTGTACATGAATGGGACACAGAAAAAGTCCGTCTGTCCCTTCCAAAAGCATTAAAAAGATATATGGAAGAAACGTATCAGATCCATGAGAACTTTCTTTATCTTGAAAATAAGATTTTCAGGGGCATGGATCAGATCAAACAGTTGCGGATCTACCCACCGGAAAAAGGTGAATGTAAAGTTATTGTTGTTTATGAGATTTCAGAGAGGGAAGAACTTTCGCAGAATGGACACTATCTGTCAGTTGATCTGGGACTTCATAATCTTATGACATGCTATGATTCCGGGAATGGGAATACATTTATCCTGGGCAGAAGATATCTTGCATTGGAAAGATATTTTCATAAAGAGATTGCAAGGGTGCAGGCACAATGGTATGGACAGCAGTCTGTGAAGGGAATAAAACATCCAGTCACATCAAAACATATTCGCAGATTATATCAGAAAAAGCAG
>ENA-OQCD01000057-OQCD01000057.1-human-gut-metagenome-genome-assembly--contig:-NODE-57-length-23640-cov-2.027006_pt1 | contig 23640 bp, 31 predicted proteins | sample MGYA00242755_ERZ504571 | MGnify/ENA primary metagenome ERZ504571 (study PRJEB26092, sample SAMD00036274) | human gut metagenome | host: Homo sapiens | study: EMG produced TPA metagenomics assembly of...
CTTACCAATGATATTTATTTCCTACTAATTAATTTCTCAACGATAACATTTGAGGAATTATTGTAATTAGAAACAATTGCTTCTTATAGTAGTATAATTTTATTATATAGATATTTAAAATTCCTATTTTTAATATATTTTTTATTCTACAAAAGAAAAGGCTGTATGAAATTAATTGTTTAATTTCGTAACAGCCCCTTTAATATCTATTATAATTTTAAGCCAACTTCTAAACCTTCTTTAGTTGCTGGAATAGCGCCACCTGCTTGTTTAGCACCACCAATGACATAGACTTCCTTACAATATTTTTTAGCAATTTCTTCTAATGGATTATATGATTTATAACCAAAAGCAGAGATGACTTGTACAGCTGGAATCGAAACTGTATTTCCACTTGCATCTTCTCCAATAACAGCAGTTTCTGTAATTTCTTTAACTTTAAATTTGTGTTTTTACTTTAATACCTGCTTTTTGGATCATTTCTAATAGACATACTTTTGTCATGATCATCATATCATTTAAAATATCAGGTTGCATTTCTAACAATGTCACATCATGATTTTTTTCAGCTAGATAGTGAGCTGTTTCACCACCAACTTCTCCTCCACCACAAACAACAATAGGACCGTTAGAAATATCATATTTACCAAGTAGCATATCTTCTGCAGTAAATACATTTTTAACATCAATACCTTTAATTTGGTGGAACCATTGGTTTAGCCCCTGTTGCAAGAATAATAGCATCTGGTTTAATTTCTTGAATCATTTCTTCACTTACTTCACTATTTAAATGTACAGGAACATTAAGAGCTTCTAAATTAGCACGATAAGAAGAAGTTGTAGTAGATAATTCACCTTTTCCAATTGGATATGCAGCTGATCTAAATTGACCACCTAAATGACTACTTGCTTCATATAAAGAAACATCATGACCTTTAATGGCTGCTGTTCGAGCAGCTACTAAACCTGCGAAAAAGAGAAGAAAAAGAAGACGTTTCTGCTCAGACCCACTTTTATGAAACGGTTGACTGTCTATTTTACCCGTTTCTATCAAGGGGTGATTTATTATTTATGCCGTTTCAGGGTGATAGCTTGCCTATTATTGCTGCTGGGGTTCGGTCTGCCTGTATTTATGCTGCCCGAGAAGATGGAAGGAGAAGGTAAATGGGTGGAATATTATAATAAGGTATTTGATAATTCCACTTTCAAGGATAAGGTAAAGCCGGTAATCAACAAGGCTTTAGGTGGTAGTTCTCCGTCTTTTTGCAGAGAAAGTATACGAGGGAAGTTATTTCAATCGAGATGAAGGTGAAGTGGTGCTTTCCGTTTATGCTACTTTGCCTAATGGCAGTACATTAGAACAGATGAATGTGCTGATAAAGAGGATGGAAACTTATCTGAGCGATTTTAAGGAAATTAGGCAGTTTCAGACGTATATCTATAATGCGCGTCAGGCTAATGTTCAGATTTATTTTACAAAAGAAAATCAGCGGAGCGGATTCCCGTATACTTTGAAAGCTAATATAATCAGTAAGGCACTGACTTTGGGAGGTGGTAGCTGGAGTGTATATGGTTTGCAGGATCAGGGCTTCAGTAACGATGTGCGTGAGAGTGCGGGAAGTTTTCCGTGTGAAACTGTATGGATATAATTATGACGAACTTTCTTATTGGACAGAACAGCTGAAAGAGAAGTTGTTATTACACCGTCGTATTAAAGAGGTTACGGTAAATTCGGAGTTCTCTTGGTGGAAAGATGATTATAGTGAGTTTTATCTGGATTTGGACAAGCTGAGGATGGCGAAAGAGAATGTTACAGTCACGCAGCTGTTTACCGCTTTGCGCCCTGTATTCGGACGGGATATTTATTGTGGTAACGTGTTGTTTGATAATCAGACGGAACAACTGAAGCTTTCATCGCTCCAAGGGCAGCAATATGATGTATGGGGCTTGGTTAATATACCGTTTTTCATCAATGGCCGTTCTTATAAACTGGCCGATTTCGCTACTGTTCAGAAAGGACAGTCACCCCAGAAAGTTGCAAAAGAAAACCAACAATATCGTCTTTGCCTGCAATATGAATATATCGGTTCATCCGAACAAGGAAAAAAACTGTTGAAGAAGGATTTGGAGGAATTTAATAAGGTATTACCTATGGGATATACAGCCGAAAATGAGCAGGATTACTGGTCATGGAATAAGAAAGATAACAAGCAATACGCATTGCTGTTGATTGTAATCGCCATTATTTTCTTTACGACGGCTATTTTGTTTAATTCCTTGAAACAGCCTTTGGCTATCATTTTTGTTATTCCGATATCCTATATCGGCGTATTCCTTACGTTTTATCTTTTCGGACTGAATTTTGATCAGGGGGGATTTGCTTCTTTTGTATTACTTTGCGGTATTACAGTAAATGCCAGTATTTATATTCTAAATGAATATAATGCGATAAGAAAAAGGTATCCTCTGTTATTACCGGTACGTGCCTTCACCAAGCATGGAATTCGAAAATTCTGCCTATCTTTCTGACGGTCGTTTCTACTATTCTGGGATTTATTCCTTTTATGGTGGGAGATGGAAAAGAGGCTTTCTGGTTCCCTTTGGCAGCAGGTACTATAGGCGGGTTAGTTATGTCTATACTTGGAATATTTTTGTTTTTGCCTATATTCTCATTGAAGAAACAAAAAAGATAATAAAGGTTTTACTTTTCTTTTTCAATAGAAGTGTTTACTTTTGTTGTTACAAAAAAACGTTGAATAAATATTATCTAATACTCGCTAATCATGTTGACTCAAATTATTAACGGCAAGATTTTTACTCCGCAAGGTTGGCTGGACGAAGGCTCTGTACTGATACGGGATAATAAAATATTGGAAGTGACTAACTGTGACCTGGCACTGATCGGTGCAAAATTGATTGATGCTAAAGGGATGTATATTGTACCCGGATATGTGTGTATGCATGCTCATGGCGGTGGTGGTCACGATTTTAATGAATGTACGGAAGAGGCGTTTCGCGCAGCTGTAAAAGCGCATCAGAAGCATGGGGCGACCAGTATTTTCCCCAACTTTGTCTTCTTCTCCTTTTTTCAGAAATCCGTAAGGCGGTAACTGTGTGCGAAACCTTGATGAACGAGAAGGACAGTCCTGTGTTGGGGTTGCATGTAGAAGGTCCTTATCTGAATCCGAAAAGAGCAGGTGAGCAGTTTGCCGGGAAATTGAAGAATCCTGATAAAGAGGAATATACTTCTTTATTGGAAAGTACTGACTGCATCAAGCGTTGGGACGCTTCACCTGAACTTCCGGGCGCGTTGGAATTTGCCCGCTATTTGAAATCAAAAGGTATATTAGTGGCTGTGTCACATACAGAATCGGAATACGAGGGGATAAAAGCTGCGTTTGAAGCTGGGTTTACTCATACTGCCCATTTCTATAACGGTATGCCGGGATTCCATAAATGTCGTGAATATAAATACGAAGGGACAGTGGAAAGTGTTTATCTGACAGACGGAATGACTATCGAATTGATTGCTGACGGTATCCATTTACCTGCTACTATTCTTCGGTTGGCTTATAAATTGAAGGGAGTGGAAAAAACTTGTTTGGTTACGGATGCTTTGGCATATGCCGCTGCTGATGGAATGGAAATAACAGATCCTAATGTGATTATAGAAGATGGTGTATGCAAAATGGCTGATCATTCTTCATTGGCAGGTAGCATAGCAACCATGGATGTATTGGTACGGACAATGGTAAAAGCTGGTATTCCGCTGGCCGATGCCGTGCGGATGGCTTCTGAAACTCCGGCACGGATTATGGGAGTGGATGACCGGAAGGGGGCATTGCAGAAAGATATGGATGCCGATGTGTTGATTTTGGATAGAGAAACTGAATATCCGGGCGGCTTGGGCTATGGGCAGGCTGGTGGAGGATACGAATACTTTGTTTTAAAAATAGAAAGATAAAAGGGGAGAATTAGTATCCTTATTGTGTGGACAAGATGCCTTGACTGTTTCGGAAAACAATCAAGGTATCTTTTTTTCGGGTTTAACTCGTCATTATCAAGAGGATTTGCTACATTTGCAACTTGTTAAAATGAGAACCAAAATAATAAAAAAACGATATGAACGGAGATTTTAGAGAGGATTTGAAGAGAGCCTGTGAAGTGATGCAGAAGGGAGGAGTGATTCTTTATCCTACTGATACTATTTGGGGAATAGGTTGTGATGCAACTAATCCGGAGGCGGTGAAACGAGTTTATGATATAAAGAAGCGTGCTGACAGTAAGGCGATGCTTGTATTGGTGGACAGTACGGTAAAAGTAAATTTTTATGTTAGTGATGTACCTGCGGTAGCTGGGATTTGATTGAGTTTACCACAAAACCATTGACTATTATTTATGATGGGGCACGTAATCTGGCTGAGAATTTGCTGGCTGAGGACGGCAGTGTAGGTATTCGTGTTACGGCTGAGGAATTCTCCAAACAACTTTGTTTCCGGTTTCGTAAAGCTATTGTGTCGACTTCTGCCAATATCAGCGGTCAGCCTTCACCTGCCAACTTCAGTGAAATCAGTGAAGAAGTAAAACAAGCTGTAGACTATATTGTGGAGTATAGACAAGATGAAGTGGGGCATCCCAAACCATCCAGCATTATCAAACTGGGTAAAGGGGGAGAAGTGAAGATTATTAGAGAGTAAAAAAAGGAATGGACGCAATTATAGACGAAAATAAGAAAAGTTGGTTACAGCGCTTTATCTTATGGCGCGAAAAGAAGATAAAAGAGAAACACTTTATTCTTATATTAAGTTTTCTTGCTGGTATTTTTACGGCATTGGCCGCATGGTTTCTGAAGTTTCTAGTAGAATGGATCAAGGAATTTCTGACTGAAAATTTTGATTCTACAGGAGTCAACTGGTTGTATTTTGGTGTATCCGGTTTTTTGGTATTTTTTCTTACCGGATTGTTCATTCGTTATATTGTGAAAGATGACATCAGTATGGGGGTGACGAAAAATATTATATGCCATATCCCGTCGCCAAAGCCGCATCAAGCGGCATAATACATGGTCGTCTGTGATAGCCAGTGCCATTACTATCGGTTTTGGTGGTTCCGTAGGTGCAGAGGCTCCGATTGTGCTGACCGGATCGGCTATCGGTTCTAATTTGGGAAGTGTATTCAAGATGGAGCATAAGACCCTGATGCTGTTGGTGGGGTGTGGTGCGGCAGGTGCTGTGGCCGGTATTTTTAAGGCTCCTATTGCAGGCTTGGTTTTTACTTTGGAAGTCTTGATGATTGATCTGACGATGGCATCATTGTTGCCTCTTCTTGTTTCCTGTGTCACGGCAGCTACTGTTCTTATATTCTTACCGGTCCCGATGCCATGTTCAAGTTCCATATGGATGAACCGTTTCTGATGGAGCGCATTCCTTCGGCAATTCTGTTAGGCATTGCGTGCGGGTTGGTTTCTTTGTATTTTACGCGGGCTATGAATTCTGTGGAGAATATATTTCGTCGATATAGTAATCCGTATATCAAGCTGGCTATAGGCGGTGCAATGCTGAGCATATTGATTTTCTTGTTTCCTCCATTGTATGGTGAAGGATATGATACTATTAATTTATTGCTGAATGGCGTAACCAATCATGACTGGAATACAGTAATGAATAACTCTATCTTTTATGGGTTCGATAATTTGTTACTCGTTTATTTGGCCATGATTGTACTTTTCAAAGTCTTTGCTTCCAGTGCAACGAATGGCGGTGGTGGTTGCGGGGGAATTTTTGCTCCCAGTTTGTTCTTGGGGTGTATCACCGGGTTTATCTTCGCTCATTTCTGTAATGAACTGCATGTAGGTCCTTATATCCCGGAGAAAAATTTTGCCTTGTTGGGAATGGCGGGATTGATGTCGGGAGTAATGCATGCTCCGCTGACTGGTATTTTTCTGATTGCAGAACTGACTGGCGGGTATGATTTTGTTCCTTCCGCTGATGATGGTATCTGTCAGCTCTTATCTTACCATTATGATATTCGAGCCACATAGTATTTTATTCTATGCGTTTGGCTAAGAAAGGTGAATTGATAACGCATCATAAAGACAAGGCCGTATTGACTCTGATGAATATTGACAGTGTGGTTGAAACTGATTTTGAGAAAGTGCGTCCTGATATGGATTTAGGTGAAATGGTTAAAGTCATTTTCGCAGGCTAAACGCAATTTTGTTTCCGGTAGTGGATGTCAATGGAGAACTTTTGGGCATTGTGGTATTGGATGATATCCGTAATATTATGTTCCGTCAGGATTATACCATCGTTTCAAGGTGGAAAAAATTTATGATTTCTCCTCCGGCACGGATCAATGTTACTGATTCAATGGAAGAAGTGATGAAGAAGTTTGATGATACAAAGGCCTGGAACCTGCCTGTGATTAATGAAGAGGGAAAATACAAAGGGTTTGTTTCCAAGTCCAAAATATTTAATTCGTACCGGCAGGTGTTGGTTGATTTCTCTGAAGATTAAATAATGTAAGTATATGGAAAAGAAAAGATTTGCGGATCGTATATATGGGTACTCCCGATTTTGCGGTGGAGAGCCTGAAAAGATTGGTTGAAGGAGGCTATAATGTAGTAGGTGTGATAACTATGCCCGACAAACCGATGGGACGACATGGCAGTGTGCTGCAACCTAGTCCGGTGAAAGAATATGCTGTTTCTCAAGGTCTGAGGATACTTCAGCCGGAGAAATTGAAGGATGAGGCTTTTTATAGAGGAACTCCGGTCTTTACAAGCCGATTTACAAATTGTAGTTGCTTTCCGTATGCTTCCCGAAATAGTATGGAATATGCCGCGTTTGGGCACATTTAACTTGCATGCATCTTTATTACCTCAATATAGAGGAGCTGCTCCTATAAATTGGGCGGTGATAAACGGAGATACGGAACTGGTATTACGACTTTTTTCTTGAAACATGAGATAGATACCGGTGAGATTATCCAACAGGTGCGCGTTCCTATTGCTGATACGGATAATGTGGAAATAGTACATGATAAGCTGATGTATTTGGGGGGGAGATTTGGTTTTGGAAACCGTGGATGCTATTTTGAATGGAAGTGTGAAACCTGTTCCTCAGGAAAGTTTGATCCGGCAGGAAACGGAGTTGCGTCCGGCACCGAAAATATTTAAAGAAACTTGCCGTATAGACTGGAATAAAGGTGTGAAGCAGATTTATGACTTTATTCGCGGGCTGTCTCCTTATCCGGCTGCATGGACCGAACTGTGTGTGGCTGATGGAACACGTCAGGTTTTAAAAATATATGAAACGGAGAAAGTTTTTGCTTCCCATGAGATGAATATAGGCGATATCCGTACGGATATGAAGACCTATTTTCAGGTGGCTGTAAAAGATGGTTTTATTAATGTGCTTATTTTGCAGCTGGCAGGAAAGAAACGTATGAATGTGGCTGATTTTTTGAGAGGCTACAGAACTCGGATAATAATAAGGTGGAATAAAATGATACGTTAGTATGTGTGTTGCTGATGTATTAACGGTATAATCTTAGTACACTATAAGTCGGTATAAATGATAAAGGCTGTATCGAAAGATTTTCGGATACAGCCTTTTCGTTTACAATAAGACAGACAAGGAGTTGTTAAGAATCATTTAATTTTTGTGTTGGATATATCTTTCTGTATGAACGGAAAGTTTGTAGATTTACTTTTATTATAACTTACTGTAACGGTTTCTTCGCCATTGTTAATGGTATTCATTTTTATTTTAAATCCTTGTAGCTTACCCTCTTTATATCCGGGAACATCCAATAAAGGGAAGGATACATAACCGGAACTCGGATATTCCTGTCTGTCACCTTCGGCATTGTGGCGTAATTCTACAGCCATATATCCGTTTGCGTCAGGAACAGTTCCTTCTGTGGCTACAAGGCTGATCCGATGTTTGATATTAGAGTTGAAACCTAATATTTGGAACATAAGGGTCAGGTGTGTCTTACCCATAATGGGAGTGATGAGGTTGATTCCATCATGTCCGTAAATATCTTCATCGTTTTCTTTTAGTGTATCCATTGGTTTGGTTAAGATCTTCTGCAAGTAATCTATAGAAATAAAAGGTCCTTTCTTACTTGCATCTCCGGTCGGATTGGCTGCATTTATATAGGTATAAAAAATACGTTGTCCCGGATTATTTGTTTCAAAACGTGTTAATTTATCGGGATTCACTACGTATGCGATTCCATCATTATCGCTTTCTATCACTGCTTCACCGGGTACTTCACTGGGAGTTACTACGGTTGCTAAAGCGGCGTTAAAAGGCATTTCTGCTTGTATGTCGTAGATGTCATCATCATAGTCATTCAGGCAAGACTGAGTAAATGGAATCAGCATTACCATAATTATTACAAGAACTGTCGCTTTATATTTTCTCATATTTTCTGTTTCTAGAATTGTTTCTATCGCTTAAATGCGAAGATAGTAAGTTTACTGCTTGTAAAAATGTTAAATCTGCTTAAGCAAAAATTTTTATTCTTCCGGATGCAGTATTTTTGCAGTCTTATCATTTATTCAATAAAGAAGTGTCACAAACAATGAATGAAACAGAATTGGTGGAACGTTGCGGCAAGGGCGATAACCTTGCACGCAAGCAATTGTATGAGCGTTATGCCGGGCAATTGATGGCCATTTGTGTTCGTTATACAGGTGATAGGGAAGTGGCACAGGATGTCTTACATGATGGATTTTTGAATATATTTCGTTCATTCAGTCAATTTACTTATAAAGGAGAGGGGTCATTGAAAGCATGGCTGGCACGTATTATGGTAAATGAAGCATTGGGCTATCTTCGCAAGAAAGCTTCTACAAATCAGGAAGTGATAGTCGAAGAGTTGCCCGATGTGATAGATGGAGATGAGGATGATTTTGAGCAAATACCCCAATCTGTTTTAATGCAATTCATTAAAGAGCTTCCGGATGGATATAGAACGGTCTTTAATTTATATGTATTAGAAGAAAAGGGACATAAGGAGATTGCTGAAATGCTAGGAATTACAGAACATACGTCATCATCTCAATTATACAGAGCCAAAACCTTATTGATGAAAAAATAAATAATTATTAGAAGAAGAGTATAGGAATGAAAGAAAAAGATAAATGGATAAAAAAAATTTCCGCATCCGGATGGAGGGCTATTCGGAACCGGCTCCTGCTGATCTTTGGGAACAGTTGGAAAAGGAGCTGGATACGGTTCCGAAAGTAATTCCGATGTGGCGCCGCTGGCAGGCTGCAGCAGCTGTTGCTTTGTTAGTGGTTGTGTCTTCATTGACTGTATGGTTTTGGCAGTCACCTTCTGCAAACTATTTGGAGAAACAGTCGGCAGAGTTGAATGTAATGCACGAACCCGATGAGTTAGTGCCGGGATCAATCACTCCTGAGCAACCTATGGCCTTAGTAGTTCCTGCTGCCCGTTCTGAGGAAAAGAAACATGTAAAAGTTGTTCGGTCTGTTACGGCAAAGGCGTTAGCCGCCGAACAGGAGGTTTTGCTAAATAAAGAGGTGGAAGAGATACAAATAGAGGAAAATTATATTGAAGAGCAGAAAGAGGAATCTGTTATAGTGGAACAAAAACAGCAGAAACAGGCCGGCAGATCTTCCTATTCGGCTGCCAAAACGAATTACGCTTATGTGGCTCCTCATAGAAAGAAGGACAGAAACTGGTCGATAGGACTTTCTACCGGTAATGGAACCTTTTCATCCTCGACTAGTATGGATGGATATTTGCCTTTGCCTAATGGTGCAAGGAACGCAACAATGAATAGTGCTTATGGAGTGGAAACAAGGGCTGAAATTGATAAGCTGGTTCAGTTCAATAACTTGTCGGAAGGACAGAATGCGCAGTCTGATATAAAATATCGTATGCCTGTTACTTTTGGAGCTTCCCTTCGTTTTGATTTAAGTGATGATTGGGCTGTAGAAACTGGGGTGACTTATACCCAGCTTTCATCCGAAACACGTTCGGGAACCGAAAAAAACAATTATGGTTGGGAAGAGAAACTGCATTATGTGGGTATTCCTCTGAAAGTGAACCGGAATATATGGAGTAACAAGCGGTTTGAAGTGTATGCCTCGGCAGGTGGAGCGGTAGAAAAATGTGTGTCTGGAAAGCGGAGCATTATCGGCAGTGTTTCTACATCAAATGCAGGAAAAGATGAACAGTTTTCGGGAGGGGAGGAAAATGTCAAAGTGAAACCTTTGCAATGGTCTTTGTCCGCAGCGGCAGGTGCGCAGTTTAAGATTACGGAGAAATTGGGTATTTATGCGGAGCCGGGAGTTGTTTATTACTTTGATGACGGCAGTAATGTAAATACGATTCGCAAGGAACATCCTTTTAATTTTAATATACAGTTGGGTGTGCGGTTTACTTTGCCGAAAATAAAAATGAACTTTTTTCACTGTTCTTATATAAAAATAATGGTTATCTTTGTTCTGTATAAAAAGAATAAGAAACAGTGAACCATGAATAGACCTCTGATATCCCCCTTCTTTGTTGTCTGCCAATTTTGCTAATCTACAGGCAGATATAGAACAAATAAATCGTAGTGATGCCGACTGGCTGCATATTGATATAATGGATGGTGTGTTTGTACCGAATATTTCTTTTGGTTTTCCTGTATTGAAATATGTAGCCGAGTTGTCTGAAAAACCTTTGGATGATACATTTGATGATTGTTAATCCTGAGAAATTCATTAAAGAAGTGAAAGATTTGGGAACAATGATGATGAATGTGCATTATGAAGCTTGTGTACATTTGCATAGAGTGGTGCAACAAATAAAGGATGCCGGAATGAAAGCGGCTGTCACATTGAATCCGTCTACTCCTGTGGCTATGTTGGTCGATATTATCCGTGACGTGGATATGGTGTTGCTGATGAGTGTGAATCCGGTTTTGGTGGTCAGAAATTTATTGTACATACTTTGGATAAGGTGAGGGAATTACGTGAATTGATAACGCATACAGGTTCACGGGCTTTGATAGAGGTTGACGGGGGGGTGAACCTGGAAACTGGCAGACAGCTTGTAGAGGCTGGTGCAGACGTGCTGGTGGCAGGAAATGCTGTGTTCAAAGCTCCTGATATGTCAGACATGATACATCGGTTGAAATCTCTTTGAGCTTAAAACCAAAGTGCGAAATATAGCGGCTGTAAAGCCTTGTTCCATGTTCCGGTTGACTATACCTCTAGTCGCCGGAATTTTTGTATCCGATCATTTTTTCAAGGCGCCTTGCCTGTGCTTGTTTCTGGCACGGGAATATTGGGGTGCTTGATTGGCTTGATTGTATTGATGAAATGGCAAGGCTACCTTTCCCGATGGTTATTTGGAGGCATGGTTTTTATGTTTCTATTTTGTGTAGGGGCATTGTTGCTACAGCAAAAATGGCAACGGGTGGACTATGAATGGTCATCAGGGAAGAATATGTATCAAGGGGTGATAGTGGATGTTCCGCAAGAAAAGGCCAAAACATATCTCTGTAAATTGCGGATAGATAAAGAAATGTCTGAGAGGGGGATGGTTCCTGTTAATCGTATGATACTAGTCTATATTATGAAAGATAGTCTTTCTGTAAATTTACGATGTGGAGACCATTTGAACTTTTTATACACGTATCTCTACTCCTGAAAGAGAGGTGATTCCGGGAGAATTTGATTATGCGGCTTATCTTTTCAGACAGCAAATTAGCGGAACGGCCGTAATCTTTCCGGGGTATTGGCAATGGACAGGCAAGAAATCGGCATTGACATGGAAACAGCGGACAGGTGTATGGAGAGAGAAAATACTGAACAGTTATCGGAAGTGGGGATTCTCGGGAGATGAATTTGCCGTATTGTCGGCTTTGACTGTTGGCTATAAAGAGGAACTGAGTGAGGATTTACGTGAAACTTATCAAGTGGCGGGAGTGAGCCATATCTTGGCTTTGTCAGGAATGCATATAGCTGTTTTGTGGGGATTATTGTGTTGGATATTGCGTCCGCTGGATAGAAGTTGCCTGCTGCGATGGGTAAAGTGTGGCATTATTGTGTTGTTGTTATGGACATTTGCTTTTTTAGTGGGCTTGCCTCCCTCGGTTATACGGGCGGTGGTGATGTGTATGTTAATGACAGCGGCGCGTGCGGCAGGAGAACGGACTTTGTCATTGAATACCTTGTCTGTAGCGGCATTCTTTATGCTGCTTTACAATCCTTTTTATCTTTTTGATACCGGGTTCCAGTTGTCATTTCTGGCTGTACTTTCAATTTTGTTTATTTATCCTGTCATTTCCCGGTATTGGCGGGTGCGTCACCCTGTACCTCGTTATATTTGGGGGATAGTGGCAGTTTCGCTAGCGGCACAGTTAGGGACAGCTCCCGTGGTTATTTATAAATTCGCTTATTTTCCTGTTTATTTTTTACCGGCCAATCTGATAGTGGCACCTTTAGTGCTTGTTATAATTTATGGAACGGTAGCAAGTTTTGTCTTGTCTCCTTTACGGTATTGCATATATGGGTGGTAAAAGGATTGAACGGGGTGTTGCGGTTGCTGAATGACAGTATGCAAGGTGGGATTTGCCTGTATCACATTCCGGCGATATACATTTGTCTTTGCTTCAGGTTGGTATTCTTTATGTATTATTGTTTGTGGTATTATCTTATCTGTTATCTCCTTCACGGAAATCGTTGATTACTGTTTTGTGTGGAATCAATCTTTTTTATAGGATTTTCAGGTTGTCTATATTATATGAAAGAGGAGTCTTTTCAGTTAATCCTGGCCCATTCGCAAGTAAAAGTTTCCCCTCAAAAAGATGTTTGGCAACAGGATAGCATTTATCATTATAAAGGTATGAATATATGTGTTTTGGTGGATAACCGCTGGCGGAGCAGATCGGTTGATAGTTTGTTGGATATTGATTATATGTACTTGTGTAAAGGTTTTAAAGGAAAAATTGCCCCATTACAAAAAATATTTAAAATAAAGGAAGGTCATACTGGATGCTTCGCTCGGTGGGTATAGATTGAATTTGTTAAAGGACGAGTGTAGAGGTTTGGGATTGGATTATATTGATATGTCTCCGAAAGGTTCTTACCGTATTCTTCTGTGAATAAAGAATTAATTTGTAAATTTGCCATTCAAAAGAAAAAGATTGAATATGTTATCAAAAGTAATTGCACAGGCTAATATAGACCATGCCGAAAAATGGTTTGAAAGAGCTGATAAAATAGTTATTGTTACCCATGTGTCACCGGATGGTGATGCCATTGGCTCCTCGTTAGGATTATGGCATTTCTTGGAATCACAGGAAAAGACGGTGAATGTCATTGTTCCCAATGCTTTTCCGGATTTTCTGAGATGGATGCCGGGAGCCAAGGATATAATCCGGTACGATAAATATACTGAATTTGCCAATAAGCTGCTGAATGAGGCGGATGTGATCTGCTGTCTGGATTTCAATGCATTGTCTCGTATTGATGCGATGGCGGATGCTGTGGCTCAGTCGCCGGCACGCAAAATGATGATTGACCATCACCTTAATCCGGAAGCCTTTTGTAGAATCATTATTTCTCATCCTGAAATATCTTCTACATCGGAATTGGTTTTCCGGTTGATATGCCGTCTGGGGTATTTTGAGGATATCACCAAGGAAGGTGCTGAATGTATTTATACGGGGATGATGACCGATACAGGTGGCTTTACTTATAATTCTAATGACCGTGAGATTTATTTCATTATCAGCGAACTGCTTTCGAAAGGCATTGATAAGGATGAGATTTATCGTAAAGTTTATAATACGTATTCTGAAGGGCGTTTTACGCCTGATGGGATATGTGCTGTACGACAAGATGCAAGTATTTCCTCAGTTCAATTCGGCATTGGTTTGGCTGACAAAAGAGGAGCAAAGTAAATTCCAGTATGTAAAAGGAGATACGGAAGGGTTTGTGAATATTCCACTTTCCATAAAGAATATTATTTTCTCCGTATTCTTGCGTGAGGATACGGAAAAGAATATGATAAAGGTATCTCTGCGTTCTGTAGGTGCTTTCCCTTGTAATAAAAGTGGCTGCCGAATTTTTTTAATGGAGGTGGTCATCTGAATGCATCCGGTGGGGAGTTTTATGGAACAATGGATGAAGCCATCGATCTGTTTAAACAGGCTTTGGTGAAGTACGAGGAACTGCTTCTGGCAAAAAAATAGTTATTTTAGTATAATTGCATACAAACAATATAAAAGTTAGGGGCTTATTTATTAATTTTGTCCGAAAATAACAGAACTTAGAATGAAGAAATTAGGTATATTGTTCGCATCTGTGTTTCTTTTAGGGCTGGTCTTCCAGTCTTGCAATAATGGAAAGACCTATGCTGAAATGAAAGAAGAAGAGAGAGAAGCTATCAAGCGATTTATTGAAAAAGAAGATATCAATGTGATCAGCTTTGACCAGTTCCAGGAACAGGATTCTACGACCAATGTGGATGAAAACCAGTTTGTCCTTTTCTCGGAAACAGGTGTTTATATGCAGATTGTGGAAGAGGGAAAGGGGAAACCTCTGAGCGCTTGGAAAGATGGTGCGCGTCGTGAGGTTATAGTTCGTTATGTGGAAGAACGGATTACAGAGGAAGGCATTGGTGATTCTTTGTCTTGGAATACGGATCATAATAGTGAGTATATGATTTATCCTGATATCATGATGGTAACTAAAAATGGGAAAAGCCTGTCGGCTACGTTTACCGAGGGGATCATGTATAACACTTATGGTACTCCTTACGTACCTTCAGGATGGTTGATTCCATTCAATTACATAAAGGTTGGCAGGGAGATTTCCAGTCGTTCTAAGATCAGACTGATTGTACCTCACAGTGAAGGACAGTCTGACGCTTCTGCTTCTGTCTATCCTTGTTACTATGAAATAACTTATCAATTAGCACATGACATTAATTAAATCAATATCCGGAATTCGTGGAACCATTGGTGGGCACGTGGGGGAAGGTTTGAACCCGCTGGATATAGTGAAATTTACATCAGCTTATGCAACGCTGATACGTAAAACAACCGCAGTAAAGAGTAATAAAATTGTAGTAGGACGTGACGCACGTATCTCCGGTGAAATGGTGAAGAACGTGGTATGCGGTACTTTAATGGGAATGGGGTTTGATGTGGTGAATATCGGACTGGCATCTACACCGACTACAGAACTGGCTGTAACCATGGAAGGAGCGTGCGGTGGCGTTATTTTGACTGCCAGCCACAATCCCAGACAATGGAACGCTTTGAAGTTGCTGAATGAGCATGGAGAATTCCTGAATAAGGAAGAAGGAAATGAAGTGCTGCGTATAGCAGAAGCGGAAGCGTTTTGAGTTTGCCGATATAGACCACATCGGAAGTTATCGCGAAGACAATACCTACAATCAGAAACATATAGATAGTGTTTTGGCTTTGAAATTGGTAGACGTGGATGCTATCCGTAAGGCCAATTTCCGTGTAGCTATAGATTGCGTTAATTCAGTTGGCGGTATTATTCTTCCTGAATTGTTGGAACGATTGGGAGTGAAGCATGTAGAAAAAGCTTTATTGTGAAGCGACCGGTGATTTTCAGCATAACCCGGAACCTTTGGAAAAGAACCTGGGGGACATTATGGGATTGATGGCCAAAGGCGGTTGTGACGTGGCTTTCGTTGTAGACCCGGATGTTGACCGTCTGGCTATGATCTGTGAGGATGGAAAAATGTATGGCGAAGAATATACATTGGTGACCGTGGCAGACTATGTATTGAAACATACTCCCGGAAATACCGTTTCTAACTTGAGTTCTACCCGTGCTTTGCGCGATGTGACCCGTAAATATGGCTGTGAATACAATGCTTCGGCTGTAGGGGAAGTGAATGTGGTTACCAAGATGAAAGCGACTCATGCTGTGATTGGAGGTGAAGGAAATGGTGGAGTAATCTATCCTGAAAGTCATTACGGACGTGATGCATTGGTGGGAATTGCTTTATTCCTGAGCCATTTGGCGCATGAAGGGAAGAAAGTCAGTGAACTGCGTGCTACTTATCCTCCTTATTTCATTGCCAAGAATCGCATTGATCTGACTCCGGAAACGGATGTGGACGCTATTCTGGCCAAGGTGAAGGAACTGTATAAGGATGAAGAGATAAAATGACATAGACGGTGTGAAAATAGATTTCCCGGACAAGTGGGTACATTTTGCGTAAGAGTAATACCGAACCTATTATCCGTGTGTATCTGAGGCTGCAACCATGGAGGCGGCAGATGAAATAGGCCAGAAGATAATGGATGTGGTTTATAGCCTGGCGAAATAAATACATTATTAATAGATAATTAGCCGTATTGAATGAGATTATATTTTCGTTTGATAGGCGTTGTTTTTTAATCAGATAGAAATAAATACTATGAGAAAAAGCCTTTTATTTGTTTGGGCCTGCATGGGGCTGGTTTGTTTGATGAGTGCTTGTAAGACATCGGTTAAAAGTAAAGAATGGAAGCTGGTATGGGTAGAGGACTTTGATCAAAAAAACAGTTTTGACGAATCGGTATGGACTAAGATACCTCGCGGAACATCCGATTGGAACAACTATATGTCTTATTATGATTCATGTTATGCTATGCAGGATGGGAATCTGATACTTCGTGGAATAGCCAATCATACTCAGAAGAATGATACGGCTCCTTATCTGACCGGTGGTGTATATACCAAAGGAAAGAAACTGTTTACGGGCGGAAGAGTAGAAGTATGTGCCAGGTTGCAAGCCGCTAAGGGGGCATGGCCGGCTATATGGATGCTTCCCGAAAAAGCGGAGTGGCCCAAAGGAGGAGAGATTGATATTATGGAACGGTTGAACCATGATCATATTGCTTATCAGACTACTCATTCATATTATACGCATATATTAGGTATAAAGGATAATCCGCCTCACGGAGGCATCAATAAGATAAATCTTTGAGGAATACAATATCTATTCGGTAGATATTTTATCCGGATAGTCTGGTGTTTGCTGTCAATCATCGTCATACCTATACTTATCCGCGCATTGATACGGACAAGGAAGGGCAGTTCCCTTTCTATCAACCTTACTATTTATTGATAGATATGCAGTTGGGTGGCTCATGGGTTGGTGCTGTGGATCCGAAAGAGTTACCTGTGGAAATGTGGGTGGACTGGGTGAAGTATTACGAGAAACGCTGAATGCTGTTTGTCGGGAAACGGGGGGCTGTTCAATGTTGAACAGCCCCCCGTTCTGTTTAATTATAAGGTAAATAGGCCTGGATGTAACATCATCAAAGAAAAAATGTTACAGGCGGAGCACGTCTGTTCTGCCTGTAAAGATGCGTGTATCATTGTGATTACAGGAATCATTAAAGCTTTGTGTACTTTTGTTTCGTCTGGAATAAGATTCTAAAGATTGGAGCAGGGACAACATTTTTGTTTAGCTCATTTTTGTTTTCAATAGGCATAAAGTAATTCCAGCCAATGGATGGAATTACTTTTTATGGAAGATATTTTAATGTAATAACCATGAATACACAAAGTCAAAAAGTTTCGATGGCCGAGAAAATCGGTTACAGCCTGGGGGGATTGCTCGGCTAATCTGGTCTTCCAGATGATGATGATTTATCAGACAAAGTTTTATACGGACATATTCGGTCTGGAAGGTGCCATTGCCGGTACGGTGATGTTGGTGGCGCGTATCACGGATGCCTTTGTCGATCCTACAGTGGGGTTATTGAGTGACCGCACCAAGACACGTTTCGGGAAATATCGTCCATGGGTGCTTTGGACTGCGTTGCCTTTCATGGTTTTCTATGTGTTGGCTTTCTATAATCCGGGCATTGAAGATAAAGGGCTGGTAGCATTGTATGCTACGCTGTCTTATACCTTGCTGATGAGCCTTTATTCTTTTAACAATACGCCGTATGCTTCTTTGGGCGGAGTGATGTCCGGTGATATAAAGGAACGTACCAGTATCACTTCCATTCGTTTTGTGGCGGCTACCATTGCCCAGTTTGTGGTGCAGGGACTTACGCTCCCTTTGGTAAGCAAGTTTTCGGATGGTGGAGACAAAGCGCATGGCTGGTTATGTACCATCTCTTTGTTCGCTTGTATCGGGTTCGTTTTTCTGGTCATTACTTTCTTTTCAACTCGTGAGCGCATAGAGCCGCCTGCCAGTCAAAAGACAGATACGCGTCAGGATATAAAGGATGTGTTTGGAAGCGTTCCTTGGCGGGCTATGTTCATACTTACGCTTTTCATTTTTATTACGCTTGCCATGTGGGGTAGTGCCATGAACTATTATTTTGAGAATTATGTGGATGCCGGAGCATTGTATGCCTTTCTTGACCGTCTGGGACTGGTGGCAATGGAAACGGATGGCAGCGCGGGGTATGCTGTGTTGAATGCTTTCGGGCTGGTAGTCAATTCTTCCGATAAGGCATACGAGGTAGGATTTGGAGTGTTTAATATGTTGGGAGCACTTGTCCAGTTCTTTGGGGTGATTCTCTTGTCCGGCTTTTTGGCAAACCGTTATGGTAAGAAACGCGTTTTTATCGTTTGCCTCTCACTTACGGCCATTTTTACAGCTTTGTTCTATTTCCCGGGAAAGCGGATGTGGAAACGATGTTTGTACTGAATTTCCTGAAGAGTTTGGCATACGCGCCGACTGTACCTTTGTTGTGGGCGATGATTGCGGATGTAGCCGACTATTCAGAATATAAAAATTACCGTCGCGCCACAGGCTTTGTGTTTGCTGGTGTAGTTTTTGCCTTGAAGGCCGGGCTGGGTATCGGTGGGGCCATCCTGGGGTTTCTGCTTTCAGGATTTGGGTATGTGTCCGGTATCGGGGCAGAGCAAAGCGGTACGGCTATAAGGGGGATTGTACTTTCCTCCAGTCTGATTCCGGCTATGATATTTGGAATGGGAGTAGCTGCCTTATGCTTCTATCCTATTACAAAAATACAACGAACAGATGCAGGCGGAACTTGCTGACCGTCGCAGTAAGGCCGGTTATTAATGAAAAAGAACAAGTTATTTACCTTAAAAACTTTGTAATATGAAAATAAGATATGTGACATTATTGGCTGCCATTGCCGGATTAATGGCCGCTTGCGGCAATGACCGGAAGGTCGAGCCGGATCTTCGCTGAAGGAAGCAGCTTCGGGCAAGTTTCTGATGGGGGTAGCGTTGAATGTACGTCAGGCAGCAGGTCAGGATACTTGCGCCTCGAAAGTGGTAAAACGTCATTTTAATTCCATTGTGGCCGAGAATTGCATGAAATGCGAAGTGATTCATCCGAAGGAAGACCGTTTTGATTTTACGGAAGCGGACCGGTTGGTTCGTTTTGGCGAGGAGAACGATATGGCTGTTATCGGGCATTGCCTTATCTGGCATTCACAGCTGGCACCTTGGTTCTGTGTGGACGAACAAGGAAAAACAGTAAGTGCCGACATCTTGAAGGAGCGTATAAAAAAAACATATCCAGACTATTGTGACGCACTATAAAGGGCGTATAAAGGGCTGGGATGTATTGAATGAAGCCATTGAATCGGACGGCTCCTGGCGTAAATCTCCTTTTTACGAGATATTAGGCGAAGAGTACATCCCGCTTATTTTTCAGTATGCTCATGAAGCAGATCCGGAAGCCGAACTTTACTATAATGATTATGGTATGGACGGGAAGGCTAAGCGTGACAAAGTAGTCGAATTGGTAAAGATGCTGAAAGACCGTGGACTGCGCATCGACGCGGTAGGTATGCAGGGACACATGGGAATGGATTATCCGTCAGTGTCCGAATTTGAAGCCAGTATACTGGCATTTGCAGCTACCGGAGTAAAGGTGATGGTAACCGAATGGGATATGAGTGCATTGCCCACGGCACGGATGGGAGCCAATATTTCGGATACGGTGTCTTATAAACAATCCTTGAATCCCTATCCCAACGGTTTGCCCGACTCTGTGTCTGTGGCATGGAATAACCGGATGAAGGAATTTTTCGGTCTTTTCCTGAAACATTCGGATATCATTACCCGTGTGACAGTGTGGGGGGTGACGGACGGTGACTCATGGAAGAATAATTTCCCTGTGCCCGGACGTGTGGATTACCCTTTATTGTTCGACCGTGATTGCCAGCCGAAACCTTTTGTGGAAGAACTGATAGGAAAACATAACATTTAATAACGTAACGATATGGAAAAGAAATTCAGATACTTGGTGCCCCGAGACTATATGGCAGATCCTGCTGTACATGTTTTTGACGGAAAGCTTTACATTTATCCTTCTCATGATCGCGAGAGCGGAGTGGAGGAGAATGACAATGGTGATCATTTTGACATGTGTGACTATCATGTCTTTTCTACAGAAGATGTGATGAACGGAACAGTGACTGATCACGGAGTCGTACTGAAAGTTTCGGATGTCCCTTGGGCCGGGCGTCAGTTGTGGGATTGTGATGTGGCCTGTAAAACGGGAACTATTATATGTATTTTCCATTGAAAGACCGGAACGACATCTTCCGTATCGGCGTGGCGGTGAGCGATTGCCCCGAAGGGCCGTTCATTCCCCAGCCCGATCCCATGCGTGGAAGCTACAGTATAGATCCGGCGGTATTTGATGATGGTAATGGGAACTATTATATGTATTTCGGCGGTTTATGGGGTGGACAGCTTCAGCGTTATCGCAACAACAAGGCATTGGAGTGTGCGGCTTTTCCGGCTGATGGTGAACCGGCTTTGCCTTCACGTGTGGTAAAACTTTCGGACGATATGCTTCAGTTTGCCGAAGAGCCGCGGCCTTTGGTTATTCTGGATGAACACGGACATCCGTTGAGTGCCGGTGACAATGCGCGTCGCTTTTTCGAGGCTTCATGGATGCACAAGTACAACGGGAAATATTATTTTTCTTATTCTACGGGAGACACTCATCTGCTTTGCTATGCCACAGGAGATAATCCGTATGGTCCGTTCACTTATCAAGGGGTTATTTTGCAGCCTGTGGTAGGTTGGACTACTCATCATGCCATTGTAGAATACAAAGGAAAATGGTATCTGTTTCATCACGATTGTGTCCCTTCGGGGGGAACCACTTGGTTGCGTAGCCTAAAGGTATGCGAATTGGAGTATGATGCGGAAGGGAAAATAAAGACCATAGAATCTGTCTGAAAATAAATCAGTGATACATCATTCGGACAGATTGGACCGGTTGCTTTGCCGGGCATTGTCCAAACAGACCGTTTGCAGAAATTATGTTCATTGTCCGGAACTTGCAAACGGTCTGTTTATATCTGTGCTCTTCAAATATAATGTCTGGTGGTGTGAATGTAATTTGTTGTAATATAATGTGTTATGTGTGTATTGTAACGCAGGTAAAGATTCATGTAACACGTTTGAAGCAAGATGTAACTCTACGAAAGATGCGTGTATCATGCAGAGAATTTATATTCGGCGACACTTTCTATATTTGCGTCTGAAATCCGTAAAGGAATTGGTCAATTATAATACTAGAAAGACAATGAAACAAAAACAAAAGCTGAAAAGATGGTCGGGCGTGCTGATCGCTTTAGGGGTGCTGGGCTCCTCTTTTACCTCATGTAGTTCGATCAAGAAGGAAATGATTTGCCAGTTGTAGGAAAGTCTGTCGCTCTTTTCGATTACTTTTAATTATAAAGGTGAGGATGATGTCTATATTTCCAATCCGCTTCCAGGAGATGATTATTTTTATAATCCTATTCTGCCGGGATGGTATTCCGATCCCAGCATTTGCACCAATGGTGAAGGTGATTATTTTCTGGCTGTTTCCACCTTTACTTATTATCCGGGTGTGCCTCTTTTCCACAGCAAGGACTTGGTGAACTGGAAGCAGGTGGGGCATATCTTGAATCGTCCTTCTCAATTAGTCAACATGGAGGGGCAACACGTAAGTGGAGGGATTTTTGCCCCGGCCATATCCTACAACCCGCATAACAAGACTTATTATATGGTTACTACCAATGTAGGGGTTGGAAACTTCTTTGTGAAGACACAAGATCCTTTTGGCGAATGGTCTGATCCTATTATGTTGCCCGAAGTGACAGGCATTGATCCCTCTTTCTTTTTCGATGAAGATGGGAAGGCCTACCTTGTCAATAATGATGACGCGCCGGACAACAAGCCTGAATACAGCGGACATCGTACCATCGTGTGCAGGAATTTGATGTGAATGCGGACAAGACGGTGGGGCCGCGCAAGATTCTGGTGAACAAGGGAGCTCGTCCGGAGGACAAGCCCATCTGGATTGAAGGTCCGCACCTTTATAAAATAAACGGGAACTACTTCTTGATGTCTGCCGAGGGTGGAACAGCCGGATGGCATTCGGAAGTGATTTTCCGTGGTGATTCTCCGACGGGCAAATTCACACCGTGGAAGAACAACCCTATTCTGACCCAGCGTCAGTTGGATGCGGAGCGTCCTAATCCGGTGACGTGCGCTGGACATGCCGACTTGGTTCAAACCCGGGAAGGGGATTGGTGGGCAGTCTTTCTGGCTTGCCGTCCCATAAACAACACGTTCGAGAATTTAGGACGTGAGACTTTTATGATGCCCGTTAAGTGGAGTGAGGATGGTTTCCCCTATATGACGCAGGGGGATGATCTGGTGCCAGTCATTGTTCGCCGCGAAGGAGTGAAGCGTGACGAATCTGCCACCTTCGGAAACTTTGAAATGAATGACGGTTTCGACGGACAAACATTGGGTATGGAATGGATGACTTTGCGTGCTCCTGCTACCGGACTTTACTCGCTTTCCCAGACTCCGGGTTATCTCACTTTGAAATGCGATTCAGTCAGTGCTTCCGAAAAGAAGGTGCCGGCTTTTATATGCCGCCGGTTGCAGCATCATAAGTTCGAATGCAGCACGCGTATGTTGTTCTGTCCGCAGAGCAAGGCGGAGCAAGCGGGCATATTGTTGTTCAAGGACGAAAAGCATCAATATTTCCTAGCTGTAGGCAGGGATGATCAAGGTGAATGTATTTCCCTCAGGCAGATAGGCGATGGGGAAAGTAAGGTGCTGGCTTCCGTTCGCTTGGACGACGGAGGAGTGCTTACCGACCTGAAGGTGGTTTCGCGCGGAACACATTATGATTTCTACTATGCTCGCCAGGAAGGTGTGTGGTACGTGTTGTGCAGGAATGTGGACGCTGGGTATCTGTCAACGGCCACTGCCGGAGGCTTTACTGGAACAACGATAGGCATGTATGCTACCTTAAAATAAATGACTGTTTGATTTTTTGTATAACTTAAATTAATGTATTAATGAAAAATGCTATGAATTTTAGGCCGGTGGGGCTGATGCTTCTATTCTGTCTCATTCCTTTGTGGGCATTTGCACAGAGCGTGATGGTAAAAGGTGTAGTAAAGGACACAAGTGGTGAAGCCATCATCGGAGCCAGTGTCTTGGAAAAAGGCACTACCAACGGTACGATTACCGATTTTGATGGTAACTTTGCATTGAATGTATCGAAAAAACGCCGTGTTGGTGGTGAGTTTTGTCGGTTACAAGAACGAGGAAATCCCGGTAGCGGGAAAAAGTTCTTTAAAGATTACATTGAAGGAAGATTCCAAAGCTTTGGA